>OCHM01001378.1_pt1 | contig 11363 bp, 9 predicted proteins | sample 1538901 | NCBI WGS metagenome assembly OCHM01 (sample SAMN04571734, study PRJEB22368) | human gut metagenome | biome: human gut; material: stool | host: Homo sapiens | place: Luxembourg | collected 2012-11-08 | reverse complement strand
GCGTTCTGTATGTTCTGGACGAGCCCTCCATCGGTCTGCATCCGGCTAATATTGTCGGTTTGAATGGTGTGATGCATGATCTTGTCCGGGACGGTAATTCCGTCCTTTTGGTAGATCACGATACACAGATTCTGAAGGAAACAGACTGGCTGGTAGAAATGGGGTGCGGGGCCGGAGCGGACGGCGGAACCGTGATTGCCGAGGGCACGATCCATGACATTGAAAAAAATCCGGATTCGGTCATCGGACCCTATTTGTCTGGTGCAGAGGCTGCCGGGAATCAGGCAAAATATAAAGCTGATTTTTCCGATGGAATCATCCATATGGAAACCGGACCAATTCATACGGTAAAACCGCTGAGCGTAGATATTCCTAAGCACCGGCTGACCGTGATCACAGGTGTATCAGGCTCCGGTAAAACAACGCTGGTGCTGGAAAGCCTGATTCCTGCGCTGGAGGCACTTTGTTACGGAAAGCGGATGCCGGAACATATCCGAACGATCAAAGCGGAAGGCATTCATCAGGTTAAGCTGATCGATGCAACGCCCATCGGTGTGAATGTGCGCTCAACCGTTGCCACTTATGCAAATGTGCATGATGAGCTGCGGAAGATCTACGGCAGAACAGCGGGGGCAAAGCTGCTCGGCTATAAAGCAGGAGACTTTTCCTACAATACGGGAAGTCTGAGGTGTCCTGTCTGTGATGGAACGGGGATGATTTCACTGGATGTTCAGTTTCTGTCGGATGTGGATATCCCTTGCCCGGAGTGCCGTGGCTCACGCTATGGAAAACAGGCAAAGCTGATCCGTTATACCAATAAGGATGGAGAGGAACGGTCTTTGCCGGAACTGATGAACATGGATGTCAATACGGCGGTACATTACTGCCGGCACATGAAATCCGTCAGACCGAAGTTGGAGATTCTGCGCGATCTGGGACTTGGTTATCTTACGCTTGGCGAGGAAACACCATCGCTCTCTGGAGGAGAAGCACAGCGTTTGAAGCTGGCAAGTGAAATGGGTCGCAAGCAGACAGATTCGGTTTTTGTTTTTGATGAGCCGACCATCGGACTGCACCCAAAGGACGTAGAAACCCTGCTTAAGGTATTTGCAACGCTGATCGATAACGGAGCAACGGTCATCGTTATTGAACATGATCTGGATGTGATTCGCAGCGCAGATTATCTCATCGATATGGGGCCAGAGGGAGGCGAAGAGGGCGGAAGGATCGTTGCCTGCGGTTCGCAGGAAGATATCCGAAACTGCAAGGAAAGCATAACTGGCAAATTTATCAATGCTCAAACGAGGTATCATGAATAAAGCATTTGTGGAAAGGCTGGATGCCTTGGGGTATGACATAGAACTACATTATGTAAAGAAAGAAGAGGTGTAAGATTGTGGCGTATGAATCACCATTAACAATCGCCGATGTCGTAAAGGATATATCTGCGAATAAATATGTGCTTCCCTCCATACAGAGAGAGTTTGTGTGGAGTACTTCTCAAATAGAAAAGCTCTTTGACAGCGTAATGCAGGATTACAGTTCTGGAAACAAAGGTATTCCCAGAACTGCAGGAAAAATATTTGGCTGATTCGAAGTCAGGACCGTGTCCCTGCGAGCCTGTGAAACTTTTTCTGTAAAATAACCATCATAAGGTCCTTCTATGATAAAATAAATATCATTAGGAGGGCCTTTTATTATGGCAAGACAAAAGAAACCTGTACACAGAGTACAAATGACCGATGGAAAAAGAAATATCATTCGTCAGCTTCTCGAAGAATACGATATTGAGACTGCTGAAGATATCCAGGATGCTCTTAAAGATCTCCTTGGCGGCACCCTCAAGGAAATGATGGAGGCAGAAATGGATGACCATCTCGGATATGAGAAATCCGAGCGTTCTGACAACGACGATTATCGAAACGGCTATAAACGCAAGCAGGTAAACAGTCGGTATGGTTCTATGGAAATCGAAGTCCCACAGGATCGAAAATCGACCTTTGAACCACAGATTGTGAAAAAGCGTCAGAAAGATATTTCTGATATTGATCAGAAGATCATTTCTATGTATGCAAAGGGAATGACCACTCGCCAGATCTCGGAAACAATCGAAGATATCTATGGTTTTGAAGCATCAGAAAGTTTCATATCTGACGTGACAGATAAAATACTTCCTCAGATTGAAGACTGGCAGAACCGTCCACTGGATGAGGTATATCCGATCCTTTACATCGATGCAATCCATTATTCTGTGCGGGATAATGGAGTCATTCGTAAACTTGCAGCTTATGTCATTCTGGGTATTAATACAGAGGGCAAAAAGGAAGTCCTGACCATTACAATCGGTGACAATGAAAGTGCGAAATACTGGCTTTCAGTCTTAAATGAACTGAAAAATCGAGGAGTTAAGGATATCCTGATCATCTGCGCCGACGGCCTTACAGGCATTAAGGAAGCGATTGCAGCAGCGTTTCCAAAAACAGAATACCAGAGATGTATTGTTCATCAGGTAAGAAACACTCTGAAATACGTTCCGGATAAGGATAGAAAAGCCTTTGCTACAGACTTAAAAACCATCTATCAGGCTGCTGACGAGCAGAAAGCTCTGGCTGCCTTAGACCGTGTAACTGAAAAATGGACTCCCAAATACCCGAATTCCATGAAGCGTTGGAAGGACAACTGGGATGCTGTTTCACCTATTTTTAAGTTCTCAACCACTGTCAGAAAGGTCATTTACACGACAAATGCGATAGAATCACTGAATTCCACCTACCGGAAGCTGAATCGCCAAAGGAGCGTATTTCCAAGCGATACCGCCCTGTTAAAAGCCCTGTATTTGGCCACTTTTGAGGCTACGAAAAAGTGGACTACCACAATCCGGGATTGGGGCCAGGTCTATGGAGAACTGAGTATTATGTACGAAGGACGCTTACCTGAATAATCAAAAGACAGCTTAAAAAGACAGGCGGGAAACCGCCTGCCCTTGACATGCCTGTAAGCAACTGTTATATATAAAACAAGGGCGATAAGCCTAATCCGTAAGCTTATTGCCCTTAATTATCATAGAAGAATCTTATTTACAGAGATTTTCTCATACACTCTGTTCTCCTTCTGCCTGATCGTGACCCTTCTGATCACATCTGTGGAGGCAGTGACTTACTGGACTCCGGGCTATTATGAACGGGAATACTCGAAATACAACGTAACGGAAGATGTCCATATGGAGATGGATGATCTGTTAGATGTGACGACGGAAATGATGGCGTACCTGCGGGGCAACCGGGAAGACTTACATGTTCCGACCATCGTGGACGGACAGCCCAGGGAATTTTTCAATGACCGGGAGATCGCCCATATGGAGGATGTCAGAGGTTTGTTTGTTGGGGCACTGGTGCTGCGGCGGATCTGCATCATCACGGCTTTTGTCTGCGTGGCCCTTCTGTGGCTTCTGAAGGCAGATATCGCCCTGGTAGTTCCACGGTCTGTCTGCTGGGGAACCGGACTGTTTTTTGCCATGATCTGTGTGCTGGGACTTGTGATATCCACAGACTTCACGAAATATTTCGTGATCTTCCACCACATTTTCTTCAACAATGACCTGTGGCTGTTAGATCCTGCAACGGATCTGTTGATCAATATTGTTCCGGAACCATTTTTTGTGGATACGGCTTCTTATATTGCTCTGGTGTTCGGCATCAGCGTGGCGGTCATCTTCGGAGTGTCACGCTGGTGGCTGCGCCGGGAGAAGCGCCAGAGAAAGCAGGTGGATGGCTCCCGTCCGGCAAACGCATAGGATTTCGGTCTTCTGCCTGCAAAATCATTTTTATGATAATGGAGATTTTTGATGAAACGAATTTTTCATTTTTTATTATGTCTGACATTGGTATTTTCCCTGATCACACCGTTTCATGCTTACGCAGAGGCCACATGGCCGGACTACGTGCCGATCCAGGCGGAAGGCGGCATCGTAATGGACGCCGACACGGGAACGGTCCTTTACGGAAAGAACATCCACACTGCCTACTACCCGGCCAGTATCACGAAGATCATGACAGCCCTGGTGGTGATTGAAAACTGCTCTCTGGATGAAATGGTGACCTTTTCCCACAACGCCGTCTACAATGTGGAGGCGGGAAGCAGCAGCGCCGGACTGGATGAAGGCGACGTATTGAGCGTCCGGGACTGCCTGTATGCCCTTTTACTGAAATCCGCCAATGAATCCGCCAATGCCCTGGCAGAGCATGTAGCCGGTTCCACGGAAGCATTTGCGGAAATGATGAACGCCAAAGCGGCATCCCTCGGCTGCCAGGATTCCCATTTTGCCAATCCAAGCGGCTTAAATAACCCGGATCACTATGTTTCCGCCTATGATATGGCGTTAATTGGACGGGCTGCCTTAAACAATCCGACCTTTCTGGAGATCGACTCCACCTTATACTACGATCTGCCTGTGACCAAGCGCAATCCCGAGGGCGGACGTATCTATCCAGGACACAAGATGTTAAAGAAAAATATGCCGGAATATTATGAAGGCTGTATCGGCGGCAAGACCGGATACACGTCCCTGGCTGGCAATACCCTGGTAACCTTTGCCCGCAGAAATGGCATGACCCTGGTATCTGTGGTCTTAAACGGCCACCAGACCCAGTACACCGACACCAAAGCCCTGTTAGACTTTGGTTTCCAGAATTTCCAGACAGTCTCCGCAGGAGACTACGACACCACTTACCAGTCCGTAACCAATGACATGACCATCGCCGGACTGACTACTTCGGAATTAGCAGGCTTAATGATCGATCCTGACAGTAAGGTAACGATCCCGAAAGCCTCCGATTTCTCCTCTGTCACCTCCCAGATTTCCTACGATCTCCCGGCCGATGCCCCCCAGGGCGCCATTGCTCAGATCACGTACCAGTGGGGTCAGAGAAAGATCGGAACTGCTTATTTAAAGCTGTCCCTCTCTCCGCAGGCAGAGGATACTGCTGGTGCAGACAGCTCAGATATGGCCTCTGGCGCTCCAGGATCGGTTTTGAGCGGCGAAAATGGTTCGAATGAGGATTCTTCCACAATTGACACACAGTCCATTACAAGGGATTCTGGTGCTTTAGGAAGCAATTCCACCAACACCACCTCTGATAGTACCTCCCAGACACTCCCAGAGGTCACTCTTCCGGACAAGACCCGTGATGATTCCTCTCCTCTTGCCACCTTCCACGTTCCATCCATCGTATGGATCGTCCTGGCAGTTCTTTTCGTCGGCGGAGCTATCGCTGCCATCGCAGTCGTTCTCCACGCCAGACATGAACAGAAGGAGGAAGAAGAACGCATTCTCCGCAAGCAGAAACGCCTGGCGCGGTTGGAGGCCAGTGGAATCAGTCAGGAAGAGTTTGATCTGATGCTGGAGAGGAAACGGTCGTCTTATACTACGACGAAGAAGGGGAAACGGACGTTATCACGGAAGCGTAAATAGATTAAATCCATTTAAGAAAAAGGACCCAAAGTCGATGGAATTAATTCCTGCCAACTTTTGGTCCTTTTAAAATAATATGGTTGCAGACGCATAGTGCGACTGTTAGAATCCCCATCCAGGCATAATTCTTTTGCACCAGGTACTGCTTTATCAATATAATGTTCCCATTTCCGCCAATCAAATTGGCCTGCTGCAAAAATATCCAATGATTCTTTCGAGGTATCAATTACCTTCATCGATGCACCTTCCGAATCCGGTTCTCCCGTCTCTTCTCCCTCTGCTCTTCTTTCTTCCGAAACACATCCTGGGCCGCATTTTCATCGACCAGCTTCATGGTTTTTACACCGTACAGCCGACCATCTTCTGCTTTTTTTATACGGATCTTTCCTCTCACAAATCCATGCTCCGGGCACACGGCCAGACAAAAGTACTGTTTCTGGTTAACGGAAAACCACTGCATTTTCTTCCGCAGCATCCGGTGGCATTTCTGACAGATCATATCTGTCACCACTTTATCCGCCAGGATCTCTTCTTTCGTCTCAAAGCCTCTGGACACATATTTTGCATAGGTCGGGAACTCCAGATAGATCTCTTCAGCCCGTCTTCCTGGGATCCAGTAATAGTCGATGGAAAGGTATTTCCCCCAGGTCTCCAGATCGATCTCCTGCATCACTTTTCCCGTATAATACGCGTCATCAAGCGCCCGGTGAAATGGTCGTTCTTCTAACAACTCTAACTCTTCTACCGCCCGGTCTAAGGACACCCGTTCCTTTCCATTTCCCTTCTGCAGCGCATATAATTTCTGGATATCCAGATAATAAAGCGGTCGTTCAAATGGGATCTCCACCTGGTAATACTCCATATTTCGCTGCAGCTCCGTCAGGTCCATCGCTCCCCAGGTGCAGAAACGGCAGTCTGGACCGCACCATTCTAAAAATTCTTTTATGACCTCCGGGAATAATCTCCCCTCCCGCTTCAATGTCTCCATGTCCATATGGGTCACTTCCAGGATCTTGCGGTGCAGCTCCACATAAACCTGCGGCGTGATCAGCCCGTGAAACTCTGACACCATATTTCGTTTTTCATCCAGCTTTACCGCGCCGATCTCAATAATTTCAAATGGGAAATGCTCTATGGAATGCTCTTTTCCCTCAATACTCTGGTTCCACTCCAGATCAAATACAATATAATTCTTCATAATGGGGACATTATAGCATAGAAGAATGGTCTTTGACTAGAGGTAATCCAACAACAAAAAACCCCCGGCAGTTTGTAAAAACCGTCGGGGGAAATATATCATTTCACTACTGTTTATTCGTATTCTACCACATCAAGCCATTTCTCCAGAAGCTCTTTCTCCTGCGGAATGCCCTTACCCAGTCTGGATGCTGCGGTGATCGGCAGCCATCTCTGCACGTACTGTTTTGCGGTATCTGTCATATCGCAGAACAGCTCCAGGTACAGATCTGCCAGCTTCTGGTCCTTTAATGCGAACAACAGATATGTAGTTGCCGCATCTGCAGAAGCGTTGCCCTGGGTCGCATGGGACCAGTCGAGGATGTGATACTTGCCCTCTGCATCCACGATGATGTTACTTGGGTTAAAGTCCCCATGAAGCACCTTATCGTGCTTTGGCATACCTGCCAGACGGGATCTTAACTCGTAGCGGGTAGTTGCGTTGATAGCCTTGGAAGCTGCGATCTTGTTATCCCATTTGTCTTTTAATTTGTTTAACAGTGGAGCACGTTTGCTGTGAACCTCCAACTGGAGCGCTACAAACTCTTTCATATATTTCTCTAAGTTTGCCGGATCCTCTTCCATGATCTGCTCTAAGGTCTTGCCCTCTATATAATCAGAAACGATGCACCATTTACCATCCTCAGTCACATTAACGCTGTGGATCTTCGGAATATCCAGACCGGTTTCCTCGACTCTGGCCTGGTTTAAAGCCTCGTTGAGGACATCCGTCTTTGGAAAGTTTGCGTCAAATACCTTCACTGCAGTATCGCCGTCTCTGTAGATCACTTTATGGGCTCTTGTAGCTAAAATGTTCTCTGTTTTCATTATTTTTCCCCTTTCCGATCCGATGGATTTCCGGAATCTTTCCTACCTCTATTTTAGCAGTTTCAGCTCCGGAAATCCAGTCTGGTATTAGTTCTCGCTCTTTTTATTGTCGCCGTAGTAAGCCCGTAAGAACATATCCTTGATCTCGCTGATCAGAGGGTATCTTGGGTTTGCGCCGGTACACTGGTCATCAAATGCCTTCTCGCACATATCATCCAGAGTCTCTAAGAAATATTTCTCATCTACGCCATAGTCTGCGATGGTCTTCTTGATACCGACCTTCTCTTTCAGTTCCTCGATCTTAGCGATCAGCTTCTGAACTGCCTCAGCGTCATCCTTTGCCTGGATGCCTACGAAACGGGCACACTCTGCGTATCTTGCCATCGTATGTGGATACTGATACTGGGAGAAGGTTCCCATCTTTCTTGGGCACTCAGCCGCATTGTAATCAACAACCATAGAGATCAGCAGTGCGTTAGCGATACCATGAGGAATATGATGGAATGCACCCAGCTTGTGAGCCATGGAGTGACATACACCTAAGAATGCATTGTTAAATGCCATACCAGCCATGCAGGAAGCGTCTGCCATCTTGCATCTTGCCTCTACATCATTGCCATTCTCATAAGCTCTTGGAAGGTACTCAAATACATTTTTCATTGCTTTTAAAGCAAGACCGTCTGTATAGTCTGTTGCCATAACAGATGCGTATGCCTCTAACGCATGAGTCAGAACGTCAACACCAGAAGCGCTGGTTAAGCCCTTTGGCTGGCTCATCATATTATCAGCGTCTACGATGGACATATCTGGCATTAACTCATAGTCAGCCAGCGGATATTTCACACCAGTCTCCTGATCGGTGATAACTGCGAAGGAAGTTACCTCAGAACCAGTACCGGAAGATGTTGGGATTGCTACAAAATAAGCTTTCTCGCCCATCTTCGGGAAGGTGTAAACTCTCTTACGGATATCGATGAAACGCATTGCCATATCCTGGAAATCTACTTCCGGATGCTCGTACATTACCCACATGATCTTGCCTGCATCCATTGCGGAACCACCGCCCAGCGCGATGATCACATCTGGCTTAAATGCGGTCATTGCCTTGGCGCCAGCCTGTGCATTGGCCAGTGTCGGATCTGGCTGAACATCGGAGAAGCACTGATATACGATGCCCAGTTCGTCTAATTTGTCAGTGATCGGTTTGGTATATCCATTCATGTACAGGAAGGAGTCGGTTACGATAAATGCTCTCTTCTTATCCATTACATGTTTTAATTCGTCTAATGCAACTGGCATACAGCCTTTCTTAAAGTAAACCTTTTCCGGTGCGCGGAACCACAGCATATTTTCTCTCCTCTCAGCTACGGTCTTGATGTTCAGCAGATGTTTCACGCCTACGTTCTCAGAAACGGAGTTGCCGCCCCAGGAACCACAGCCCAGTGTCAGAGATGGAGCTAATTTGAAGTTGTATAAATCACCGATTCCACCGTGGGAAGAAGGTGTGTTGATCAGGATACGGCAGGTCTTCATGGCTGCTGCGTGTTTTGCCATTTTCTCCTTCTCGTTGACATTGATGTACAGAGAAGAGGTATGGCCATAGCCGCCGTCTGCAACCAGCCGCTCAGCCTTTGCAATGGCCTCGTCAAAGGTCTTTGCCTTGTACATAGCCAGAACTGGGGACAGCTTCTCGTGAGCAAACTCTTCAGAAATATCTACAGACTCTACTTCACCGATCAGGATCTTGGTATCTTCCGGAACCTCAACACCTGCCAATTTTGCAATGGTGTGAGCGCTCTGACCAACAATCTTGGCATTTAATGCGCCATTGATGATGATGGTCTTACGAACCTTGTCTAACTCGTCTTTCTTTAAGAAATAGCAGCCTCTGTATTCAAATTCTTTTCTTACTTCTTTATAAATTGGCTCCAGAACGGTCACGGACTGCTCGGAAGCACAGATCATACCATTATCAAAGGTCTTGGAATGGATGATGGAGCTGACTGCCATCTTGATATCTGCGGTATCATCAATGATAACCGGAGTGTTGCCTGCGCCTACGCCCAGTGCCGGTTTACCGGAGGAGTAAGCTGCATGTACCATGCCAGGACCGCCGGTTGCCAGGATGGTATCGGAATTCTTCATGACTTCCTGGGTCAGATCCAGAGATGGAACATCGATCCAGCCGATGATATTTTCCGGTGCGCCAGCCTTTACTGCTGCCTCCAGAACGATCTTTGCTGCTGCGATAGTGCTCTGTTTTGCACGTGGATGTGGGGAAATGATGATGGCGTTTCTGGTCTTCAATGCGATCAGGGTTTTAAAGATCGCTGTAGAAGTCGGGTTAGTAGTCGGAATTACTGCTGCGATCAGACCGATCGGCTCTGCGATCTTCTTGATTCCATATGCCTTATCTTCCTCGATCACACCACAGGTCTTGGTGTTCTTATATGCGTTGTAAATGTACTCTGCTGCATAGTTGTTTTTGATAACCTTATCCTCTACAACACCCATGCCAGTCTCAGCAACTGCCATCTTTGCTAACGGGATTCTCTGCTGGTTTGCTGCTTTCGCTGCCTCGTAGAAAATTTTATCTACCTGCTCCTGGGTATAGGTTGCAAATACTTTCTGAGCCTCGCGCATTGCAGCCATCTTCGCTGTCAGCGCTTCTACACTGTCGATGATCTCTGGTACGGTTACCTGTGCATTCTTTGTCATGCTTGACCTCCTGAAAAGTGGTATCGTTTATAGATGCTTTCATTGATATTTTTTTAACATTGTTATGACTGTATTGTATCAATTCGTTAAAAAAATATCAATATATAAATTGTTATAAATTTTATTATTTTTCATTCAGTCTGTTGTTTATTTTGCACACAAAGGTAACTGGAGGATGAGATCTCTGTTCCAGACACTCCGGCTTGAACCTAAACATTGTCAAATTCGTAACTCAAAATGATTTCTGTTTGTTTTTATATAACCTTCTTTTTGTAATTTTGATATCTCTGTAGACATTGCCGCACGGTCAATGCAAAGATAATCTGCCAGCTGCTGCCGGTCAAATGGAATGTCAAAAGATAAGGATGACTGCCTGATCGATTCTGTTGACAGATAAGACAACAATTTATCCCTGGTGGTCCGCTTACCGACATGCGTGATCTTATCGTTAAGGATCAGTATCTTATTCGCCAGGACACTGACTAAGTTACGGATCAGCTTCTGATGATGTTCACATGCCGTCGGGCAGGAAACCAGAAGTCTCTGAACGTTTAAAAACAGAATCTCACAATCCTCATCTGCTACCACACTGATATTCAGTACCGCTCCCGGACTTGCTGCATATGGCTCACCAAAAAAATCACCGGCATGGCATTTGGACAGGATATTCCGATGCCCCCAGAGATCTTCCTGGATCACAAGGACACAGCCAGCCACTACGAGTCCCATTACCTCCGTAGAATCTCCTGCCCTGAAAAGATAGGAATTCCGTTTTCTGGAAATTGCTGCTGCATTTACGCAGTGAAGGATCGATAATATCTCACAGTCAGAAAGTCCTGTAAAAAATGGACTGTTTTTTAAAATGGGCAAATATTTTTTCAAAATCATACCTCCTGTTGGAAATCAAACATACATGTTGTAATTATTATACTATACTTCCAGCAGAATCAACTGTTAAATGCTACTGACGGAGGAAAAAAATGATAAGAAGAATTATTCGGATCGATAAAGAAAAATGTAATGGCTGTGGTGCCTGTGCAGATGCCTGCCACGAGGGCGCCATTGATATCATCAACGGAAAAGCAGAGCTGGTACGAGAACATTTCTGTGA
>OCHM01001377.1_pt1 | contig 11367 bp, 9 predicted proteins | sample 1538901 | NCBI WGS metagenome assembly OCHM01 (sample SAMN04571734, study PRJEB22368) | human gut metagenome | biome: human gut; material: stool | host: Homo sapiens | place: Luxembourg | collected 2012-11-08 | reverse complement strand
AAGTTCATACCCCAAGGCATGGCCGTGGCCGGATAGGTATTTCCGGTAGATAATTCGTACTTGGATTGGGTACCGACTAACGTATTCACGTAGTCCACAGGATTCTCTACGGCGGAAAGCTGCATGCAGCAGGCTATCCCCATCGCTAAGATTCCTTGCTTGAAAAAAGATGTTTTCATGTTTATAAGAATATTAATATTGTCTGTATTGTAGAGACGGGGCGTGTCCCGTCTCATCCCTGCAAAATAGTAATTTAAGATACTATCAGTCTGTGGGAGACGGGGCACGCCCCGTCTCTACAACTTGGTGATTGTGTAGGCTGTAACGTTGGCCGCTTTCCGGACAAGTAGCGAATCCTTCGGAGTCAAATACAAGGCGATGGCCGTACTCGCTTACCCAACCGATCTGCCGCGATGGATTTCCTACGACCAGCGCATAAGCCGGAACATCCTTCGTTACCACCGCCCCGGCACCGATCATGGCATACCGCCCGACCGTATGCCCACAGATAATCGTAGCATTAGCTCCAATCGAGGCTCCCTTGCCAATCACCGTCTCCTTATACTGGTCTTTCCGAGAGATAGCGCTACGCGGATTGGTTACATTTGTAAACACGCAACTAGGCCCCAAGAACACATCATCCTCGCAAATCACCCCCGTATAAATAGACACATTGTTCTGTACCTTCACGTTATTCCCTAAGACCACGCCCGGCGATACGACTACATTCTGGCCGATATTACACGCCCTGCCAATCACGCATCCCGTCATGATATGGGAAAAATGCCAGATATGGGTTCCTTCCCCGATCTCACAACCGGCATCGATTACCGCTGTCTCGTGCGCTTGATAACTCATATCAATCCTCTTATTTATAGATTAGGAAAATAGTAGGCTTCTTGCTCAGATCGGGAACTTTACCCGCCCATTCCTTGACCGGGCGAGTATGGATATACTCATCCTCACAGGTTATATTCGAGGCGATACACAGTTTCGTAGACGGACGGCACGTACGGATCAACTCCTCGGCCAGTTTATTATTCCGGTAAGGAGTCTCGATAAACAATTGCGTCTGATGCTCGGAATAAATTCTTCCCTCCAATTTCTTGATCGTGTTCGTTCGCTCGGAAGCATCAATCGGCAGATAACCGTGAAAAGCGAAACTCTGTCCGTTAAAGCCCGATCCCATCACCGACATCAAGATAGACGAAGGCCCTACCAACGGTACCACCGGATAATCCTTCCGTTGGGCGATAGCCACTACGTCAGCACCCGGATCTGCGATCGCCGGACAACCCGCCTCCGAGATCACGCCTACGCTCTCGCCTTTCGCCAAAGGAGCCAGAAAACCAGCTACTTGTTCCGGTGAGGTATGTTTATTCAGCTCATAAAATGTCAAGTCATCGATCACGATCCCCGGCTCCACCTTTTTCAAGAAACGGCGTGCCGTACGCACGTTTTCCACGATAAAATGCCGGATAGATAAGATCACGTCACGGTTGTACTCTGGTAAAACACGGCGATGTTCCGTATCGCCCAAGGTAACTGGTATAAGGAAAAGAGATGCTCGCATACTGTTTGTTTTCCGCGAAAGTAGTACTTTTGCCGCAAACTAACAGAATAATCATGGCACTTCCTATTGATTTTATTACCCGTACACGGGCTTTACTTGGCGAGGAGTTCGATCGTTTAGAGGCAGCGTTAAACGCTGATGTTCCCGTAAGTATCCGTATCAACTCGATGAAAGGGACTCCCGCTCCCAAAGCAGGTGCTCCGGTTGCTTGGTGCGAAAGCGGTTTTTATTTGCCGGAACGGTTGTCTTTCACCTTCGATCCTCTATTCCATGCGGGGGCCTATTACGTGCAGGAAGCGTCTTCCATGTTTCTGGAACAAGCGATCAAGGCATACGTGAAAGAGCCGGTACGTTGCTTGGATTTATGCGCCGCCCCGGGTGGCAAGTCCACGCATCTGGCGAGCTTATTGCCGGATGGAAGCCTGTTAGTGAGCAATGAGGTGATCCGCAGCCGGAGTTATGTATTGGCCGAGAATATCGCTAAATGGGGCCGCCCGGACACGATCGTTATCAATAATGACCCGGAGGAGATCGGCGAGGCATTGCCTCATCTGTTCGACGTGATCGTCACCGACGTACCTTGTTCCGGTGAGGGCATGTTCCGGAAAGATACGGATAGCACAGGCGAATGGAGCGTAGATAACGTACGGCTTTGCGCCTCCCGTGGGCGGCGCATCATCCATGATATCTGGAACGCCTTGAAACCCGGAGGTATCTTGATCTACAGTACATGTACCTATAATACGGAAGAGGATGAGGAGAACATACATTATATAATAGAGGAGCTGGGAGCCGAGGCATTGCCTATCCCTACCCAAGAGGAATGGCAGATCACCGGCGCCCTCCGGTTTGAACATCCGGTTTACCGCTTCTTCCCGCATAAGACACGGGGTGAAGGCTTTTTCCTCGCCGCCCTCCGGAAAGCGGAAGGCGAGATCGAGGAGATTCGTGTCAAGTCCAAAGGGAAAAAAGAGCGAGGAAAAGCCGCTCCGTCCATCCCACAGGAGGCCCGTCTGTTCCTTTCGGATGAAACTTCGTTTTCTCTCGAATGGAACGGCAGTTTCCTTCGAGCGTATCCCAAAGCCCATTCGGATCTATTTTCACTCATCAATGCCAAGCCTTTACGGGTACTTTCCGCCGGTATTTGCCTAGGAGAAGCGAAAGGGAAAGACTTTATCCCGTCTCAAGAGCTGGCTTTAAGTACTGCCTTAACTCCCAACGCATTTCCATCCGTGGAACTGGAATGGGAAGACGCTATTAAATTCTTAAAGAAAGAGGCGCTCGTCTTACCCTCCGGCATAGATAAAGGATATGTGTTGGTACGCTACCAAAGACTTCCGCTAGGTTTTGTAAAGAACCTTGGCAACCGGGCCAATAACCTGTATCCGCAAGAGTGGCGTATACGGACGGGATATATTCCGGAGGAAATCAAACTATTTTTAGGACGATAAGACCACTATATAGGCATAAAGCCACACGTATATACGTATAAGACCACACTTACGTACGTGTAGGCCGATGCGTATATACGCATGAGGTTACGCCTATATACGTGAGAGAATCAATCCTAATCCACGAATCGCAACGTAAACAAGGCGGCCTCCATCCGGCGGATCAAGTTCGCCTTTTTTGATTCCGGGGCATAGACAAAGCTTTCCGCTACGATAACCCGCCCTTTTTTCTTGTCGAGCAGGGCATGGCTGACGAACGGGCCGCCCATCTTATCTCCTTCCATACGCCAAAGACCACGCAATACGCCGCGGTATTCGCCACGGTAGGTGATCGGCTCGTAAGAAAGCTCGAAGCGCTTCTCAGTCTTCATATAAGAATTCGGGAAAGAGCCCGGTACGTTCCGCCTCACAACAGAATCACGCATAGCGACCAGATAATCTTCGGTAAATGCCTCTTGAGCCGTATAGGGAAAACTATATACCAAGATATCAGTCCGTCCCCGATTTGCGTTATTCGAGCCCCAAAAGAAATCGGTCTCTTCCTTATAGGCCGACATATCTTCCGGCACGAACAGCGAAATACCGAAACGGGACTTCAACTTCTCATTGATCCAACTGCTATGGCTCTTAGAAAGTCCAACTATCCAACGTTCCCTTTCCACTCGATTGAAATGGTTGACCAACCGTCCTTCATTTAATAAAAGGAACTCGGTTAAAGCAGCGGTAGTCGGAGCATACAGAGTCACAACATTCTGACCGCTGGCCCATTCATCGGGACTCTCTCTTGTTCCAGCTTTCGTATACCGGTTAGGATCTACGGATACGATCAAGATATTTCGTACGTATCGTAATAAACCGGAAAAGCCCGATGGCTCCGAATAGGTGACACGCATAGATGCTTCCGCTTGAGGCAAAGCAGGAATCGGCGCTCGCAATTGTTCTTGCAGCAACTCCCCCACCTCACCATTCCATGCGTCTCGATCCATTACAACCACCACCTCGAAAGGCCATCCGGTAGCCCGCCGTAGCGAGGCCACCGGAGAGGACGAAGTCCAATCACAAGCGGAAAGCCCCACCACTAGGCTAAGGCAGATCCATAGTAGTACAGTTTGTGTTCTCATAGCATTCCTGATTATTCGTTCTTAAAAATTAAATCACACACCGCAAAAGTACAGGAAGGATCGTAAAGAGGAAAGAAATGGTACCGGACAAAACAAGCGAACATCAAACAACTAATAATCAAACATATAAACCACGCAATGGGAGATAAACGGATAATATTGCCGGACAATCACGACAAACAAAATAACTTTAAGCTTTATAATAAACGGACATAGGCATCCAAATCCGTCTTTTCATCCAAGCCTAGACGTTTTTTTAAACGGCCTTTCGATTTGGTTAACGCATCCGGAGTATTATTAAACACGGCTAGTTGCTCCTTTCGGGAGAAATTCCATTTGATCAAGCAACATATTTCCTGCTCATGGCGGGTAATACTGTATTTATTTCTCAGATCGGTTAAGAAGTTATTAAACAGAAGATCGGTCATACCAATAATCTCAGCCCATTCCTCTTTACTTGGATTCACATGGAGAGGATCATCTTTAAGGGCACATAAAAGCTTAGGTACATCCACATCTACTTTTCCGGTAGCATTGTCCAATAAGTTATTATCGCCGGAAAGAACAAGGATCTCTCTCTCCAACTGCTCCATCTTCTGGCGATAGGCCGTCAGCTCCGTCTCGATCCGGTCATAAGCCTCCGAGCGGATGACCAGAGAATCCCGTTCCCGCTCCAAGCGTACGACTTGCTCTTGATAGGAGGCTAATTGTTGTTTATAGCGATACATATTCGCTTTATTCTGCCGAATGCGAGAACGGACAGATTCATTTCTCTCCCGGATACGTCCCGTACGTACTCCCAACAAAAAGCTAAATACCACCGCCACGATCAAGGCTAAGCAACCAGCCCCCCAATCAACAAATCCCCAAAACTCCCCCATCCCGGTTACCGTATGGATTTATTTCTCAGATAATCATAGATAGCCAATTGCGAACGCACTTTTACCGGATTATCATCACACTTAAAATTATTACGTAACTCGCCATCCAAATAACAAGCTTTCACGTTGTCACTTAGCTGGATATTCAAGATATCGATTATCTCCCTCTTCAGATCCGGATCAAGGATCGGGAAAGCCGTCTCGATCCGTCGGTTCAAATTCCGACGCATCCAATCAGCCGAGGTAAGGAAAAGATCCTCCTGACCATCATTCAGAAAATACCAAACCCGGGAATGCTCCAAAAACATATCCACGATACGAGTAACCCGGATGTTAGCGCTATAAGGTTGGTTCGGTACCAGGCAACAAATCCCCCGGACAATCAGATCGATCTCTACCCCCGCCTCACTCGCATGATAGAGTTCCTCGATCATATGTTGGTCATGCAGTCCGTTCATCTTTAATATGATCCGTCCTTTTCGGCCTTCCCGCACATGCTCGATCTCCCGCCGAATCCTACCAGTCAATTCCGAGACCATATTGAAACGGGCCACCAACAAATGGAAAGTAGGTTCTTTCATACGCCCTTCCAAAACAGCGAATACTTTATTGATATCCGTAATAATCTCCGTATTCGAAGTCAATAACGCCATATCCGAATAGATCTTGGCCGTCTTCTCATTGAAATTACCAGTACTCAAATAGGCGAAATCACGCCGTTTAAGTCCCTCGGACGTATCCTTCCGAAGAATGACCGCAACCTTCGCATGTACTTTCAAGCCCGGAATACTATAAATGATACGAATACCGGCCTGCTCCATACGCTCTGCCGTACTCATATTATTCTCCTCGTCGAAACGGGCTTTCAATTCCACAAATACCGTCACTTTCTTACCATTCTGGGCAGCGCTGACCAGCGTATTAATCACGGCCGAATTCTCTGCCACTCGATACTGGGTAATCTTGATCTCATCCACCTTCGGATCAAAGGCCGCCTCCATCAAAAAGCGGATCAAATAATCAAACGACTCATAAGGGAAATGCAATAAGATATCCCGCTTCTTCACGGCCTTGAATACCGACCCCATCTCATCAAGGAAAGGCACACGCATAGGCACCGGTGGCTGCTGCTCCAAATGCTTTCCTGCCGGATTCGGCAATTTCATCAAGTCCTGCAAATTATTATATCGTCCACCTAACACCAAGTCCTCCGACGTAATACCAAAGGCATCGCAAACAAAAGCCAGAAAATCACCCGGCATCGCTTGATCATACATAAAACGGCTCAAGGCTCCGATCTTGCGCTTCTTCACCTTCTTACGGATATTCTCCACGATATTCGCCCGGCTCTCATCATCCAAATAAATATCCGCATCCCGGGAAATCTTGATGCTGTAACAGCCATCAATAATATAACCGGGAAAAACATTCTGTAAATTCGCACGGATAATGTCGTCGATAAACATGATATAATATTTCCCGTCATGCTGAGGCAACTCGATAAAACGGGGAACTTTCGCATAAGGAATCTTCATCAACGCATAATGATACTCGGGTACGAAGCCCGGCTCATTCATCCGCTTGCTCCGCTTAATCATACGGATCACAAGGTAAAGCCGACGATCCCGGATGAACGTACGTATATCACCGGCTTGAATCATGACCGGCGACAGGAATGGGAAAACCTCCTCATTAAAGAAATTATGGACAAACTCTTCATGGAAAGGTTCCGGCTTCTCATTCTGGTATAAGTAAACATTCTGGCGATTCAATTCCGGCAATATCTTCTCCGAGAAAATACGGTAATAGTCCCGTTGCTGGCGGTTAACCTCCCGGGTGATAGCCGCCAAGGTCTCTTCCGCCTCAGCTGCGCTCTCCTCCGAATAATTCTTTTTCATGATTACCCCCCGGTGTTCCGCAACCCGGATCTCATAAAATTCTTCCAGATTCGAGGAATAGATAGAAAGGAACTTAATACGCTCATAAATAGGCAGCGTATCATCTTCCGCTTCCAGCAAGACACGGTAGTTAAACGACAACCAGCTTAAGTCCCGTTTAAAATATTGATATGAATTCTCCATAATATTCTTATCTTAGGCGTGTAAATATAGATACTTTCGAGCAATAAAAGAAATTGTTATGATTAAAGTTGGATTGCTTTCAGACACCCATGCGTACTGGGATGATAAGTACGCCGAATATTTTAAAGATTGCGATGAAATCTGGCATGCGGGCGATATAGGCTCCGATCTTTTGGCCGCGAAATTCGAGGCATTGAAACCTTTCAGGGCCGTATACGGAAATATAGACGGACAAGCCATTCGCCTGCAATATCCTAAAGTAGCTCATTTCAAGGTAGAAGACGTGAACGTTATGATGACTCATATCGGAGGTTATCCGGGCCGCTACAATCCCGAGATCCGCAAAGAATTATACGATACACGGCCAAATCTATTCATCTCCGGACATTCGCATATCCTGAAAGTAGTATTCGATCGAAGCTTGAAGTGTCTGCATATGAATCCGGGAGCGGCTGGAAAAAGTGGCTTTCATCAAGTACGTACCTTATTACGTTTCGTTATTGCGGGAAAGGATATCAAAGATTTGGAAGTTATAGAGCTAGGGAATCGGGCATTATAAGATGATTAGTTACCGCAACAGAAACTCTCGGCGAAAAGAATCGTATTTTGCAAATAAGCGAACTCTTTCTCAAAATATTCGCTAAACACCCCGGAGCTCAAGTTCTCCTCGATTTGTTTCGCTGTCCAAAGCTTTCCGCTACGGCGCTTACATTGATTTAATTGCTCTTCCGTACGTAAACAAATAACATAGAGAGATACCAAATGTTTCACCTTCTCGTTCTCAAATGTATAACGGATCAGGAAGCGTGGAGCAATTGATTTATCTTGCGCCAAACTTCCGAGAGTCTCTTTGACCGTGCTATCTATACTATGTCGGAAGAGCACGTAATTATGGAACGGATAATCCATCGTATCCGGAGAGACAAACTCATCCTTACTTCGTCTCACCAGATATAACATACCATTATAAACAACGGCGATACGCACGATCGGATGATAGTATTTCTTCGGTAAAGAGCGGCTGACCGAACGTGCGATACAACCGATCACCTTCCCATTGTCATTCAATACGGGAAGCCACATTTCCTTTTTCAAGCTACCTTGCATCAAGGACAAACGTATTTGCTCATAAACAATGACCAAAACACCGATTACCAATCCCAACTCCCGGTATAAAAAACGTTCGGTACGCATATTCTGCATCGTTTCCGGCAAGATACTATATAACAAGATGATGAAAAGATGCAACGTGTACAGGTTCTGTACCAACTGAGCGAGGAAATAAAATTCGTTCAAGGTAGTACGAAGCAAAGTACGTTTAAAAGAGGGACGTTTCGAATCGCGTATACGTTGTATGACCGTTCTCCTCGTGAACCCCACGATCGCTAACGCCACGACCAGTAATACTTCCGTGATAAGAGGAGAGTATATAAACAACACAGGTTCAAGCTTGAGACAAAGAAATACGGAATATAAGACCAATGTGCCCGCCGATGGCAGAAGCATAAATTGGTATACCTTATCCTTGCTCAACACCTGAAACAAAAAAATACAAACAAAACAGAAAGTAACCCCAATTATAAAAGATAATAAATAAGAAAAATAGTTATCCAAAAACATGAATAACAACAATGGCAATAAACCTATCGCCTGATTATCTAGACCTTTCTTTACTCTGTTCATTCCTTCCCCCCCTTTAGTCCACTTTTATATTAATAACAACAAAGATTGTCAAAAGTTCATGAATCATATATGCTTTTCCGCATGGTACGACGAGCGTACCAGCGGAGCGCTCTCTACTTTCTTAAAACCTTTGCCAACGGCTTGTTGTCTATAATATTCAAAGCATTCAGGAGTCACATATTCAGAGACGGGAATATTCTTGCGAGAGGGCTGTAAATACTGCCCGATTGTTAAAACAGAAACACCCGCCAGCAAAACATCATCCATTAATTCAAGCACCTCATCCTCGGTCTCGCCCAGTCCGACCATGATACCAGTCTTGGCTACCACACCCCGCTCAGCGATTCGTCGTAAAACGGATAAGCTCACGTCATACTTTGCGGCGCTACGCACTTGCGGACTGATACGGCGTACAGTCTCCATATTATGGGAGATAATCTCAGGCGCCGCATCCACGACCTGATCAACCAGATCCAATCGTCCTTGAAAATCCGGGATTAAGACTTCCACAGTCGTTTGAGGATTCACCTCTTTGATCGTACGGATCGTATTTACCCAATGAGAAGCGCCTAAGTCTGGTAAGTCATCACGATCAACGGACGTGATCACCGCATGCTTGAGATTCATTAAACGGATGCTCTCCGCTACATTCGCAGGCTCTTTCGGGTCCAACGGAAGAGGTTTACCCGTTAGCGTATTACAAAAACGACAAGAGCGAGTACAGATCTCACCACCGATCATGAATGTAGCTGTTCCCCGACTCCAACATTCACCCATATTCGGGCATTTACCACTTGTGCATATTGTGTGAAGGCAATGAGATTCAACAATACTTTTTGTCTTCGTGAATTGCTCATTTCCGCCAAGCCGGATCTTCAACCAATCCGGCTTTCTTAAATGCTGCGCCATGTCTTACAAATTATTGAATAAATAATTAGCCATCTTCGTATACAAATGGTAACGGGTATTACCACCGTATATGCTATGATTCCGATCTTTATAAACATGCATATCGAACTGCTTACCCGCTTGAACCAAAGCCTCGGCATATTCCATTGTTTGCATAAAATGAACATTATCATCGGCGGTTCCATGAACCAGCAATAACTTGCCTTGCAAGTTTTTCACCCGGCGTAACGGGGAGGTAGCCGCATAGCCCTCGAAATTCTCTTGCGGGGTACGCATGAAACGCTCCGTATAAACGGAGTCGTAATATTTCCAGTCCGTCGGAGGAGCCACGGCGATACCCACCTTAAACGTTCCGTTTCCGGTACTCAAGGCCATCAACGTGTTATAACCTCCGAAACTCCAACCCCAGATCGCAATACGATCCTTATCGATATAAGGTAACTTGCCCAACGCTTGCGCAGCCTCCACTTGGTCTCTGGATTCCAGCTCGCCCATTCTCAAATAAGTACATTTACGGAATGCCTCACCACGGGCACCGGTTCCACGACCATCCACACATACCACGATAATACCATTTGAGGCCAGATATTGCTCCCAATCGAAACCGTATTGATCCAATACTTGCTGGGAGTTAGGACCACTATATTGCGTCATCATCACCGGATATTTCTTTGACGGGTCAAAATCAGCGGGTTTTACGATCCAAGCGTTGAACTCATAATCCGAAGCCGTATGTACCTTCATAAATTCCTTCTTAGCAAAAACATATTCCTTCAGCTTACTCTTCAACGCGGCGTTATCTTGCAGAACACGTAGTTCCTTTTTGGTCTTCGTCTCATTCACCGTAATCTTCGCCGGGGTATTCGCATTGGAATAGGTATTCACGAAATAAGCGAAATTGTCACTAAAGACCGCCTTATTCATACCCTCTTCCGTAGAGAGTTTTGTCTTCACGCCTTTAGCGTCGATCTTATAGATAGAACGGCGGATCGGGCTTTCTTCGGCAGACTCGTAATAGAAAGTCTTCGTATTCTCATCCACGCCCAAGAACTTCGTGACATCCCAGTTCCCTTGAGTTACCTGACGTTGCATAACACCTGTCGGGGAATACAAATAAATATGAGAATAGCCATCTTGTTCACTCACATAGGTAAACCCATTGTTCAAGAACTGGATAGAAGTCAACCAATCAGAATCCACGTAGCATTTATTTTCCTCACGCAAGATCAAACGGAACACACCGCTCTTCGGATTTGCATAATACATATTGAATACATTCTGCTGGCGGTTCAATGTCATGATAGCCAACTGATCCGGATTCTGCGTGAAAGTAATGCGGGGAATATAGAAGTCACCTTCTACCGGGACCTTCATCTCCTTCGTGTCTTTGGTGACTACGCTATAAGAATGTACGGAAACCTTTGAATTCTTCTGCCCGGCCTTCGGATATTTATATTCGTAATACCCCGGATAAAGTCCCTCACCATACATCTGCATAGAATATTCGGGCACCTCGGACTCGTCAAAACGGACAAAGGCCAGATACTCGCTATCCGGAGACCACGCCATTAGATTTGTCACCGCAAATTCTTCCTCATACACCCAATCCGTGATGCCATTCAATATCTTATTCAACTCACCGTCCTTGGTGACTTGTACCTCCGTGTC
>OCHM01001357.1_pt1 | contig 11504 bp, 4 predicted proteins | sample 1538901 | NCBI WGS metagenome assembly OCHM01 (sample SAMN04571734, study PRJEB22368) | human gut metagenome | biome: human gut; material: stool | host: Homo sapiens | place: Luxembourg | collected 2012-11-08 | reverse complement strand
TTACGAAGCTCTGTCTTCAATGCCTCGATCCGATCCGTCTCCTTGATCTTCAATGATTGAAGTCCCATAAAGCGGAAAGGGATATTTAATAACACGCAAGTCACCACAAAGGTTTGAGCCAAATCCGGTTCATTCACGAAGTTATAAACCAATTTCTCACAGATATTTCCAGTATGCTTTAACACGACTCCACGTTTCGTATAAGTAGTGCCCACTCCCAATTGAGCGAACAACTTCGCTCCGGCGGCATCTCCCTGCAAGCTATTCTTGAATAAACCTAACAATTCGATCTCAGCATTTTTCGATAACGCCATGATCTCATACCAATAAGAAGCGGCGCTCCAATCAGATTCCACTGTAAAATGAATCGGCTTATACTCTTGGGGAAGTACTTTGATCATATTCTCCGTCCAAGAGGCTCTCACTCCATATTGCTCCATCAATTGCAAGGTGATATGGATATAGGGCCTAGAGATAATGGCGCCCTCCAAATGCAACGTAACCCCATTTTCTGTTAACGGGGCGATCATCAAGATAGCGGATATATATTGAGAGCTGACATTTCCCGGTAGCGAGATCTCTCCGCCTTGCAAGGCGCTTCCGAAAATACGCAAAGGAGGATAACCCTCCTTCTCCATGTACTCGATCCGGGCGCCTAAAGCGTTCAGCGCATCCACCAACACCTTGATCGGACGGTTCTTCATGCGTTCGGTTCCCGTAATCGTCCATTCGCCCACCACCTTCGAGAGGAAAGCAGTAAGGAAACGCATCGTCGTACCCGCCGCACCCACATTAAAATCCCGATCGTTCGAGTTCAATGCCTTTACCATCAAATTTGTATCATCGCAATCGGATAAGTTCTCCACATCGTATGCGCTATAACTTAGCGCATTCAAGATCAATGCCCTGTTACTGATACTTTTAGAAGCGGGAAGCTTTACGGTAGTCCGGATAGCGGAACCCGGAGCATCTATCTGATAATTCATCGCTTTCGTATATTCAAAATTCAAGAGGCAAAAGTACGAAAATTAGCGTACATATGGAGTATAACAGCGGGAAACTTTCTTTATGCTTCTTTTCGAATGCGAATCGTGACAAGGCATTCGTTTGAATCGCCCCAACCAGTAGACGTGAGGGGCTATAAAACGCCCTTTTAAGTGAGAGTATTCCCGTTTTTAAGCACGAAAGGCGACAAAAGCCTACACGTATAGTCGCGTTGGGCGACGCCAATACTGCCGTTAGGCATTATAAACAGTCACGAATAGGGTTGTCAATAGTCGTGAATAGGCATCGTAACCCGGTTAGAACCCAGTCGTAACCCTATCGGATAGCCCGAAGAAGTCAATGGATATGAATTAGGATGAATTATTTTCGCTAGAATGAAAGGCGGTTTTTCGGTATTGTATTATCAATGAACGAATTATTGTTTTTTTCTTGCGTATTTGGCAACGAGTCGTACATAGTCCCGGAAAAATCGGTTCTCCGGGACTTCAGTTTACAAAATGTCAGAATGTCAAATCGCCAAACGGTCTTATCACAAGGCCTTCATCTTCAAGAAATGCTTCCAGAAAAAGAGGATCTGGTAATCAATAGAATTATTCCAGTATTGTGAATCATGATTACCCGGGCGAGTGATAAAGTCGTGGTCGATGCCTTGTTTTAATAACGCTTCGTGGTAGTTCTTATTCACCTCCAAAAAGAAATCGCTGTCACCGCAATCGAAGATCAAAGCGATCTGGTCTTTCCTCAAGGTTGGAACCAAATTGATAACCGTGTACTTCTCCCAGTTTTCCGGATATTTTGCTTTCTCACCTATTTGTACGCTCATCTCCCAGTTTTTCGGGAAAGGGCGGATATCCACGCCACCGCTGGTACTTCCCGCCGCGGAGAAAACATCGCTATGACGAAGGCCATTCCACATAGCGCCATGTCCACCCATGCTCAAACCAGTAATAGCACGTCCCTTACGATCGGCCACTGTCTTATAATGGGAATCCACGTATTTCACCAACTCATCCGAGATGAAAGTCTCATACCGTACATCAGCGTTCAAAGGGCTATCCCAATACCACGTATTCTTACCATCCGGGCATACGAAAAAGATACCCTTCTCATCAGCGATCTTAGGTAGATCCGGCTTGATACCGACCCATGTACGAGCGTTACCGCCATAGCCATGTAACAAATAAATCACCGGACACGCTTCCGTCGCGGCCATATCCGGACTTACCACGACTACCTCTATACTTTTATTCATCGAAGGACTTTTCACTTGCAAAGTATCTACCTTCGCTGCCTGTAAACCGAGCGGAAGCAAACAAACCAACGCTACCGCTACCTTTTTCATCCAATTCATATCAGTGAATATTAATGATTAATTCCCCGTAGCCTTGTTTTCAAGGAACTACGGGGACAAATATACAGATTTCTACTCGATGCCCCAAGTCTTGTCCGGTGTAGGCCCCATCTCCAATTCTAGTACGCCACCTTTCATAATATCCTTATAATCAAGATAGCATCTCGTATAATCCATCCCGTTTAATTTAGCGGATTGGATATAGGTGTTTTCCGGGGTATTTCGGTTGGCTCGTATGATAAATGTATTCCCTTCGCCAACCTGAATCTCGGTCTTCTCAAAAACCGGGCTGGATATCTCATAGCGAGTATCTCCCGGACAAACCGGATACAAACCACATGCCGCCAATACATACCAAGCGGACATCTGACCGACATCCTCGTTTCCAACCAAGCCTTCTACCTTATTCTTATACGCCTTATCGCAAATGAAACGAGACCATTTCTGGGTTTTCCACGGCTGTCCCAAATGATTGTACAAGAAAGGCACATGATGAACCGGTTCGCATGATTGTAATAAGCGTTCCACAGGAAATCCGTTGGTGTCTTGTCGAACATCGTATCCAGATCGGCAATCACCCGTTCCGTTCCACCCATCAGTTCCACCATACCCGGAATATCATGAGGCACGAACCACCCCTGTTGCAACTCATTGCATTCCATACAGCCGTACCATTCCTTCAGCTTACCCTCTTCCGGCCAAGCCTCAAACCGGCCATTCGCTTCTCTCGGGCGGAAGCTATGTTTCTCCGCATCATATAAATTCCGGTAAGACTGAGCCAACTTCGCATAATAAACCGCATCCTCCTGTTTTCCTAATGATTTCGCCAACTGAGACATACACCATTCCGTATACGCATACTCCAAGGTCTTGGAGATACTCTGCGGATTCGGGGTATAGCCCAACTCCGCATTCCCGAACATTCTCGAGGTTTTATCCGCATACCGATAAGCCTTTTCCATATCCAAGCTACAAATACCTTTCGCATAGGCATCCGCCAAGACCGATATAGCCGGATTTCCTAACATACAACCGCTATAGGCGTTCAACAACTCCCAGCGCTCATAGTACTCACGACCACTCTCCTCCGCCATCGTTGTCAATGACTTCAACAAATCGCTGACCAATACCGGATTAATAATCGTTTGCAAAGGCATCTGACTACGGAACACGTCCCAACCGCTAAAGATCGTACGTTTCGTGAACGTATCCGACTTATGCGCTTTTCCGTCCGCGCCCATATATTGACCATCCACATCCGTGTAAATCCTCGGATCGATCATTGTATGATACAAGGAGGTATAGAAGATCACCTTTTGCTCATCCGTTCCACCGCTGACATCCATCTTAGCCAAAGCCGTATCCCACAACGAGCGGGCACGAGAACGTACCGCGTCAAAATCCCAATCCTTGATCTCCGCTTTCAAGTTCTTTTCCGCACCCTCCAAGCTTACAAAGGAAATACCGGCCTTGAAAAGAACCTCCTCATTCGCCTCGGTCTCAAACTCCGTAAAGAACCCGAGGTGCTCACCCTCATATGCCTTTGGTCTCTCCGAAATCTTTGCGTTCGCTGTCAATGTCTGGAAAGCCGAGCTCTCCACGAATTCCCGATGCCGATCCTGCCCAGCCGGGATATCCACGCTCCATACACCATAATCTTTCAACGGTTTGGAGAACTGCGCATAAAAATACACGGTATACCGGGAAGAACCCTCACCATTCCCCCAGCCTCCGCCTTCCGGCGTACATTCTATTCGTCCGGCGATCGTATGGTCATCTATCACTTGAACCGCCTGATACGTAGAAGTACCTCCTACACGACGGGCTAAGTCCAACTGGATGCGAGACTGCTTATTCTCGGGGAAAACGAATCTCAGCATACCGCTATGAGGAGCCGCTGTCGCCTCCGCTTGTATCTGGTAATCGCTCAGCAATACCTTATAATATCCAGCCTTGGCCTCCTCGGATGATTTATCATACCGGGAACGATACCCGGCTACGCCCCCCTCTTTTCCCGAGTTCGTGCGCAGATCGCCCACGGTAGGCATTACCAATAAATTACCCAGATCACCGTACCAGCCGATACCACTCATCTGCGTAAAGGCGAATCCCTCGATCGTCTCATGCTCGTAGCTATATCCGGAACCATTGTCGCCCCCTGTAATCGTATTCGGACTTACCTGTACCATACCGAAAGGGGTAGTCGCACCGGGGAAGGTCTTCCCCAAGCCATGGTAAGCACCGGCCGCCTCCGTATTCGTACTCGCCCCGATAAAGGGATTTACATAATCTGTTCCCGCCATCAGATCTTTCTTTTGAGAGCCGCAAGCTACGGTAACCAATCCCAATAAGCCGAAAGCAGAGGCTAATAATGTTTCTTTAATCATGTTATATTCGTAGTATTAAGTTATATTTATTTCCAAAAGAAGGGAATCATATGATTCCTATTCCGCAGGCAGCGATAGCGTGTGTTTTCCACTTTCCAACAAGATCGAACCCAGCGATATCTCTACATTATTCCCATCTAACACACAATTCGATACGTTAAAGGGAGCGATAAAAGTCGCCGTACTATTCGCAGGAATTTCCAGATCAAGCGAGAGCGATCGGTTCTCCATAGTCCAAGACACACGTGCCGTACCGTAAGGGGTCTCTCTCGCCACCCTCGCCCACGTCACGCCATCCGGCACTTGCGGTTTGATAAAGAAATGTTTATAGCCCGGCCTATCCTCATCCGGCAAGATCCCTCCGATCGCCTGACAGAACCAAGCGCCAATGCCATTGAAACAATTATGAACCTTACTACGTTCTCCCGACCAGTATTCCCAAGTCGTAGAAGCCCCTTGATCGATCATATATAGATATCCCGGTTGCTCTCTCTTTTTCAGCATGGAATAGAGAAAATCAGCCTCTCCGTTCTTTATCGCCCAATCGGTCAAGATCGTAACACCCACCAAACCGGAACCGATATGGCCCTTACAATTCTCCAAAGTCTCTCGATATAAACCTTCCTTTACCTCGGGCATATGCTGTTCATCTGTCACGCCGACCAACATCGGATAAATCCGATCGATCTGGGAGCCTGTAGCGTACTGTTTCTTCTCCGGATCATAGAAAGTCTTCTGGATAAGCTCGTTCAATCGTTGGCGACGCTCTTTATACTTAGCGGCATCCTCCGCTTTCCCCAATACCTTCGCGATCTTCTCCATCGTAGTGAGGCAATCGCTTATAAAGCAGTTGCTAACCAGATCTACCGATGACTGCGCCGTATAATCGACACCCGCCGGAGCCAACCAATCCCCTAAATACCATGCCCGATAATCCGTATCCGGCCAACGTTTCAGCAACCCATCGACCGTATACGCATCCACATAACGCAACCAATGTCGCATAACCGGATAATATCGCTCGATCAGACGGCTATCCCCATAATTCAAATAAGTCTGCCACGATCCCGTGATAATAAAGCCACACCAATACGGACCACCTCCCGCCGGGTATGGATTCGGTACGCAATGCGGCATCCCCCCATCCTCACGGAGGCAATCCTGCCACATCTGCATCCAGTTCATATACACGGAAGAGCCCTCATACAATGTCTGGAAACTCTTACAAGAGGCATTTCCATCCCCACCGTATCCCATACGCTCATAATGCGGGCAGTCTACGATATAACCACTGAAAGCTAGGTTCTTGAAAGTATATTTGATCATCGCATAGATAGCATTCAAGTCCGGATCCGAGCACTCGAAAGACGAGGCATCCTTATAATCCGTATGAATCAGATAGCCAGTTACCTCCTCGGGAGCTTTCGCCAAACCGGATATCCTTATATATTGAAACGCATGGTGGTTAAATTTATTTCGGAATACCTCTTTGCCTTGTCCGGAACCGATATACCAATCCTCATACTGTCCGTTCTCCTCTTGTGGCTTGAAATCTTCGTTTTCATTTAACCAATCCGTATATTCCATACGGACCCGGTGGCCTTCCGGTAATTTTGGGAAACTCAGCTCAACCCAACCATTCAACGCCTTTCCCATATCTACGAGCCAAATACTGTCCCCTATTTGTTTGATTCCTTTGGGACGGATAATCTCTTGTATTCGATTAGGCTCACACATCTGGGGACTTACCTCTATCCCGGGTACCTCCACCTCCAACACCGGCTTCCAATCCAGTTCGTCGAGCGTAGCCGTTGTCAAATCCGGCAACGCCTTCCGCCCATTGATGGGGATACCAAGTACCGGTACCGGTCTCACCATACATACTTCCCCGGCCTTCCCAAGAGCTATCCGTAACGAGTAGCGTACTTGTAGTGCCATTTCTTTGAATCTCGTCCAATTGCAGTTTAACCAACGGCCCATCATGAACGGCATTAAAAGTAGCTTTTCTGTACCAACCACGGCCCAACCAGAGCAATAAGTCGTTTATTCCCTGCTTTGCGTACGGCGTAAGATCGTACGTCACCGATAATGATCTTTTGTTTAATTGAAATACCGCAGGCGAGAGAACATCTTCCGATACCTTCCTCCCATTTAAATAGATCTCATGATACCCTAAGGAGTTTACATGAAGGAGTAATGTGGCATCACGGTCTTGAAGCTCGAACTTCTTCCTTAACATCGGATTCTTCTCATCCGGCATCCCTATATATTTCCCTTGCCATTCCGCTTTATCCAAAAGCCCGATCCCAAAGCGATTGATTGGACTCCAATCCGAGGATTCCCCCTTATTATCCCATACCCGGACTTTCCAATAGGCCAGCACACTAGATCGCAACTCTTTTCCTCGATAAGGGACCATCACGGAAGCGGACGATTCCACCTTACCTGAATTCCATAGATCGGCTTTGCCTTGAGCCAGCAAGGAACTATCCGTGGCTACTTGTATCTCAAAATACGCTTGCCGCATAGTTTGCCCGTCTGTCTCGATTTTCCAGCTAAAATGGGGATGGGTATTGTCGATCGCGACCGGATTCTCCAAGTTCTCACAACGAAGATCTTTTAAGATGATCCTCCGCCCGGATTCACAGCCCGACATCAGTAACAATAGGGTCACAAAGTAGATAGATATACATTTCATGATAAATAGATTGAGATTACGCATGAATATACTTTCTAATGGCTTACGATACTTATATCCCCGATAAATATTAAGATTTATTAAACAAGAAAGGCGAGCCACTCGCAAATGACTCGCCTTCCTATGATTCCTCAAGAATGGCTAGAAGCGGATCTTGTAGGATTGGTTGCCAATATAAATTATATAAGACCCTTGTGGAATACTCGTGATAGTCTCGCCTACAGGCAAAGATAAGTTCCTATACAAACGCCCTTCGAATGTAACGATACAAGCTGTGTCCATAACAGGAGTCTGGATATGCAATCGTCCATTCTCTCCCCATACTCGCAAGCCATTGGGATCTACCTCTGCGTTATCAGTAGGATTATCTTTCACGATGCCTGTTACGGTAACAACGATATTACTCGTTACTTTCTCAATCACATAACGGCCGCTTGATACCGGACCAAGTACTGAGCCATTCGCTTTCACTGTCAGTTGAGGCGCACTGTAGCCGTCCTTCAAAGTCAGTGTGAACGCAAAACTCTTGCCGGATTCTACATTCGTGGAAGACTCCGCAATCAAGGTAGCGCCCTCTACAACCGGCAATGTCACCATGTAGGTGGTCGGGGTTGGCTCCGGTTCTGGTTCCGGATCCGGAATCCTATTACCTGCCGCCGTAATCACCAAGGTAGCCGTGATCTTCTCCAATGCGAAAGCACCCGTGCCAGAATTGTATGTATAATCCGTAGACGCTAGCGTATTCTCTCCCATCTTCACAGTAATGGATGTCGGAAGCGTATAGCCGGAGGCTGCTTTCAGCGTAAGTTCCACTTTGGAATCCTTAGCCAAAGGCTCGAAAGAAGCCGGCTCGGAAGTGAGGTTAACAAGATTCGGGATTACCTCAAAGAAGCCCTCTTGTACACCTTTCGCCTCAATAACGATCTCGCCATCCACATTCTCAATCTCGATTATTCCCGTCGTATTGTCATACGTATAGTACTCAGAACCTGCTGCCCTAAGCAAATTCTTTTGCTTCAACAAACGACCACCCATCATCACCTTTATGACATAAGGGAATTTGTATCCCGTAGCTGGTGCTAATTCACATTTGAATGGCTCTCCTTCTTTCACAGTCTCTCCGGAAGTCTTAATCTCTATGTTCTCGGTCTGTTCTTTCACTTGGAAGATCTCCGCACCAGAAGCTTTAATGGAAACCTCAGCGGTTACGTTCTTTATTTCTATCTCCCCGGTCTTCGGATCATAGGAATAACCGGAACCAGCAGCCAGCACTTTACCACCCATCATCACCTCGATCGTGGAAGGAAGCCCGTACTGTGGGGTCACTACAGATAACTTACCGGTCAAGGTCTCACCATGTTTAATCTTCTTGCCTTGCGAGATATCAGAAGTCAAGTCTTTTAACGTAAGGGCTACCGCATAGCTCTTCTGTACGCCTTGCGCCGTGATCGCTAACTCACCGGTTACTTTCTTCAAAGAGATTTTTCCCGTAGCGGCATCATAGGTATAATCAGTTACGTCTACCAATGTTTTACCACCCATCGTTACCGTGATCTCAGTTGGAAGTGTATAACCCTCATTTGCGGAAAGTACACAAGCGAAGGCTTCACCAAATTGAACTTTAGTGTCCGACTTGATATCGGAAGTTATATTTGCCAATGTAGCGGTAACTGAATAGCTCTTTTTCACACCTTGTGCGGTAATGGAGAGCTTCCCTGTAATCTTCGCCAAAGAGAAAGCTCCTGTGGAAGTGTTATAGGTATAATCCGTACCGGCAACCAAGGTCTTATCACCCATCTTCACCGTGATCGTGGTTGGAAGTATATGACCTTCAGCCGCCTTCAAGGTCAATTCAACTTTGCCATTAACTAATACCGGATCAAAAGAAGCAGGTTCGGAAGTAACTCCAGCCAAATTGAGTATCACCTCATAATGGCGATCATCAATACCGGAAGCTTTCACGGTCAAGTCACCGGAAACTGCCTTGATCACGACTTTACCCGTTTTAGCGTCGTAGGTGAACTCTTCCGCTGTCAATGCGTCATTGCCCTTCAAGATACTGATCGCATCCGGAAGCTTGTAGTTCGTAGCGGCTTTCAAGGTGAAAGTGAACGATTCGCCTTCCTTCACGGTCGTAGCCGAGGTAATGGCCGGCGTGGAGGTTAGGTTCTTCAATTCTGCCGTTATCTTATAAACGGATGGTTCAGACACTCCTTCAGCGGTAATGGCTACCTCACCTCTCACATTCAATATCTCTACTTTGCCTGTCTTGGCATCGTAGGTATATCCCTTTCCTGCCTCTAAAGTGGAACCGGACATCTTTATCGTAATGGATGTCGGAAGCATGTAACCGCTATTCGCCGATAAGGTAAACGAGAATGCCTCTCCTTCTTTCACGATCGTAGCGTCTACGATGGCAGGGGAAGAAGACAGATTCGACAAATTAGCCTTAACGGGATATGTGGCGGCTTGGATCGGATCGGCTTTAGCAGTGATGACGATATCGCCGGTCACGCTATTGATATATACATATCCATTCGCTGGATTATAACTATAGATTTCCGGATCTAGGGTATTCCCGTCCATCGTAATCGTAACTGAAGATGGAAGTTGATATCCCATACTCGGAAGTAATACAAGCACCAAGGACTTCTGGTCTATGACAGTTGTCACCTCGTCTTGGACAGTCAAATCTTGCAAATTCACTTGGACCTTATGGGTTGTTATCGGAGTTTCCGATATGATAAGACTTGCGTTCTTATTATCGGTGGGAACACTCTTTCCTCCCACAGTCCCAACAGAAACAGACACATTTGCGTATTCATCTTCTGTAATTGGCCGCCCCGAACTTAGCAAGAACCGATAACTAGCCCCCTCCGCAAGATTACCGACAGCTAATGGCTCTTTTGTATAATGATAATTCTTATCAATCGTCTCTAGTTTAAGTTCTGTCTTCTGTTCGCCATCTACATAATATAACTTAATTTGGTCTATTGACTCTGCAACTAAAGATGTAGATAGTTTAACCTCTTTTCCCACAAGACAAGGATCTGCCTTATCAAAAGTATAAGTGAAAGGTATTTCCGTATTCACGGTTCCAATGACAGGGTCTGGAGTAATCTTTCCTTCGATGCGATTCAAAAATACCATCGATTTATCTTTTACCCCACCCTTAGAATTAACCATATCGGATTCGATATATATTTGAATATCGTAAACCAACTCGCCAGCCTTGGCAGACAGCACCTTGAGATAATTTATGTATGACCCATTAGTGATTTGCTCCAGGCTCACCGGCACGTCGAAAGAGCCATCTGTACCGATCTCGGCCTTTGTCCCTTGATTTGCTTTATAAATATCGCGATCACCATAATAAACATTCAATTGTCCTTTCCATGCGGCATAATCTTTCAAGGTATAACGCAAAATGACATTTTCCGCCACATTGGCGAGACCGTAAGAAATCCTATCTGTATTGTAATCGTTATATTCAGAGTTATCCAAACCCGTTATTGCCAAATACTTGTCATCAAAACCATTCCAACGAATGCTCACATTTATAGGTCTTACATTCGGATCGTCCGGATCATCATTTGAATTTCGCACTCCATTCATATCAATATATAAAGGAGCCTCAGCCGTACCTGTCATGACTACCCAATTCTCTCCATCCCTTGAATAAACCGGAAGAATTTTCTCTCCCTCTGCTAGAGCCTCGGTCAGCTGGCATTTGAAATCCCAATATGTAGACTTTTGCATCCAAATTGAAACCTCTGGTGATGGCGTACTGATACGCTTCTTGATTTTTCCATCCGCTCCGATCACGGCCATATCCACTGAACCGTAGAACTCTGCATTCCCTATATTTTTCGCACCTACGTTAATCGTAAAATCTGTATTTACCGCTAGTTGACCTGATAGTTCAAGAGACAAATACTTCAACATATATATTTTCGTATCACCAGCCTTTGGAGGACGTATACCTATTCCCATCCCATATAAAACGTAAGGATCATCCCCGCCGTCGGAATCCAATGCGGAAAGTAAAAAATAGCCATTGCTG
>OCHM01001319.1_pt1 | contig 11748 bp, 10 predicted proteins | sample 1538901 | NCBI WGS metagenome assembly OCHM01 (sample SAMN04571734, study PRJEB22368) | human gut metagenome | biome: human gut; material: stool | host: Homo sapiens | place: Luxembourg | collected 2012-11-08 | reverse complement strand
TTCCACATCTGCTTCTTCTATTCGGATCAGCTCCGCCAGTGCCGGATTTCTGATGAGTCCCCGCCCGATCATCACATTCTCCACCGACGGAAATTTCTCCCGGAACTTTTTCATATGCTCTGCCGTGAACAGATCTCCGTTGTACACGATAGGATTCCGGCTTTCCTTTAAAATATCCGCAAAGACGTCAAGATGCGGAACACCTTTATAAAACTCCTTCTGGATCCGCGGATGCACTGTCAGCTCGCTGATCGGATACCGGTTATAGACCGCCATGATCTCCGGCCACTCTTCCACTTCATTCTTTCCGATCCTGGTTTTAACAGAGATCTGGAACTCCCCGTTTCTCACCGACGCGTCCGAGAACACTTCATCAAAAAAACGATCCAGATCATCCGGGTAAAGTAAAAAACCGGAACCTTTTTTCTTCGCTGTGACCGTCCCTGACGGACATCCAAGATTCAGGTTGATCTCCCGGTATCCCATCTCTGCTAATTTCTTTGATGCCAGAAGAAAATCTCCCGCCCGGTTCGTCAAAATCTGCGGCACCACCGGTACCCCCGCATTATTCTCCGGCAGCACATCCCGCATCTCCTTCACGCTCATCCCCTGCTCCGGTCCCGGTGCCAGAAATGGTGTAAAATATTTGTCTACACCACCGAAATACTTGTGGTGCAGATTCCTGTACGGATATGTTGTGATTCCCTCCAATGGGGCGAAATATAGATGCAGCATGTCATGTTCCTCGTATCTTTTCGTAAACTCACAGTTCTTCCTGAACTGTTTTTCTTATCGTACCACATTTGGAACGCCAGAGCAAATTATAAAATCTTCTATAACATGCTAAGGTATGGATATCTGACAGCAATTCTTATTTCTTTTGCTCTGACTCATTCGGACCTGCTCGTCCACTTAACCATTTTTCTGCAGTTATTAACACAATCTATTTCATTTTTCTGCACGTATAAATACGTGTCTATTTTTCATTGACTAACACATCTGCACCTGTCATAATCAAAGAAGAAATCTATATGAAAACCTCAGAACTGATAAAACTGTTAAAGCGTGCGAAGTGCCGCAGAATTCGAAACGAAAGCCGTCATGACATCTGGTATAGTCCAATGACAAACCGTGAATTTCCTGTTACAATTTTCCCTTTTTTTCTCTGCCTTTTCTCTGGAAAACTATCCTTTTTTCATCTATACTATATTCATAGTCCCATTACGACATCATTGCTGTTTATCTCATTTGGAGGTGCTTTTATATGACAGAACTCAGTATTCATGAATTATCCCTTGGTTTTTCCCATGACAGACAGATGCTTGTGGAGTTTCTCGCAAAGCATCATTTAAATTATGAGGACGATATCGAAGCGGCGTTCGGCGTGTTTGATTCCGATGACAATCTCACCGGATGCGGATGCTGCGCAGGAAATCTTTTAAAATGCTTTGCGGTGGATGAGAGTCTCAGAGGTCAGAATGCTCTCGGAAGTCTCGTGTCCAGACTTGTCGAAAACCGGTTTGAGGCAGGGCATTACGATCTCTTCGTGATCACAAGACCGAAAAACAAGGTGCTCTTTACATCCTGCGGATTTTACCCGCTGGCAGAAACCGAAGCTGTCCTGATGCTGGAGAATAAGAAATCCGGACTGGACAACTATTATAAGAAATTTCTCGCCGGGACAGATACCGATGAGAACGTGGGCTGTATCGTCATGAACTGCAATCCCTTCACGAAAGGTCATCTCGCGCTGATCACTTACGCGGCAAAATCATGTTCCCTGCTCCATATCTTCGTGGTTGAGGAGAACCGTTCCTGTTTCCCGTTTGCAGACCGGCTCCGCCTTGTCCGTGAAGGAACCGATCATCTTCCGAACGTCATTGTGCATCCATCAGGACCATATATGATCTCCAACGCTACATTCCCGACCTACTTCTTAAAGGACTGCGAGGACGCGGCGAAGATCCAGAGTGAGCTCGACATCACACTGTTCGCGTCGAGGATCGCTCCGATCCTTCATATTACAAAACGTTTCGCCGGAGAAGAGCCTTTTGATCCGGTAACAAGACGCTACAACGAGGCAATGATCCGCATTCTCCCAAAATACGGCATCTCCTTCATCAAGATCGACCGGATCACCACAGAGGGACCGGATGGAAAGCCGGAGGTCATCAGTGCTTCCAGAGTTCGGAAATTGTTGGATGAGCAGGGCGTGACCGACGAAGTTCTGTCGCTGGTGCCGGAGTGTACGGCGAAGTATTTAAAGGAAAGCTTTAAGTAACTGCGAATTCTCCTGCAGATCCTGTTCTCTGACGTTTTTTCAGATGCATGATAGCTGAAATGCTGTGCGAAAGTAAAGCGGACATTCGCAATCCGCTTCGCTACTTGCTCATGAACGCAGTCGCTTCGCGATCTGTCAGTGGGAGCTTTCAACTCCCACTGACATAAGCATCCCCCCTCACCCACCGCTTAGTGCTCCGCGCACTTGAAGCGGGGGAATGCTTATCTGCGTTCAAAAAGTCTTTGCACAGCATTTTCTGCATTTAGGAAGTTCGAATTAAATTCCAAATGGAGTGTTTTTTTATGAACCTGAATAATGTAATTACCGGCTCACCGGTGACTTCCGTGGAACTTCGCGCCGCCAGAGACCGGCGCGTCCTGAAAAAATGGGAACTTCTTACTACCGGCGGGGAGATCTGTCTTGTGGAGTTTTCCTTAAATATTGCCGGGACAGTCAAGACGTTTCCCTTCGCCCGGGCGGCATTCCGGGAGGAAGTACGGGAACTGTCTGACCGCCTCTCCCGTTTCTCTGTTCTGAAAACGGAGGTTTATGAGAAAAATACCGGTGACTGCGCGTTCTTTCTTTTAAAGTCCCAGGCCATACAGGTCAAAAAATTTCTCGTCTCCGTCGAGGAAAGCCACCCTTTGGGCCGTCTCTTCAACCTTGACGTCTGCGGTCCCGATGGAATTTCCGTAAAGCGGCATGATCTCGGACTTCTCCCCAGAACCTGTCTTGTCTGCGGGGAAGATGCCCATGTCTGCGCACAAAAAAAGTCCCATTCCATGGAGCTGATCCAATGGCAGACGGCAAAGCTCTTCCATGAATTCTTCCGGGACCGGGCGGCTGATCAGGCGGCTTCCGCGGCGGTACGGGGACTGCTCTACGAGGTTTCAACCACCCCAAAGCCGGGACTGGTGGACCGGAACAACTCCGGCTCTCACAAAGATATGGACTTTTTTACATTCCTTGACAGCAGCGCCTCCCTGATCCCCTGGTTCCGGGAATTTTTCTGTCTGGGCTGGGATCACAGCAGTGAGTCGGACAGGCAGCTTTTTGAGCGGCTGCGCTACGCCGGACAACGGGCCGAAGCCGCTATGTTCTCCGCCACGGGCGGGATCAACACCCACAAGGGGCTTGTCTTTGCCTCGGCGATCCTCTGCGGGGCGCTTGGAAAAGTTCACGCGGGTCAGGAGCTTCCGCCGCCGTTGGAGGATGTGCTTCAGGAATGCAGGAAGTTAGGGGAGTGCTCTCTCGCAGATCTGCATCGACTTCCGAACGTGCAGACTCCGCTTCCCGGTTCCGAAATCCAACATATTTCCGGACATACACCTGACAAGATGCAGTCCGATCCGCAAAGCGCTTCTGCCCCCGACGTCAGAACACATTTCGTATCACTTTCTACGAACGGGGAACGCATCTTTACCGCCTACGGTATCCAGGGTGCCCGCGGTGAGGCGGCTGCCGGTTTCCCATCCGCAGTCCAGATCGGTCTGCCATCCCTGAAAAAATGGCTTTTCTCCGGTTTCTCTTTAAATGACGCCGCCGCCATGGCTCTTCTCACCCTGATCTCTGAAGTTGACGACACCAATATGGTTCACAGGGGGGGGACGGAGCTTGCGAAAAAAAGCAAAGAGCAGGCAAAGCGCCTGCTCTCCACTGTCACAAAAGAAAATTTTAAAGAGACCCTGAACTCCCTGGACCATCAGTACATCACAGACAACTTAAGTCCCGGCGGCTGCGCAGACCTTCTCGCCGTCAGCCTGATGTTCTATTTTCTGGAATCTGCCGGTATGATTGCGGATATTTAAGATGGTCCAAAGGTGCTGCTCATGCCGCGTGGGGACCGCTTCTTTCCACCCTGCCAGTAATTTCTTCTGAGTATGTGAGACCGGCAGCTTCCACCGTTGGCAACTTCTTCTAAATACCTGACTGCCGAAAAGGCCAGCAGCTCTGCTTATCTAAAGAGCTGCTGACCTTTTCTTACTCCATCGTTACCTTCACGCCGTCGTCCTCAGTCCATCTGATCTCATACGTATCTGCAGTGTAGGTAAATCCATTGATCTCCATTTTTCCATCTCCGGTATTCTTGAAGGAAAGGGTGAAATCAGTACAGTCATCCGTGTCTTCTCCCACATACAGATAGAGCGGGCTGTCCGGATCATTCGGCTTTTTCATTATATTTCCGATTTCTTCTGCCATCTCACGCTTATCGAATTCTCCGGAAAGACCATGTTCTGCTTCACAAATTTTAAACGCTTCCGCGATCCGATGTCCCTTTTCATAGAACACTGCGCTCCTCGCGCGATTTACGTAACCATTATAAACTCCAATGCTCACAGAAGCCAGGATCACCATGATGACAATTACCACCATCAGCTCTACTAACGAGTATCCTCCATGATCCAGTCTCTTCATTTTCTGCTTTCTTTTCGCCATACACACCCCCAGCTTTCTTCGTTGAACCGGGGTACCCGATGACATTTTCCGTTATTCTGTTATTCCCCGGCTGGTTATTTGTTACATTGGGTACTTGTAACTGTAAAGTTACAGACAATTGTACTCTTTGTTTATAACATATGGTCACATGGCGTTCTATTGTCCAAATTATGTCACCAGATCAGGCCTGTTCTTTCTCCCGTTCTGCCACTGCCATGGCGATCTTTTCCGGTGTGATCGGGAGTTCGTAGAACCTGGTTCCTGTGGCGTTAAAGATCGCATCCGACACAGCCGGAAGCGGTGTATTGATCACGACTTCACCGATGGATTTCGCGCCAAACGGTCCCGCATCCTCGTAGCTGCTCTCAAACTCTACACAGATATGTCCGATATCGATACGGGTCGGGATCTTATACTGCATCAGGGAGTTCTCCGCAAGTTTTCCCTGTGCATTATAGGTGATATTTTCCGTGAGTGCCATGCCGATTCCCTGAAGGATACCGCCCTCTGCCTGAACTCTTGCCAGGTTCGGGTTCACCGGTGTTCCGCAATCCACGGCAGCCGCATAGTTGATGACCTTCGCCTCACCGGTCTCAAGATCTACCTCGACCTCCGCAGCGCCCACCATGAACGGCGGCGGAGAAAGCGGAGACGAATTCGTCACGGTCGCTTCTAAAGCGATCTCATTTCCGCACATGGAAGCCGTCGCAATATCGGTAAGTGATACCTGTCCGGCAAAATCTTGTCCCGCTCCTTCCCTGCGAACGGATTTTCCGTCAAATACGACCTCATTCTCCGGACACTTTAAAAGTCCGGCACCAAGCTTGCAGATCTGTTCCCGTATCTTTAATGCACACTGTTCTACGGCTTTTCCGGTTACATATGTCGTACTGGACGCATAGGATCCGGAATCATACGGAGAGGAATCCGTGTCTGCACCAAGAACAATGATCTCCTCCACTGAACACTCCAGCACCTCTGCCGCGATCTGTGCAAGGATCGTATCGCAGCCCGTTCCCATATCGGCAGCGCCGATGGAAAGCGTGTAAAATCCGTCATCATTGACCTTAATCGTCGCACTTCCCACATCGACGGAGGTAATTCCGGAGCCCTGCATCGCCATTCCCATTCCGACAGCACGGACCTTTCCGTTGCCCATATCGCGGACCGGATACTTCTCCTCCCAGCCGATCATCTCCTTCACGCAGGTAAGACAGCGGTCCAACGCACAGCTTGTATTGACCTGACCATAATACGCAGGCATCACATCGCCCTCTCTTACGATATTCTTCTCGCGGATCTCAAAGGGATCCATGTGGAGCTTTGCCGCCAGCTCGTTCACCGCCGACTCCACAGCAAACAATCCCTGAGTCGCTCCGTATCCCCGGTACGCACCTGCGGACATGTGGTTGGTATAGACAACATCGCTCACAAAGCGGAATGCTTTTGCCTTTCCGTAAAGAGGGATCGATTTGTGACCGGAAAGTCCTACGGTGGTCGGTCCATGCTCTCCATACGCGCCTGTATTGGACAGCGTATACATATCGATTCCGTTCACAATGCCGTTTTTATCTGCACCGACCCGAACATGGATCTCCATCTCATGACGCGGGGTGGAGGCAATCATGCTCTCCTCACGGCTGAAAATAATCTTTGACGGCTTTTTCGTCATCCATGTCACATATGCCGGATATACCTCACTGACAGAGGTCTGCTTTGCACCGAAGCCGCCTCCGATCCTCGGCTTGCTGACGCGGATCATGGTCTTCGGAATATGGAGCGCATTGGAGATGATCCGGCGGCAGTGGAAGACGATCTGGGTAGAGCTCACTACGTTTAAACGTCCGTAGGTGTCGATGGTACAGAAGGTACGGAACGTCTCCATCATGGTCTGCTGACACGCCTTCGTATGATAGACCCGGTCGATTACGATCTCGCTGTTCTTTAAGACCTCCTCGATATCTCCGGAGCCGGTCTCGTCATGGGCGCACAGATTTCTCCGGTTGTCCGCCCCGACCGGAACCAGGCTCTCCCAGTTCTCCTCCGGATGCACCAGGATCGGATTGTCCTTTGCTTTTCGGAAATCAAGAAGCGGTTCCAGAACCTCATACTGGACCTTGATAAGCTTTAATGCCTTGTCCACACATTTTTCATCACGACCGGCAACGATCGCCACCACATCTCCGACAAACCGTACATGGCGGTCGATCAGCAGGCGATCATACGGGCTCGGCTCCGGGTAGGTCTGACCTGCCTGAGTATATCTTCTTCCGTCCTGTGGGATATCCTCCCATGTATAGATTGCCTCGATGCCGTCCACCTTCATTGCGGCAGCCTTGTTTACGGATGTCACCATCGCATTTGCGTAAGGAGATCGCAGAAGCTTCACGATCAGGCAGTCCTTTGGTGCGATATCATCCACATAGACCGGCTGTCCCGTTACGAGCTGCATCGCGTCCTTTTTCCGTACCGGTTGATTTACATATTTCATGACTTCTCCGACCCCTTTCCGCTTTTTTCCTTTTTCCATGCAAGGAACGCCTGGATCCCGCGGAGCTGTCCCTCATAGCCTGAGCAGCGGCACAGGTTGCCGGCAAGATATTCCCTGATCTCTTCCTCTTCCGGGTACTCGTTTTCCCGGAACAACGCCAGTGCGTTCATGATAAAGCCCGGATTGCAGAAGCCGCACTGCTCCGCGCCCTGATCCGCAATAAATGCCCCAAACTCCTTCGCCTCCTCCTGAAGTCCCTCCAGGGTCGTCACCGTTCTTCCGTCCGCTCTTGCCGCAAGCACCGAACAGGATAATACCGGCTTCTCATCTAAAAATACCGTACAAAGACCGCAGTTAGATGTCTCACAGCCGCGCTTCACGCTGTAGCATCCGTGATCCCGCACAAAATCGATCAAAAGCATGTCCGCGTCGATGTCGGCGGAGATCTTCTTTCCGTTTAATGTCATGGTAATGTTCATGATATAATTCCTCTATAAATTTTTTTCACTTTCATCTGATTGATCCGGCTGGAATTCTTTCTTATTTTCCCGCCAGCTTACAGACAGCTCTCCTTACCAGAACTCCCGCCAGGTGTTTCCGGTACTCCGCGCTTCCTCTCGTGTTGGAGCCGGTCTCGACCTGTTCTTTTACACATTTCGCCGCATTTTCTGCCATGTTTTCCACATCTGCGGCTTGAATATCCGCGTCTGCAAGTTCAAAAAGTACTGCCTTTCCAGGTCTCGCCCCGATGGAAAACCGGTATCCTGCCTCCGTCTTTGCCGCCGCGCAGGTCAGTACCGGAAAGTCTGTCTGGCTGTTGCGGACAGACTGGTAATCGAACGCTGCCTTTTCTTTCTTCACGATGAGCCGCACCAGGATGTCCCTGTCATACGGCATCTTCGCATACTCCTTTAACGGAATGATCCCGCCTTTATAAAGCTCCACATAGCTGTCCATGGCCAAAAACATCGTCAGCACATCGGAAAATCCGTATCTTCCATAAATACTTCCACCCACTGTCGCGAGATTCCGGAACTGGACCCCGACGATATGGCGCACGGACTCCCTCGCCGCGCCGTCCGTGTATGAATTGAGTCCCGGATCAAGCTCCAGGTCTCTCAGTGTCACCATGCAGCCGATCCGGAATTCCTCCCCCGTCTCCTCGATGGTGTCAAGTCCGAGACCGGAGAGATCGATCGCCGTACCGATCTGCATCTTTCCCATTTTCAGCCAGACCATACCGCCGAGCACGCGGTTGCTCTTCTTCTGATTTAACTGCCATGCCTCTTCCAGGCTTTCCGCACGTTTATATTCCCTGATAACTCTCATTCTTTGCTCCTTGTCGCTACAAAAACTTCATATCTGTCCAGCATTTTCACAGCCTGCGCAGACAAGCGTGTAATCCCTATCGAACAGTTGTAAAATATACTTTAATTTTAACATACTTTCTGTTATAATTCCGTTATAGTTAAAAAAACATAACGAAATTTCAACACAAAAATATTGAAAGAGGACAAAAGATCATGAAAAAAAATCTCAAGAAGCTTTCCGCCCTGCTCTTAGCTCTCGCATTATCCGTGAGCACGACTGCATGTGGAAACAGCACTGCATCCACGACGACCGCGGCTGAGACAGCTGCTGAAGTTACCACAGAAGCCGCATCCGAATCCGCTGCTGAGACATCCGCGGCGGCCGGCGACGAAATGACTGTCACCTATCCGGTCACCATCACCGACCATCTTGGCCGTGAGGTTACGATCGAGAAACAGCCGGAATCCTTCGTCAGCGGCTACTATATCTCCACAAGCCTGCTGATCGCCCTTGGTCTCGATGACCAGTTAGTCGGCGTTGAGGCAAAGGCCGACAAGAGAAACATCTACAAATTAAGCGCTCCGGAACTCACAGAACTCCCGTCTGTCGGAACAGCGAAAGAGTTTGACCTTGAGGGCTGTGCCGCATTAAAACCGGACCTTGTGATCGTTCCGACAAAGTTAAAAGATTCCATCCCGGCTATGGAAGAGCTTGGTCTCACCGTAATCGCTGTAAATCCGGAAGACCAGACAAAGTTATTCGAGACCATCGACATGATCTCCACAGCCGCAGACGTAGTTGAGAAAGGCCAAGAGCTGGAGTACTGGATCTCCGACGCTCTTGAGAGCTTAAAGAAATCCCTCGACGGCGTTGAGACTCCGTCCGTATACCTTGCAGGCAACAGCGCTCTGTTACAAACCGCTGGTCCGGAGATGTATCAGTCCACCCTGATCGAGAACGCCGGCGGCGTGAACGCGGCTTCCGACATCACTGATACATACTGGGCAGATACTTCCTACGAGCAGATCCTCTCCTGGAACCCAGACTACATCGTACTCGCTGCTGACGCTGACTACGATGTTGACTCTGTTCTGAACGATTCCGCTCTCGCTGACTGCACAGCTGTAAAAGAAGGACACATTGCCCAGATCCCAAGCGATATCGAGGCTCTCGATTCTCCGGTTCCGGCAGGCTTTTTAGGCAGCTACTATGTCGCTTCCATTCTTCACCCGGACGTTGTAACTGAAGACGATTTCAAGACTACAGAAAAGAATTTCTATGAAACATTCTATGGCTTCACTCCGGAAAGCGCAAACTGATTCCAACCGGACAATGGCAATTTTAACTCTGGCGATGACATTTCTTGTCATCGCCTTTGTTTCCGCTCTGTCCACCGGAAAATACCCGATCTCACTGAAGAGTCTCCGTGACGGAGATCTGATGGCCGTCCGGACCTTCACAATTCTCCGCCTGCCCCGGGCGCTTATGGGACTCGTCGGCGGATTTGGGCTGGGTATCGCCGGTTTCGTCTACCAGACGGTCTTCCGGAACCCGCTGGCATCTCCGGATATCATCGGGGTTTCCTCCGGTGCCAGCGCAGGCGCCGCCTTTGCCATATTATTTGTCTCCGCCGCATCACCGTCCACAACGGTCTTCGCATTCATCGGCGGACTTCTTGCGGTCTGCCTGTCCTTAGGGCTCACCGCGCTTTCTCCCGTAAAAGAACACGCTTCTATCGTTCTCGCGGGAATCGCGGTCCATGCTCTGGCACAGACATTTCTCATGGTGTTGAAGCTCATGGCGGATCCGGAAAAACAACTGGCCTCCATCGAATACTGGATCATGGGGAGTCTCGCCGGCGTCACCGCGGCAAAGATCCCGGTCCCTGTCCTGATCATTCTCGTGACTTCCATCGCGATTCTCCTGCTCCACCGCCATGTGCTGGCACTGTCCGTCCGGGAAGATGAAGCGAGAATGCTCGGCGTTTCTGTCCAGGTGACAAGATTTTATGTTCTGTTTCTCGCAACACTCACGGTAGCTGCAACGGTCAGTGTTACCGGGCTTATCAGCTTTATCGGACTTCTCGCCCCACACACGGCGAGACTTCTCACCGGGGATCATAAGCAGTCCTCCTGTCTCTTAAGCGGTATCATCGGAAGTTTCCTCCTGCTCACAGCGGACGTATTGGCGAAATCTCTGGCGACGGTTGAGCTGCCGGTCAGCATCTTCACCTCACTTCTCGGAGCACCGTTTTTGATCTGTCTGATTCTCGCCGGAAGGAGGCACTGACCTGAAATGAATGAATTTTTCTCTGTTCAGGATATCTCCGTCTGTCTCGGAGGACGTCAGATTCTGGATCACGTCTCCTTTTCCGTTGATGCATCAGGTCATGTGATCGGAATTCTCGGCCCGAACGGAAGCGGAAAGACGACACTTCTCAAAGCAGTCTGCGGGGAGCTGCCCCATGGCGGTCACGTAGTTCTGGAAGGACTTGATCTCGCCGGACTGCGGGCGAAGGAACTGGCAAAACGTGTCAGCTATATTCCGCAGCAGAGCGGGATCTCTATCTCCATGAGTGTCCTGGACGTTGTGCTGATGGGATTTTATTCAAAATTAGGACTTTTGAGCCAGCCGTCCGCAGATATGAGGAGGGACGCCTACCATGCTCTAAAACAGGTCGGAATGGCTGAGCTCGCGGGACGGGATTATCTCACCCTCAGCGGCGGTGAAAAGCAGCTGGTGATCTTCGCCCGGACTCTGGTGGAAGACACGAAGCTGCTGCTCTTCGATGAGCCGGACAGTTCGCTGGACCTCGGAAACAAGTACCGGATGGTTCAGAGGATCCGGGAGCTTGTATGTGGAAATCCTGTGAAAACCGCCCTGATCTGCCTTCATGATCCGATTCTGGCCCTCACCTGCTGTGACACACTGATGCTGTTGAAGGACGGCCATCTGATCCGCATACTGCGGCCGGAGACAGACTCCATCAAAGATATGGAGCTGGCATTTACCGAAATCTACGGTCCGGTAAATCTTCTTGAAATTCCAGACCCGCAAGCCCCGGATCACAGGCGTCTCATCCTGCTTCCCACCCTGTAACCCCTGATAATTTCTGAAAGAAGGTGTCCTCCATGATATCTGACATCCGTGTTTTTCTCTGCGGTGATGACCACTTCCGCTTCTTCGGCGAAGGTCCCTGCCGCCTGCTCCATCTGATCGAGGAGACCGG
>OCHM01001283.1_pt1 | contig 12002 bp, 10 predicted proteins | sample 1538901 | NCBI WGS metagenome assembly OCHM01 (sample SAMN04571734, study PRJEB22368) | human gut metagenome | biome: human gut; material: stool | host: Homo sapiens | place: Luxembourg | collected 2012-11-08 | reverse complement strand
CAATTTTCGCTAATCACCAAATTTTCAGACACTTATATTTCGTCGAACTCACGTTATTTTACCTCAATTAATGTATCTTTGCATCTATATCATATAAATCTCTATTAAGAACATATAATGTTAGCTAAACGTTTATTATACATTTTTTCTTGCTTATTTTGTTACGTTCTTACAACCGTATCACAAAATCTGCCATACCGATTGGTGAATACCATCCACTTGTCGCCTGCCGACGAGTGCCGTTGGATGATGTTCGACCACGGAGGACTTATGTGGCTCGGTACAAACTCTGGACTAAAATCATGGGATGGATATGACTTCCATAACTTCCGCTCTACAGCTTTCTCGCCAGGCATATTGCCAAACAATACCGTATTGAGCATAACCGAAGACAATAATAAAATATTGTGGTTGGGCACGCGCAATGGCTTGGCACGCTTCGATATGAAAACAAGAAGCTTCAACACTTTATTTATAGAAGGAGATTCATATCGAACTATATATACATTATATACTTCTACTGACGGCACAGTATGGATTGGCACAGATGGAGGATTGACAAGATATGATGAAAAGACACACAAATTTGATACATATACAGAAAAAAACTCCATATACCTTGATAGTGACGGAAAGAAGTCTGCCGACCGACATATTAGTGTAAAATCTATAATCGACGATGGACATGGCAACTTATATCTTGGCACATGGAGCGATGGTGTATTGATATTTAATCCTAAGAAGCGTACGTTCCAAAGATACGAAAAGATAAACAATTTTAATTCTGCCTATTCGCTACATCTTGATAGCAAGGGTAGATTGTGGATAGGCTCATGGAGCGAAGGCTTACAAATGATACCTAATCCAGAACAAGGTCCTCGTGCCGAACATCTAAATATTTCTATCAACGCAACAGGATTCAATACATTTTATAAGATAATAGAAGATCCTATATCACACAAGATATGGGCAAGTTCGCGCGAGGGTATCTGTCTGATAGACCCTATTACTCTACAAGCAAATTGTTATACCTATGCAGGTACAAATCCTATTGGACTATGTTACAACCTCAACATAGACAACATGGGAAATATTTGGGCAGCAACATTTTCTGGTCATATTTACCAATTTGCATCCTCGCCAGCAATATTCCAGTTCTCACAACTTGGCAATATCAAAGACCCTGTAAACATAGGTGCCGTATCTTCTATATATACAGCTGACGGCACATGGTTTTGGCTGGGTGTAAGCCCTAATGGTCTTGTACTATACAACAAGAAAGATGGCAAAACCCTATATAATACCGACATACCAGGATTTGCAGAGCTCAACAATACAGGTCTGTCTACTCGTATAACGTCTATCATACGCAGATATAACGGACAATTATGGTTTGCCACAAATAGTAACGGCATAATGGTGAAGGAAAATGGCAAAGCTGCAGAAGCCATTTATAGCAATCCAAATAACTGGCTTAGAGACAACGTGGTAAACATACTCTTCGAAGACCATAACAAAAACTTATGGGTAGGCCAACGTGCATACCTTAGTTTTGTCAGACCCGATGGATCGGGCGAGGCTCTTGTGATGAAAGACGAAAACGGCAACTATCCTTTCTGCGATGTTAGAGGCATTACCGAAGATAAAGAGGGCAATATTTGGGCGGCAACTGAAAATATAGGTATCATAAAGGTTACACCTAAGAAAGATGGTTCGTTCGCATTCCATAGATATTATCCGGAAAACCACAAATATGCAGTAGAAGATGCTACCAACTGCTTCATCGATTCTCGTAATATCTTGTGGGCTATTAGTAATAGTGGCGGATTATTTCGATATGATACCGAAAAAGACTGCTTCGAACCTGTAAATAAGAAATACGGCATAGATGGCGACAAGGTTTTTGCTATAAGCGAAGATAACTATGGACACCTGTGGTTGAATTCCGACGAATGTATCATCCGACTTATATTCGATGATAAGGGGAAAACTTTTGTAACACATTTCACAGAAGAAGACGGAGTGCAAAATGCATCTTTCTTCCCTAATTCTGTTTTCAAATACAAGGATGAAATGTATTTTGGTGCCAACAACGGAATTATTTCGTTTATACCAAAACGAGATATAAACATCAACGACACCTCTAAGCGAAAGCTTATTGTTACAGATATCATCGCAGATGGTGTATCATATACCGATCTCGACTCTACTGAAAGAGCTCGTATATCACCCATCGCACCACGCTATACACGAACAATTGAGGTTCCAAGCGATATAAAGAGATTGTCTGTAGAGTTCTCGCTTCTAACATATTCAAGCCAAGCTCGAAACAAATATGCATATAAGCTTGAAGGCTATGACAACGATTGGAGATATACTGACAACTATCAGCGCATGGCTTCGTTCGAAAACCTTTCGCCAGGCTCGTATACCCTACATCTGAGAGCTTGCGACAATTATGGCAGATGGACCGAGCTATCATATACCATCAAGCTAAAGGTATTGCCACCTTGGTATCTGTCGTGGTGGGCATATGCGACATATATAGTACTTCTAATACTGTCTATCTATGGCTCTATCAGATGGTATCGCAACCATATCAAAACCAAAAACCGCTTACAGATGGCTGTGGTATTTACCAATATCACTCACGAGTTGCTAACTCCGCTCACGGTAATCTCTGCAACCATTGATATGCTACGCCAAAAGGCTCCTGGACACGACGAGCAATATGGCATAATGCAAAACAATATCAATCGCCTAACGCGACTACTACGCCAGATACTGGAGGTAAGGAAATCGCAAGCTGGACAGCTGAAGCTAAAGGTGCGCAAACAAAACATAGCAGAATTCATAGAAGCTGCATGCGACAATATACGACCTATGGCCGAAGCTCGCGGAATAAAGTTGATATTCAACTATCGTGATAGCAGCAAGATTGACGTTTGGTTCGATGCTGATAAAATGGATAAGATTCTCTACAATCTGTTGTCTAATGCCGTGAAATACAGCCATGAGAAAGGACAGATAGTTGTAGAATTGCAATTAAAGCAGAAGACTATGATCATATCTGTTGCCGACCAAGGTATAGGTATATCAAAAGAGAAATTGCGACACCTGTACAGCCGATTCCTCGATGGCGACTATCGACGTATGAATACCGTAGGTACAGGTATTGGCTTGTCGCTAACTCACGACCTTGTGGTATTACACCATGGCAAGATAAATTGCCAAAGCGTAGAGGGCGAAGGAACAACATTTACCATCCAAATACCTACCGACAAATCGGCATATAGCGATGAAGAAATAGAGTATTCAGAACAGGCTACAAGTCATAGGCTTAACGACGTTGCTACAACCAACAACGACAACGAGGCTATTGGTGATATTGAAGTTGCCGACGGATACACCATTCTCGTGGTAGAAGACAACGAAGAGTTGCTATCGCTAATGAAGCAACTATTAGCACAACATTTCCGAGTGCTTACTGCAAAGAATGGTGTGCAAGCTCTGAACATAATACAGAAGGAAAGCCTCGACCTCGTAATCTCAGACGTGATGATGCCACAGATGGACGGCATTGAGTTAACACAACACATCAAACAAAGCGACGACTACGGTCAGCTACCTGTATTGCTGCTTACAGCCAAAACTCGCGACGAAGACCGTAACAAGGCATACGAAACTGGTGCCGACCAGTATATGACTAAGCCGTTCAAGCTAAACGAGCTGCTGGTACGTGTGCAAAGTATCATCAAAAACCGCGAACGCATCAGACGTAAGTTTAGCGCTCAGACAGAATTCGTGGTAGAAGAGCAACATTATAGCAACCCTGACGAAACTTTCGTTCAGAAAGCTATAGAATGTGTGAAAGCTCATCTCGACGATGCCGACTACGACCGCGAAGGCTTTGCATCAGATATGATGGTGAGCAGTTCTACGCTCTACAACAAGCTTCGCGCCCTAACAGGTCAGAACATATCGGGATTCATCACTTCAATACGCCTGAAAGAAGCATGCCGCATAGCACGCAGGAATCCGAACATCTCGCTTACAGAACTATCTGTACGTGTAGGCTACAACAATCCAAAGTATTTCTCTAAATGCTTTAAGAAAGAATTCGACATGACTGTAAAGGAGTATCTACAGAAGGAAGAAGGGAAGAGTGAAGAACGATGAGTGAAGAATAAGTTCAATATTGCTGCCACAAGAGCGCCACGTATATGGTTCTCTTGTGGCAGTTAACGTATACAGAACATGCATATTGCCACGCAATAAGATAGCAAGCTGTTTCTTTGTCTGAAAACAAGTTAAAAACCATTAGATTAGATTCTTATTCAAATATTTTTGTGTAAGTTTGCAGCAATGAAAATCATCAAGACACTCATAATCTTTGTCGCTTTGTGCGCAAGTCAGCTATCTCATGCCCAAAGCGACATGAAGGTTGACACCATTAGCCAACCAGCAATTGGCGCACAAACCTTAGGCATGGAATATATGGACAACATATATGCTACGCCTAAAGATTCGTTGTGTCTGCCAAGGATAAATAGTTTCGGACAAGTAGACTCATGGAGATTTAGCCCTTATAGTTGGAGATATTCCATGCCATGGGATTTGCACGAAGGACTAAACATGAACCTCGGACTATCCATGTTTGCGCAATTTGGCAAGCATTCGTATAGTGGCGTAGGATTCACACAAGACATCTCGGCAATGTATGTGAAGCCTATTACAAACCGCTTGACTATAGCTGCAGGAGGATATTTCAGCAATATCAATTGGGCACACGACTCATATCGCGACGCAGGACTATCGGCTGTAATAGGCTACAGATTTGATGAACATTGGGAGGCTTTTGTATATGGACAGAAATCGCTTGTAAACAACCACCGCATGCCTTACGCCTTATACAACATGCAGGAACTGGGCGACCGCATAGGTGCATCGGTAAGATACAACGTTAATCCGTCGATGAGCATAGAGCTGTCGGTAGAAAGAAGGAATACAGGTGTAGGACTCGCCTCACCCACACCCCCTCTCCAAAAGATTGGAGAGTAGTTACCCATATAAACTATTAAAAATAACATAATAGTAGCATAACATTATTAATAATATATAATCAATAAAAAGCCAACATCATTCCATATCCTAACCAAATAGGCTAATCACTCCCCTCTCTTTTGGAGAGGGGGTTGGGGTGAGGCTTTAAATATTAGTATGAAGATTATCAAAACTATTTTTGCAGCTATGGCTGCCGTTACTTTGGTTGCTTCTTGCGAGAAGCAGGAACCATCATCATTCTACAGTATTCAGGTCATTTTGCCTTATACAGGCAACTATCCTATTGGCTATAGCTATGCCAACGAATCTTCCGATTCGCTGAAGTTTGTATCTTATTCGCCATGGAAAATAGTGCAGACAGAAGGCGATGAAGGCTTCGTGACTATAAATGGTAAAACTTCGGGCAAAGGAAATGTACTTGTTAGCTATGGTGTGAACTTCTCTGAGAACACAACAGGCAAAGGTCGCTTTGCTACATATCAGATTGTAGACTCTGAGGATGCAAATCGCGCTAAGGCTACATTAAGATACGTACAGTTTGCTACACGCCAAGACGGTGCCTTAGGTAATGCAGCCGAGGTGAAGAATATTAGCGGTAGCGATGGTAGCAATATCGACATTACATACGACCTACGCCATCGCCCACTCACGATATCTATGTCGGCTGGCGATATGAAGCGCGAGATTACATTCGCTTACAACGATAATGATAATACCGTCACAGCCACTCAGTCGAAATACGAATTCTCGTATGCCGACACCTTATTCACATACAACAACGTGAAGCTTAATGGTAGCTACATGGACCGTTTCTTGCCAAACGTAAACAACTACATCTATCAGCCACGCATGCTCATGACTCTTGACTCAAACGAGGCTTCGTTGGTGAACACATTCAACGACACTCGCTCTAACACCAAGCAGGCTATGGTATACCAGGCTTTTAGCAACAATGGCTACGAATATAGCTTTGCCAACGGCTTTATGGTAAAGAATACCATCGGCAATAAGTTTGCACAGGCTATAGGCGTTTATTATAATGGTAAAAGCAAACTTGATGTAGACAGCATCTACAAGGCTGATAGCATAGGCATAGAGCGCGTATATTCTGATCATAAGCATAAGAGCGAGATATATAAGCTTTCATATAGCGACATCAGCAACCGCATGACAACAGTAGATGCAAACCAACTAATGGAGGGTGTTGCCAACTGCGACCCATACTTGTTGCTATCATTCTACAAGCTTGCACGCCAGTCGTATGTTTTTGCAAAAGCTGAAGGAAAGAAAGGTGCTCGCTACACATTCGACACCAAAGCAAATGCCGACGGCTCGATAAAGACTCTTGCCGTTACAGATGCCAACGGCAACAAAATAACATATACTTTCCGCTATTAATAACCAATAACCCTCTGTATAGATAAAAAATATAGATGAAGATAGGAGACATACAATTCGGCAAACACCCCGTATTTCTTGCCCCTATGGAAGACGTTACAGACATAGGCTTCCGTATGCTTTGCAAACGCTTTGGCGCAGCCATGGTGTACACGGAGTTTGTGTCGGCAGAGGCTTTGGTAAGGTCGGTTAAGTCGACCATGAACAAGCTCAACATCTGCGATGAAGAGCGCCCTGTGGGCATACAGATTTATGGTCGCTCGGTTGAAGACATGGTAGAGGCTGCCAAGATAGTTGAGCAGGCAAAGCCTGATGTGATAGACATCAACTTCGGTTGCCCTGTAAAGAAGGTTGCTGGCAAAGGTGCTGGCGCAGGAATGCTGAGAAACATTCCGTTGATGCTCGATATCACGCGCGAGGTGGTAAAGGCAGTTAACGTGCCTGTGACTGTAAAAACTCGATTGGGATGGGATAACGAGAACCTCATCATCCCTACCCTTGCCGAGCAGTTGCAGGATTGCGGCATAAAGGCGTTGACCATTCATGGTCGCACACGTAGCCAGATGTATACTGGTAATGCCGACTGGACTCTCATCGGAGAGATAAAGAAGAATCCACGCATACAAATACCTATCATCGGTAATGGCGACATAACAAATGCTGAGGAAGCTAAGGCTGCATTCGACAACTATGGCGTGGATGCAATAATGGTGGGTAGAGCTACCTTCGGTCGCCCTTGGATTTTTAAGGAGATAAACGACTGTTTGGAGGGCAAAGAGCCTCAGCCGCTAAGCGTAGACGAGAAGATAGACCTCTTGGAGGAACAGCTAAAGATAAATGTGGAGCGTATCGACGAATATCGCGGTATATTGCACACTCGTCGCCATCTGGCTGCCAGCCCTGTATTCAAGGGAATACCAGACTTCCGCCAAATACGTATCGCCATGCTAAGAGCCTCGACTATGAAGGAGCTGATGGAGATATTGGAAAACTGTAGAGAAATTTGTAAAAAGCATATAGAAGAGCTATGAGAACAGGAATATTCGTAGGAAGTTTCGACCCCTTCACTATTGGTCACGACTCGATAGTGCGTCGTGCGTTGCCGCTATTCGATAAGCTCGTGATAGGAGTAGGTGTAAACGACAAGAAGAAATATACTACCACTACCGACGAAAGGGTAAAGGCTATACAGAATGTATATGCCAACGAGCCAAAGGTAGAGGTAGTAGCTTTTAGCGACTGCACCATGGATTTGGCAAAAAGAGTCGGAGCAGGCTTTATTGTTAAAGGGGTAAGGAATGTACGCGACTTCGAGTTTGAACGCGACCAAGCGGAAATAAACCGCCTTGTGGGCAATATAGAGACTATCCTGCTATACTCCGAACCGGAATTGGCTTGCGTATCGTCGAGTGCGGTAAGGGAATTGCGAGCTTTCGGCAAAGATGTAGATAAATTCCTGCCAAAAGGCAAATAATTATAATTTAGCATGGTAGCTACATATTTTTTTGCTACTTTTGCCAAAGAATTAATTCTGTAACATTATGATTACATACAACGCAGAGGGCGTAAAAATGCCCAAGATAAAGAAAAGGGAAACTACAGCTTGGATAAAGGCTGTTGCTGCCCAGCATGGACGAAAGGTCGGAGAAATAGGCTACATGTTTGTAGACGATGAGAAGATACTCGAGGTAAACCGCGAATATCTTGGTCATGACTACTATACCGACATCATCACCTTCGACTATGATGAGGACGACATAATAAGTGGCGACCTCGTAATATCGCTCGATACTGTAAAAACCAATGCTGAACAGTTTGGCAAGGATTATGATGAAGAACTTCATCGCGTAATCATCCACGGCATACTTCACCTTTGTGGCATCAACGACAAAGGACCAGGAGAACGTGAGATTATGGAAGCCGAAGAAAACAAGGCTTTGGCAATGAGATTATAGGTTTCATTACAAACATCATCTATATGAAAACACCCTCTTTTATTTTATCTGTTTTGCTTCTCATATTTTCACAAGAGGCAATTGCAACTCGCTACTCATACGACTAGAGCGGAAACGTGGTCAGTCGCAGGGATATTGGCTATGCATCGCATAAAGCTGCAAAGAATATTACATTTTTTGTCATGGAAGATCTAGAATTTTACAAAAAATGGTGTGACATAATTATCGATTATGAAATCACTATAAAACTGCAAGAGAAGAACTTGATAGACAAGGATGTTAATTGTTCTGATGATGTTAATTTAAAAAACTATCAAGACGAGACTCTGTCAGAATTGTATAATATAAAAGAGAGAATCTCTAAAGCCTATACAAAGAAAAGCAAATCATTTCTTAAAAGAGCTTTTAGAGATTTCAATGAATTCTGTATTGAAAGTAATTATTACTTAGATCCAACTCTCAATGCTCGTCTTCGTGCCGCTTGCGGCAAGGATTTGCGAGACTTTGACAAGAAACGATTGGAAAGGGTGAAAAAGGTAGAGGACAGAGGATATATAAAGACCAATAGTGAATTCTACTTGATACGCAACCATATCGACTATCTCGAGGCAACGAATGCCACGGATGAAGAAATCATTAAGTTCGATACGCTGATTACACTCTACGAGGAGAAAATAAAGGAGAAAATGGAAAGGCAACGAAAAAAACAAAATAGCAAAGGAGCTTAACTACAATCCTTGGAGACGAAAGCGCAATCCTGAGACGTGGGATTACTATACAGGCTATAAGCATCTGACAAGCAGCGACCGTGGGTTTGGCGGACATGAACAGATGGACTTCATGGACATGGTGAACATGGATGGACGTATGTACGACCCATACTTGGGGCGCTTTCTGTCGCCCGACCCATACGTACAGGCTCCAGACAATACGCAGAGCCTAAACCGCTATGCCTACTGCCTGAACAACCCATTGTCGTATACCGACCCTACAGGCTACTCATGGATTGGCAACTTCATCTCTGCAGCAATAGGCATAGCCGTGTCAATTGAAACAGGGGGCTTTGGCGGAACATTCTTGGGAGTGATGGCGAGTGCCGCTTGCGGTGGCGCCTCGTCGGCATTCGTAAGCAGCATGATGAATGGCAATAACCTATGGACTGCCACCAAGAGTGCATTCGTGGGCGGATGCTGGGGAGCAGTGGGCGGAATGACAAACTATGGCATTGGTAGCATAGGTGGTGATTGGTACACAAGGATAGCATTACACTCCGTATCCGACGCATCCATGGAAGCATTACAAGGCGGACATTTCGACCACGGCTTGCTTGTGGGCATGGTGTCTGCTGGCGGAGCCGAAGCCCTCAGTGCTTATGGTAGCAACATGTCAAGTACAAGCATGATAGCTTGCGAGGCTGCTCTTGGCGGTGTGGTATCGGAGATAGGAGGCGGTAAGTTCGCCAATGGTGCCATGACGGCAGCGTTCCAGATGATGTACAACCATATGTATCATAGAGGGCCGAATTTCAAGCAACTGGGAGCTATTGATGCAATATACCGTAAATGTATAGAAGACTATCCTTCTTCACATGATTTTTACAGATCTTTAGGTCTGCCGGAATATAATAATTCTTGCGCAGCAAGGATGAGCTATGCCTTAGAAGAAAGCGGAACTGTAAAAATCCCCAATATAAAAGGAGTTACTCGACAAGGGAAAAATGGCAAATATTATTTTATGTTTGCTAAGGATATGAGTAATTGGTTTAGGAAAATTTGGGGCGTTCCAAGAGTTTTTGGTTATAATCCAAATGTCACCTTAAAAAATGGAGTGGTTTTCCAATCAGGATTTGACTCTCAAGTTACTGGACATGTAGAGTATTTTTATAACGGAACTGATGGACATAGTGCCAGAAGATATTACGAATGGGAGAAAAACCTAAAAACAGAATTGTGGAAATGCGGTATAAAATAGAAACAAGAAAAGTATGGATATGTTATCACTCATAAAATTAAATTGTATATTTTTCTTTCTGTTATTTTGTTCTTGCTCTGAAAATAAAACGCAAATTAACAGCAAAGAAATTGAATTGACAACTGTAAATGATAGGAATATGACTTGTGTTTATGTTAAAGGGGATGAAGTCTTATCAGACATGTGTTTCGCTTTTTTCAAAGTAGCAAAAGGAACTATACTTAGAGTTGAACCTGTAGATTATTACCCGAATGCATACACAAAGAATATAAGAAATAAAAATAAGCATGGATATGTTAGTAACATAAGTATAAATGCAATTTGTACTATATTGAATAACATGCGTAATAAATATCCTTTAGATTCTATTTGGGGAATAGAAATCTTTTCTACTTTTGTATTTGATGTAGAAGTGAAAGTTTCATCTTTATTAGATAAGAAACAAAATATAGAAATAAAAGATATTAATAGATGTATAGCATTGACAACATTGAAAGATGATTTTAACATGGCTTCTGCAAATTTAGGTATCCATTGTGACACTATAATAGTGGATTTCGATGGAAAAATTGGCCAACATCATGTCGATGATGGAAAGTTATATGGATATACAAGTGATTTGCCTAAAAGACTATTAGCTTTTCCTCTATTTTTACAATTAAAAAAACAAGAATAATGGTACGAGAATTAGCTCCGTATACAGGAATTTATCAATAATTTAAAACTATCAAATAATGGAAGACTTAGATTTTTATAAAAAATGGTGTTTGGCTCATTTGAAATTTACTAAAGAAGATATATTAAAAGGCAATTTTCTAAATCAAGAAGCAAAAGACGAACTTGTTGCAGAAGTACGTAAAGTTGAAGACAAGGTTTTAATTTATTATAATAATAAAAATATAAGAAAATTAAAATTCTTTTTCAAATCATTTAATCAAGATGCATGCCCACCAAACGATCCTGGCTATCCAATACTGAATGCCTACCTTCGTGCTGCTTGCGGCAAGGACTTACGTGACTTTGACAAGAAACGATTGGAAAGGGTGAAAAAGGTAGAGGACAGAGGATATATAAAGACCAATAGTGAATTCTACTTGATACGCAACCATATCGACTATCTCGAGGCAACGAATGCCACGGATGAAGAAATCATTAAGTTCGATACGCTGATTACACTCTACGAGGAGAAAATAAAGGAGAAAATGGAAAGGCAACGAAAAAAAAATTATGATATAGCTCCGTATACAGGAATTTATCAATAATTTAAAACTATCAAATAATGGAAGACTTGGAATTTTATAAAAAATGGTGCTTGGTATTTGTTCATTATGACCAAGAAGATGCCATCGGTTATCCTAATAATTCATATAAGATAGACTTGATAAATGATTTAAACGACTTAGAGCAACGCATTTTAACTTATTATAAGAATAAAAATATAAGGATGTTAAAGATGTTTGCTAAATCATTTGCAAATGATATGGAAATTGATGATCCAAGTTACCCCATCCTCAACGTTCGTCTTCGTGCTGCTTGCGGCAAGGATTTACGTGACTTTGACAAGAAACGATTGGAAAGGGTTAAGAAAGTAGAGGACAGAGGATATATAAAGAC
>OCHM01001282.1_pt1 | contig 12005 bp, 9 predicted proteins | sample 1538901 | NCBI WGS metagenome assembly OCHM01 (sample SAMN04571734, study PRJEB22368) | human gut metagenome | biome: human gut; material: stool | host: Homo sapiens | place: Luxembourg | collected 2012-11-08 | reverse complement strand
AAACAATGTTCCTGTTGACTAACATAGTCAGTGCAACTTACAATATAAAAAAGAGGTAAAGAAGGTGTTAGTTATGCAGGCATTGTCAAAGGCGGCGGCTGGAAAAAGCTACACCATCAAGTGGATGTTCGGCATCCCGGAAGTTCTGGATAAGATCCGAAAATGCAAGATTGATGAAGGCAGTGAGATCACAGTCATTCAGAATTCCGGAAGAGACCTGATCATCAGGAGTGGTGAGAAGCGGATCGCAATGAGCAGCGATGCGGCAACAAGAATTCAGGTATAAGATTCCGGTTGACTATTTTCTGCAAAGTGAGTAAGATGGTTGTAGCAAAATAGCAGAGAGAGCGGTTTATCCGCACAGGTGAAGGAACGTTGGCAGAACCAAAAGAGACAGTTCACGGTGGAGACATTTACCGGAATCCATCTGTTACAGATTATTCTGTAAACAGTAATCCGCTGGGAGTTCCCGAAGCGGTACGAAAGAGCGTACAGGAAAGTGCAGACAGGATCATGTATTATCCGGATGTCAGATGCGACAGACTTCGGGAGTCGATCAGTGATTTTGAGATACTCTGCGGCAATGGTGCTGCAGAGCTTTTTTTTGCTGTCGTAATGGCAGTGAGACCGAAAAAAGCACTGGTGACGGCACCAGCTTTTTCCGAGTATGAGCGGGCACTTGGCACAGTTGGAGCAGAGGTACAATATTACAGATTAAAAGAAGAACAGGATTTCCGGATACAGGAGGATATACTGGAACAGATTACGGAAGATACAGATATGATATTTCTGTGCAATCCCAATAATCCGACCGGACAGACAACGGAAAAAGAACTGCTGATCCGTGTGATGAATAGGTGTAATAAATGCGGTACGATACTGGTCCTGGATGAGTGTTTTATAGAGTTTCTGGAAGAACCAGAAAGATATGAATGCCAGGGGTATCTGACACAGTATCCGAATGTGGTCATTATCAAAGCATTTACGAAAATATTCTGTATGCCGGGTGTAAGACTTGGATATGCATTGTGTGAGAATGCAGCTCTTAGGAAACGAATGAGGGCAATGCTCCAGCCGTGGAATGTGTCGGTAACGGCACAGGAAGCAGGTGTGGCAGCACTTGTTGATTGCGAAGCATATTTAAAGAGAACGAGAGAATATATAAAAAAAGAAAAGTTCTGGATGACAGAGCGGATGAGAAAGCTTGGTCTGAATGTATGGGGATCGGAAGCAAACTATATATTTTTTAAAGGAAAAGCAGGGCTGTATGAGAAGGCACTGAAAAGCGGACTGTTGATCCGGGACTGCAGTAACTATGAAGGACTGACAGAAGGGCATTACCGGATTGCAATAAGATCTGAAGAAGAGAATGAAAGGTTGATAACATGGTTGGAAAAATTATGATACAGGGGACAATGTCCAACGCAGGAAAGAGTCTTCTGTGTGCGGGACTTTGCAGAATATTCAAACAGGACGGATACCGGGTGGCTCCGTTCAAATCCCAGAATATGGCACTGAATTCCTTTATTACAGAGGATGGACTGGAGATGGGACGTGCACAGGTTGTGCAGGCAGAGGCAGCAGGCGTGGCGCCGCAGGTAGAGATGAATCCGATCCTGTTAAAGCCGACCAACGATGTAGGATCACAGGTGATCGTAAATGGTGAAGTCTTGAAGAATATGAGTGCAAGAGAATATTTTGCTTATAAAAAGCAGCTCATACCGGACATTATGAAAGCATTTCACAAATTAGAAGAAGAGAATGACATCATTGTGATCGAAGGAGCGGGAAGTCCGGCAGAGATCAACCTGAAGAAAGATGATATTGTAAATATGGGGCTGGCGAAGATGGTAGATGCGCCGGTGCTTCTGGTCGGAGATATTGACCGCGGAGGAGTATTTGCCCAGCTTCTGGGGACGCTTATGCTCCTGGAAGATGATGAGAAAGAACGTGTAAAGGGACTGGTCATTAACAAATTCCGCGGGGATAAGACAATCCTGGATCCCGGTATTGTTATGTTGGAAGAAAGAGGCGGCATTCCGGTAGTCGGAGTTACACCGTATATGCAGGTCGAGATTGAAGATGAAGACAGTCTGACAGAGCGTTTTAACATGACAAAGGGTGGAAAAGGTGCAGAAGAAAGGATCGGTCTGGTGGATATCGCAGTCATCCGGACACCGAGAATTTCGAACTTTACGGATTTCATGCTGTTGGAAAATGCTCCGGGAGTGAATCTGCGTTATGTAAAGAATCCAAGAGAACTGGAAAATCCTGATATGATTATCCTTCCGGGAACAAAAAATACGATGGGAGATCTGAAATGGTTAAGACAGAGCGGAATGGAAGCGAAGATTCTGAAGGCGCATGCCGGCGGCTGTGTGGTCTGGGGAATCTGCGGCGGCTATCAGATGCTGGGGCAGTCGCTCAGTGATCCGGAAGGCGTGGAAGATGGCGGCAGTATGAAAGGACTCGGCCTTTTGCCGGTAACGACTACATTTACCACAGAAAAGACCAGAACAAGGGTGAATGGAACACTCCTTCATGTGGAGGGGAATCTGAAAGCACTTGAGAATCTGAAGTTTGAAGGATACGAGATCCATATGGGAAAGACCGAACTTCTGGAAGGATGTCCGATGAATCAGATTCACGATACGGTGAAGAAAAAGGACAGACAGATTCCGGATATGGAGCCGGAAAACAGAATAGAGAACAGTACAGACGGAATCTCGCATGGAAATGTATACGGAACATACATCCACGGCATTTTTGATAAGGAGAAAATTGTATCGGAGATCGTAAAATCCCTGGCAGAAAAGAAAGGACTTTCAATGGAAGAAGTGGAAGGTGTGGACCTGAAAGCATTCAAAGAAAGCCAGTATGATCTTCTGGCAGATATACTCAGAAAACATCTGGACATGAAGGCAATCTATCAGATCATGGGAATGCAGAAATAATTTTTCGGGATTACTATGTATTCGTAAGGAGCTGTAGATACCAAAGTATGCAAGAGAAGTTGCCGATGGCAAGTTTTGTAGTTAGAAAAGATGAGATGTGGGCTATGACGGCCTATGAAGAGAAAGGAAGAAAACGTTGAATATACAGAAAAATAATCACGCAGCACATACTAAAATAGAGATAGAAAATGTTCTTCCGACAGAGATTGAAAAGCGCAGCTTTGAGATCATTACGGAAGAACTGGAGCAGGAAGGCATCGTGCTTCCTGAGATTCAGGCACCAATTACAAAGCGTTGCATACATACCAGTGCGGATTTTGATTATGCGAAGAATCTGGTGTATTCCGAGCATGCGGTGGAGAAAGCACTCGAAGCGATCAGAGGCGGTGCTTCCATCGTAACCGATACACAGATGGGGCGTTCCGGAATTAACAAAAAGAGACTGGCACAGTACGGCGGTCAGGTATACTGCTTCATGTCAGATGAAGATGTGGCACAGGCGGCAAAGAAGAATGGAACCACAAGAGCTGTTGCCAGTATGAAAAAGGCGTGTGAACTGAACGAAAAACTGATCTTTGCCATCGGAAATGCACCGACAGCACTAATTCACCTGTATGAACTGATCAAAGACGGAAGAATCCGTCCGGAGCTCGTGATCGGTGTACCGGTCGGCTTTGTAAATGTGGTACAGTCCAAAGAACTGATCCTGACTCTGGAAGATACCCCGTATATTGTAGCGAGGGGGAGAAAAGGCGGAAGTAATATTGCGGCATGTATCTGTAACGCACTGATCTATATGCTGTAGGGAGGAAGAATTTATGACATTACAGCAGTTAAGGTATATTACCATGGTTGCGGAGAAGGGGACGATAAGTGAGGCGGCAAAAGAGCTGTTCATTTCCCAGCCGAGTCTTACCAATGCGATTCGGGAACTGGAGCAGGAGATGCAGGTGACGATTTTTCACCGGACGAATAAAGGGGTGACGATCACCGCAGAGGGAGATGAATTTCTCGCCTATGCAAGACAGATTCTGGATCAGGTCGGCCTCATGCAGGAGAGGTATCTGAATGTAAATGAACGGAACCCGAGATTTTCCGTATCCTGCCAGCATTATTCTTTTGCGGTCAATGCATTTGTAGATGTGATCCGTAAATTTGATGCGAGAAAATATGATTTTACACTGCGGGAGACACAGACTTATGAGATCATCGAAGATGTGGCGAAGCTGAAAAGTGAGATAGGTATTCTGTATACTTCTTCACAGAATGAGACGATCATCATGAAAATGATCCGTCAGAATGATCTGAAATTCGAAGAGTTATTCGTAGCAAAGCCACATGTATTTATCAGTTCAAAGCATCCGTTGGCAGATAAGGAAGCACTGACACTGGAAGATCTGGAGGAGTATCCGTATTTGTCATTTGAGCAGGGGGATTATAATTCCTTTTATTTTTCCGAAGAGATATTAAGCACACTGGACCGGAATAAGAACATCAAAGTCAGAGACCGGGCAACACTTTTCAATCTGGCGGTCGGCCTGGACGGGTATACGGTAAGCTCCGGCGTGATCAGTAAAGAGCTGAATGGAGAGAATATTATCGGAAAACCACTTCTGGTAGATGAATATATGCGGATCGGAACGATTGTGCGGAAAGATGTGGCACTGAGCCGGTATGGAAAGGTGTATATGGAAGCGTTGAAAAAATACACAGGCGGGATGTAAGAATAATTCAGAATAATGATGAAAAGCAGTGGAGTGCTATAGTTTAAAACTATGGAGAACCACTGCTTTTTTGTATTATACATAAAAAAACAGATGGGTTATACTTTTCAACAGAGAAAACGAGCAAAGTACAGGAGGATATAAAATATGAGTAATCAGGCACCATTCCGTTATGATGTGGTAGGAAGTTTCTTACGTCCAGAGTATCTGAAGGACGCAAGAGCAAAATTTGCAGAAGGAAAGATCACAGAGGAACAGTTAAAAGAGACAGAAGATAAAGCAATTAAAGAACTGGTAGAAAAAGAAAAAGAAGTCGGACTTCAGGCTGTGACAGATGGGGAATTCAGAAGAAGATACTGGCATTTGGATTTCCTTGCAGATCTGGATGGTGTAGAGGAGATTAAGTCGGATCACTGGTCTGTACACTTTAAGGGGCATCAGCCGAAAGCGGCAACACTTAAGATAGCAGATAAAGTTGATTTCGGAGAACATCCATTTCTGGAGCATTTTAAATATCTGAAAAGTGTTGCAGGAGATACTCTCTGCAAAATGACAATTCCTTCACCATCTATGCTGCATCTGATCTGTTGTGTACGTGCAGAAGAGTATATACCGATCGAACGTTATCAGGACATGAAGGATTTATATTATGACATTGCAATCGCTTATCAGAAGGTCATCCGTGCATTCTATGATGCGGGATGCAGATACCTGCAGTTAGACGATACATCATGGGGAGAATTCTGTGATGCGGAAAAGAGAAAGACATATAAAGAAAGAGGCTTTGATCTGGATGAGATTGCGAGATCTTATGTAGACATGATCAATCTTGCACTCGAAGCAAAACCAGAAGATATGACGGTCACAATGCATATCTGCAGGGGGAATTTCAGATCTACATGGTTCTCATCAGGCGGGTACGAACCGATTGCAGAGATATTATTCGGTCATTGTAACGTAGACGGATTCTTTCTCGAATATGATTCCGAAAGATCGGGAGACTTCTCGCCGCTTCGCTATATTAAGGATCAGAAGGTGGTATTGGGACTGATCACTTCTAAGTTTCCGGAACTGGAAGACAAAGAGGATGTAAAGAAAAGAATTGAAGAGGCAGAAAAGTATGTGACGAAAGATCAGCTTTGCTTAAGTCCACAGTGTGGATTTTCATCTACAGAAGAGGGTAATATCATGACAGAAGCAGAGCAGTGGAGAAAGGTTTCATTTGTAAAAGAAGTTGCGGAAGGAGTCTGGGATATTTAATATAAAATTGAATATATAAAAAAGATATGGAAGATATATCAAATATACGTTTCACATTTTTGATATTCTTCCGTATAATAGTCTGCTGAGGGGGATGGATCGGAAAACGTAAGAACGTATGAGAATCATCCTCCGTTTTTATTCTAAGGAGATGAAAACATGGGAGTAATGAAAAGTTTATTTTCCGGGAAACAGATGTCGGAGGCATTCATCTGTAGTGCATTTCTGGCTTTATCGGGAGGATTTCAGGATGCATATACCTATAATACGCGTAATGAAGTATTCTCGAATGCACAGACAGGTAATGTGGTGCTGATGAGCCAGAATTTCATGACGGGAAAATGGGAGGCTGGACTGAAATATTTATTTCCGCTTTTTGCATTTGCTTTAGGTGTTCTGATTGCGGAGCAGATCCAGAATAAGTACAAATATGCCAGGCGCCTGCACTGGAGACAGGGAATACTGGGAGCAGAGATCCTCATTTTGTTTGTTGTAGGATTTATTCCGCAGCGGGGAAATATGATCGCGACTGTTCTGGTATCCTTTGCCTGTGCGATGCAGGTGCAGAGTTTCCGGAAGGTAAATGGATTTTCATATGCAAGTACTATGTGTATCGGAAACTTACGGAGTGGAACGGCGGCATTATCCTTCTATCTGAGAGAGAAAAAGCCGGAACACTTGCGGCAGGCAATGTATTATTTTGGAATTATAGTTCTTTTTGCGGTAGGAGCCGGAATCGGAGGCAATCTTTCAGCCAATTATGGAATCCATATGATCTGGGTATCCTGCGGACTTTTGATCGTCAGCTTCCTGCTGATGTTCCTGGATATAGAATCCCGGAGAAACGGAAGATAAAAAAGGGACAAAAAAGAGACATTGATCCGTCATCAGATACGGATCAGTGTCTCGATTAGTTTTTGCGCTGCAATGCTCTGTGGTCTGGAAGCATTCTGTACAAGACAGATTTGTCTCGCAGGAAGGGATTCTTTCAGATGGATCTGAAGAATTTCTCCACGCTTGAGCGGTTCTTCTGCAAGCTTCTCCGGATAGAAGCCGATACCAAGATTGTGCTGGATCAAAGCCAGGCACTGGTCGGTGGATGTAACTTCAAGATCCGGACGGAACGGAAGCCCGTGAGAAGAAAAGTATTGAATATGAAGATCTCTGGTGCTGGTGTTATTTTCCAGCGAGACGAAAGGGTAGTCCGTAAGTTCTTCCAGTGAGCAGATGCGGGAAGCCGGTTCTTTGTATTTCGGGCCGGCAATCAGAATTTCCCGGAAAGAACCCAGGGAGATTTTCTGAAACTGTTTTTGAACAGAAAGTGGAGTTGTTACAATTGCAAAATCCACTAGTCCGCTTTCCAGGGAAGCAATTGCCTGCGGAGTGGAATGGTTGGATATCTTAAGCCTTACGTGTGGATAATGATTGTGAAATGCTTCTAATTTGGACAGAAGCATAATACGAAGTGCATTTTCACTGACTCCGATGGAGATGAGTCCGCTTGTAAGACTCTGGTCACGCTTGAGCTCGGCTTCTCCGAGTTCAAGCTGTTCGAAAGCAATCGCAACGTGGTTAAAAAGCTTCTGGCCTTCAGGCGTCAGTGAGACTCCGCGGTTCGAACGGACAAAAAGGTGACATCCAAGTTCTGTCTCAAGATTATTCATACAACGGGTAATGTTCGGCTGGTTATTGTGTAATACCTCTGCCGCTTTTGTAAAACTGTGATGTTGTGCAACATGGTAAAAAATACGGTAATAATCGTATGTACTCATAATATCCTCCAAAATAATATATAAAATTGATATATATATATAGTTAGTTATCTTTAATACGGATGATGCCAGATAAGTATAATATATTCTAGGTGAAAAGACAATGTTAAGAAATAAAAAAATATATTACATAGTAGAAAAAAACGTAGTATACTGATTTATATTTTTCTTATAAACAGATGTGTTTGTAATGAAAATGATGGATACACCTGAGAGGAGAGACTTAATTATGATAAAAATGAATGTAAAATTTGAAACACCGGAACAGCTTGTAGAATTTTCAAGAATGTGTCAGAAAGTAGAGGCTGATACCTTGATTGAAGATACAGCACATAAACTTATCATTGATGGAAAATCAGTTATGGGAATGATGACAGTTACGCTGAATCAGAAGATGATTTTTGTAGTAGATGGTTCTGATGCGGAAGAGGTAGTTCATACATTTGAAAAATTCCGCACCGAAGAGGCAGTACAGAAGCAGAATCTGGGTTAACAATTGCATTTTACAGGTACTTATGGTATCGTAGTCAAGATGAGAAAAATAGAATGAAAACTGCAGGTGCCGGCTGGATAAGATTGATAGAGCCGGTGAAAAGGGAAACAGGTGCAAGTCCTGTGCGAACTCGTCACTGTGAGCAGGGAATATCAGAAAAGAAAAAAGTCACTGGATAACGGGAAGACAAGATTCTGATGTATGGATCTGTGAGTCAGGAGACCTGCCTGTAGTGTACATGGAAGTAAATCCGGACCACGAGTAATTGGTTGTACAAAAATGGAAGAAAATAATAATGAATTAACAAGGCCATTTTGTACCCTTTTACGGATGATTTCGTGGAAGGGTATTTTGATTGACAGAAAAGTAGTAGGGAGAGAGTATAAGATGAAACATAATTCCAAGCAATTTTTGGCCTTATTTATGGCTGTGTCTATGGCAGTTGCACCGGTATCGGGAGTGTATGCGGAAGATCAGAATGCAGCTGTAGAAGATACATTGAGTGAGAATAAACAGGATAATGATGAAGCTGGACAGACAGAGCCGGAAGCCGCTGCCGGACAGACAGAAAGCAGTGTGACGACAGATACAAGTCAGGAAGTCACAAAAGAAGCCGGGAAAAATCAGGTAGCTGTCGAAAAGGTACAGAATACGCAGGAAGACGGAACCGCTCCACAGACGGAGCCAATCGGCGAAGACGAAATATTTGAGAACATTACTGATATCAGCGGTATGGCAGGTGCTTTGAAAGACGGAGAATATAGTGTTGATGCGGATCATTTTTCGGTAAAACTGACTTCGGGTGGTTCAAGCAAGGTGAAGATTGAGTGTCAAAAAGTAATCGTAAAGAATGGAAAAGCAACAGCCTGGATAAATTTTAGCAGTTCTAAGTATGATAAAGTATGGGTGAAAGTGAATGGAATCCAGAACATATATCATGCAAAACCGAGAGAAGGCGAGGCCGGAGTTACATTTGAGATTCCTGTTAATTTAAATAGTTCAATGACTTTTATGGCACATACTAGTTCCATGAGTGGAAAAAATATTGCATATACGATCAATATTGCAATCCCGGAAGATACAGTCCCGTCGACACCATCCACACCGGATCAGACCGTTATTACGGAATTAAGTTTCAAAGAGGGATCTGAACTCAGCATGAAAGAGGGAGAAGTTCAGGAACTGACACCTCAGTTCACACCGGCATTATCAGCATCTGAGACAGCACCGGATATGACATGGACTTCTTCTGATCCAGAGGTTGTAACCGTTGTAAAATCCGGAACACAGGCTGAGCTGACCGCAGTGAAAGCAGGAACTGCTGAGGTGACTGTGTCTATTAAGAATGCGGAAGGAACAGAGCTTAAAGCCACATGCAAGGTAACGGTAACAGCATCGGAAACAGAAAATAAAACCCTGACAGATGGAAATTATCAGGTAGATGTGGATACTGGAAATAAGATGTTCAAAGTTACGAATTGTATCCTGACATCTGAAAAAGGTAAGATGTATGCTGTAATCACATTAAGCGGAACCGGATATGATTATCTTTATATGGGATCAGCAGCCGATGCGGCAGAAGCTGCAGCAAAAGACTACATTTCATATGTGGCTGATGAGGCAGGAAAATATACATACAAAGTTCCGGTAGAAAGTCTGGATAAAGGAATTGCAGTTGCGGCACATTCCATTAAAAAAGATAAATGGTATGACCGTACACTTATATTTTCATCTGCCTCTGCAAAACGTATCATAGCAGACGGAACCTATCAGGTGAATGCTGAAGCTGGCGGAAAGATGTTCCGTGTTACGGATTGTGTTATGACTGTAAAGAATGGACAGATGACGGCGGCAGTTACATTAAGCGGTCAGGGTTATAACAGAATCTATCTGGGCGATGTAAATAACGCATCGAACGATGAAAGTAACTGGATACTTCCAGATTCGCTTCTTGCAGAGCAGTATACATTTCGGATTCCGGTAGAGAAACTGGATGAGGTAATGACAATTGCCGTTCATACGACAAAGAGTAATAAGTGGGACACCAGAACACTGACATTTCATTCAGAAGGCATGACTAAGATTGCGGACAGCAATAATGGAAATGCTTCGAATGGTAATAACGGAAGCAATGGCTCATTGACACCGGGCGGAAATAATAACAATCCGGGAAATGGTTCCAACGGAAATAACCAGGGAAATGCAGAAAACAATAATGGAAACAGTGGAACTACAGGAAATAATACGACAAACAATGGAAAACCGGATCAGGAATCAAAATACGAGTCTGATCTGAATAAGTCAACAGCCAGAGTCAACAGTACCACAGGATTAAAAGACGGTGTATACACACCGGACAGCTTCTCATGGTCAGGCGGAACCGGAAAGGTAAGCATCACTTGCAGCAAGGTAACGGTTACAGGCGGTCAGGCATATGCAACGATCACATTCAGCAGTCCGCATTACCAGTATGTAAAAGCGAATGGAAATGTATATTATCCGAGTGCGAAAACAGGAAGTTCTACATCCTTTGTAATTCCGGTAGAACTGAATAAGAATAACTCGGTTGTGGGTATGACAACGGCGATGTCTACGGCACATGAGATTAAATATACGATTTTTGTATACATTGCCGAAGCAGCAAAAGCCAATGCATCAGCGAGAGCCAACGGAAAAGAAGTAACGGTAATCGGTGCAAACGGAAGTGACAGCAGCAAGACGGCAACAGCAAACAAAAAAATGGACGAGGTAGCACCGGAGATCATCGGCCTGGAGTATCAGTCTGAAACAAAAGCCGAGTATGCGAAATATTTCAAGATATATCATTATGATCAGGGAATCACACTTCTGGAAATTGATATGAGCAAAAAGACGGGAAGAAAAGCAGCCGGTAAGAAATGGAAACAGTCTTCGGATACAAGCGGACTGAATCCTGCAGAGCAGGAGCAGGCAGCACTGTATCTGAACAAAGTTGTAAAATATCTGATCGTTCCGGAAAATGCAGAGATTCCGGCAGGGCTGGATAAGGAAGTCATTGTGGTAAGACAGCCGGCAGATCATGTTTATGCAGGATCGAATAAGACGATTTCCCTGATGGAAGAACTGGGACAGCTTGATAAAGTGACAACAGTCGGTGTGAAGAAAAATAAATGCAAGAATGAAACGATCAAAGAAAAGATGGCTGAGAAAGAAGTCGATTATGCGGGAACGTCCGGCAAATTAAATTATAAGAAACTTGTAAAAAGCAAATGTAATCTTGCACTCCTTTCATCCAGCGTGCTGCCGGAAAAAAGAAGCAGCAAAAAAGCGGCAAAGAAAAAGATGACAGCTTATCGAAAGATGACAGAGAAGATGACGCTTCTTCAGATTCCGGTGATCGTTGACCGTGCAAAAGATGAAAAAGGAAAAGATGCACAGAAAGAATGGGAAAAGGTCTACCAGGTGATTTTGGAATGTGACAGCCAAAGTGCAGAATAGAGATTGCGTAAGATAGCAGAGTGTGGACAATGCTCTTGTGATCAGAAAAAGTGGAGAAAAGGATGAAAAAGAGAACATATCGGATGTTGTGTGTACTTGCAGGTACAGTGCTTCTGGTAACAGGAGCACTGACTGGATGCAGTAGTTCAGGAAAATCGGGTGTGTCCAAAGGAGACGGAACACAGCAGACAGAAGAAAACGGGGCAGAAGAAAAGAAAGCTCCGAAGATAGATGGACTGAAGTATCAGAAGACGATGCAGTTAAAATATGCCACAGGTTTTGATGTTTACTATTATAAAGGTGGATATAAATTACTGGATGTGCA
>OCHM01001277.1_pt1 | contig 12040 bp, 16 predicted proteins | sample 1538901 | NCBI WGS metagenome assembly OCHM01 (sample SAMN04571734, study PRJEB22368) | human gut metagenome | biome: human gut; material: stool | host: Homo sapiens | place: Luxembourg | collected 2012-11-08 | reverse complement strand
AGAGTTTGTTATCTTTATTGTCTGTTGCCATTTTATCAGTCTATATTATCTTGCCAGAGAAGGTCTTTCACTTTTATTTTAAGCATTTTGGCAATCTTCATAAGATTACCTAAATCTGGTTGACAAGTATTTGTATACCATTTGATATGGTTACTTTGTCCTTTCCCAGTAGCTCGCCAAGCCATTTGTTTGTTTTCTTCTTTTCAGAGGAACAACTTTTAGCCTGTTTAATTCTTTATTTGCCATATTCTGATGCAAATTAGAATGCAAAGATAATTATAAAACATCACAATTTCGCATAAACGCTGTGAGATTTGCGATTATTTTAGTAACTTAACTTTCTCAGGTGTTCATATGTTAAGCATCCGTTTTGTCATTTCATACACCAGCAAGCCATTTAAGAATACGGTGAATGTTGGTAGCGCTTGTAACGGATTTTCTTAATAGTTACAAAAATAAACAATATTAGAACAGAATTTGTTGTTTATAGGTGTAGTGATACTGTAAGTTGCTTTCATTCAATGGTTTAACAGGCTTGGCTCGTTGCAGAAGCTATGATTCGAGCAATCTGTGCTTTCTATCAAATGTATCTTTGCTTACTATCAAACGTATTTTTGCTTTCTGTCAAATGTCAATATGATTGCAGTCAAATATAATATAATTCAAAGGTTAGCTATGTGATAATTATAATCCCCATGAAATTTCTATGGAGCCAAGAGTGGACTCTATGGAAATGTCATGGGAAAATATCCATCTTTATTAGCAACATGCCAAGAAGGCGTTGATTTTATTTTACTTCTGTCAATTTACCAGTTTGTGAGTCGATGATGTAGCCATGTAGATTCACATCCTTTGGTACGAGAGGATGGTTGCGTATGGTGTTGATGGTGTTTCTAACAGAATCTTCTGTGTCGTGGAATCCTTCGAGCCAATGATCGAGATCAATGCCACATAGTGCGATGGTGTCGATGACGTCCTGATGGATGCCACGCTTTAGCATCAACTTCTTCATATCCTGTCCGTTCATGTGGCAAGCACCACAGTTGGAGTGGGCGACGACCATTATTTCCTCTACGCCAAGTTCGTAGATTGCAGCAAGGAGGCTACGCATGGCTGAATCAAAAGGACTGATAACGAGGCCACCTGCATTCTTGATAAGCTTGGCGTCGCCATTCTTTAGTCCCAAGGCTGCCGGCAGAAGTTCTGTCAGACGAGTGTCCATGCACGAAAGGATGGCAAGTTTCTTGTCTGGGTATTTGCTTGTTAGATACTTCTCGTAGCCTTTGTTTGCTACGAATTGCTCATTATACTTGATAATCTCTTCTATAATCATAGTTGTATAAATTTAGATTGTTGTGTTATTGATAAAATAAAACACCATAACCTTATTTGAGTAAGATTATGGTGCTTGTGGTATGTATAGTTTATTATAGTTGCTGCATGCGAGCAATGTATTTGCCGAGGATGTCGAACTCAATGTTAACGATTGTTCCAACCTTGATGTCGCAGAAGTTGGTGTTTTCGCGAGTGTAAGGGATGATAGCCACGGTGAAGGTGTTGCTGGTAGGGTTGCAAACCGTTAGCGAAACACCATTTACTGTTACAGAACCCTTGTCGACAGTAAAATATCCACGGCGAGCCATTTCGCGATCTTCCTTGTATTCGAAGGTGAAGTATGTAGAACCATCAGCATCTTTCATGTCTACGCATGTGGCTGTTTGGTCAACATGACCCTGAACGATGTGACCATCCAATCTGCCGTTCATCATCATAGAGCGCTCCACATTCACATGGTCGCCTACCTTAAGCAATCCAAGATTTGAACGCTCAAGAGTTTCCTTCATAGCAGTAACAGTATAGCAATCATCTTTGATGTCGACAACAGTTAGGCATACGCCATTGTGTGCCACACTCTGATCAATCTTCAACTCCTTGGTGAACGAACATTTCAATGTGAAGTCGATATTCTCCTGCTCCTTCTTAATGCCAACAACGGTGGCCATTTCTTCTACTATTCCAGAAAACATGATACGAAATAAAAAGTTGGTTTATAAAAATAGTGAATGTTATTATAAAAAAATAGAAAGGGGTCGTGGCGATGATGTGATGAAAACTCCGAATCTATAAGATTTGAGTGCTCCTCTCCTTTGTAATCCACCGACTTTGCAGCTCGGGATATGAAATCCCTTTGTGGCCCGCCATTGGTAGAAGATGCAACATCGGTTTTCAATGTTATTTGATGAGTATCCCTATCGAATCGACACAACCCCTAAGTATTTGCAAAGTTAATGCAAAATATCAAAACTGCAAAATATTCAGCCTTAATATTTGCTTTCTTTCTTGCATGCTATGGTGTATCCTATGGCTCCACCTATTATAAATAAGGTGGGCAGACTGGATAGTAGGTTGCTGCGCAAATCGAATAGCCCGGTCTGATTAAATATCAATGCTGTCAATGCTCCTACATATACCATGCCTAAACAAATTTTCTTTAGGCGTGGCTTTATCCATTCTTTAGCTTTTATACTATATTTCATGTTGTATGTATTGTTGTTAGAATACTATTGCGCTGCAAAATTATGAAAAATAATTGGGTAATAGAAGAAAAAGAAGGTGGAGAAGGTAAGAAATATATTAAAAGCTGTTAAATGTTAGGGTGCGGGATGATGATGGTGGTTGATATTACAATAAAAAATAGTACCTTTGCACCGCATTTTGCAAAAATAACATTTAATTATTATTTAATTGATTATGAATCAATACGAAACCGTTTTCATTTTGACTCCCGTTTTGTCTGATGAACAGATGAAGGAAACGGTCGCTAAATTCAAGAATCTTCTCACCGATAAGGGTGCTGAAATTTTGAACGAGGAGACCTGGGGACTTAAGAAGATGGCTTATGCTATCGACAAGAAATCAACAGGCTTCTACTGCTTGGTTGAATTCAAGGCTGAGCCATCAGTTGTTAACAATCTCGAGACTGGCTTCCGCCGCGACGAGAAAGTTATTCGTTTTATGACTGTTAAGCTCGACAAGTATGCTGCTCAGTATGCTGAGAAGCGTCGTGCTAAACTTGCTAAAAAAGAGGAGGCTTAAACCATGGCAGAACAGAACAATTCAGAAATCCGTTATTTGACTGCTCCTTCTATCGATACCAAGAAGAAGAAGTATTGCCGTTTCAAGAAGAGCGGTATCAAGTATATTGACTACAAGGATCCAGAGTTCTTGAAGAAGTTCCTCAACGAGCAGGGTAAAATCCTTCCTCGTCGTATCACCGGTACTTCACTCAAGTATCAGCGTCGCGTAGCACAGGCTGTTAAGCGTGCTCGTCAGATTGCATTGCTTCCTTTCGTAACCGATTTGATGAAATAATTTAAGGAGGAGACAATAATGGAAATCATACTTAGAGAAGATATCATCGGTCTTGGCTACAAGAACGACATCGTAAATGTAAAGAGCGGCTACGGTCGTAACTATCTTATCCCACAGGGCAAGGGCGTTATCGCTTCTCCTTCTGCTAAGAAGCAGTTGGCTGAGGATCTTAAGCAGCAGGCTGCTAAGCTTGCAGCTCTTAAGGCTGAGGCTGAGAAGAAAGCTCAGGCTTTTGAGGGTCTTTCACTCGAAATCGCTGCCAAGGTTAGCGCTACTGGTGCTCTCTACGGTTCTGTAAACGCTGCTACTGTAGCAGAGGAACTCGCAAAGAAGGGTATCGAGGTTGACCGCAAGATCATCACAATGCGTGATGCTAAGAAGGTAGGCGACTACGAGGCTACCGTTCACTTCCACAAGGAGGTTGAGGTTAAGGTTCCTGTAAAGGTTGTATCTGATGCACCTGTTGCAGCTCCAGCCGAGGCTCCTGTTGCAGCTCCTGTTGTAGAGGCTGAGGAAGAGGCTCCAGCAGCTGAATAATTTAGCACTGTAAAGCAACAATCCATAATCCCGATTCATTCTTCGTGGAATGTTTCGGGGTTTTTAGTTTTATTTTAATGCTATTTTGGTGTTGATACTGTATATTTTCACCTTTTAGCATACTTTTTTATATTAATAATAATCTACTTATTTTTATGAAAGCATTTGTATTCCCTGGACAGGGTTCACAGTTTGTTGGTATGGGTAAAGAGCTCTACGACAACAACGCTACAGCAAAGGCTCTTTTTGATAAGGCCGACGAAATACTTGGTTTCAAGATTACCGATATTATGTTTGCTGGAACTGACGAGCAGCTAAAGCAGACCAACGTTACACAGCCTGCTGTGTTCCTTCATAGTGTAATCACCGCTATTTGCCTTGGCGACGAGTTTGCTCCAGCTATGGTTGCAGGTCACTCACTTGGTGAGTTCTCTGCACTTGTTGCTGCTGGTGCTATCAGCTTCGAGGATGGTGTTAAGCTTGTTGCTGCACGTGCTAACGCTATGCAGAAGGCTTGCGAGGCTAATCCTGGACTTATGGCTGCCATCATCGGTTTGCCAGACGAGAAGGTTGAGGAGGTTTGCTCTCAGATTTCTGCTGAGGGCGAGGTTGTTGTTGCAGCTAACTACAACTGTCCTGGTCAGCTCGTTATTTCGGGTACTGTAGATGCAATCAACAAGGCTTGTGAGGCTTTGAAGGCTGCTGGCGCTAAGCGTGCATTGCCTTTGAAGGTTGGTGGTGCTTTCCACTCTCCACTCATGCAGCCAGCTAAGGATGAGCTTCAGGCAGCTATCGAGCAGACTGTATTCTCAGCTCCTAAGTGTCCTGTATATCAGAATGTTGACGGTAAGCCACATACTGACGCAGAAGAAATCAAGGCAAACCTCATTGCTCAGCTCACAAGCTCTGTACGCTGGACCTCAAGCGTTCAGAATATGATTGCTGACGGTGCTGACGACTTCACAGAGTGTGGTCCTGGTAAGGCTCTTCAGGGTATGATTGGCCGTATCGACAAGAACGTCAAAGTAGCTGGTATCCAGTAATAGAAGAAGGGCAATAAAGTTACTTGTAATTTTTTGACTACCCTTCATAGTTATGGATAAGAAGATAGTAATCTATCAGATATTCACCCGCCTTTTCGGCAACCGCAACACCACTCGCAAGGTGGCTGGTTCGGTTGCTGAGAATGGAGTGGGAAAGTTGAACGACTTCGATGCTACCGTATTGCGCCATATCCATGACATGGGTATCACTCATGTATGGTACACAGGCGTTATCCGCCATGCCACTCAAACTGATTATTCCACTTACGGCATTCCTCGCCAGAATCCTCTCGTTGTAAAGGGTGTGGCTGGTTCGCCATATGCCATAGCCGACTATTATGATATAGACCCAGACTTGGCAGAAAATGTGGATGAGCGTATGCAGGAGTTTGAACATTTGGTGGAGCGTACGCATAAGGCTGGCATGAAGGTGATTATTGACTTTGTTCCTAACCACGTGGCTCGCGAATACCATTCTATAAAGAAGCCTGCTGGAGTTAAAGATCTTGGCGAAGACGACAATCAAGGGATGAATTTCTCACCGCAGAATAACTTCTATTATTCCGACTATCAACTTGATTTGTCGGGAGTTAGCGCTTATCGTAATCGTGAAGATAAAGAGACTGACTATATAGAGAATCCTGCTAAGGCTACAGGCAATGACCGCTTCGACAACCGTCCTAGCGACAATGACTGGTATGAGACTGTGAAACTCAATTATGGTGTAGACTATTGCAATGGTCGTGGTCGTAGCTATCATTTCGACCCTATCCCAAACACATGGGCTAAGATGACCGACATCTTGCTCTTCTGGGCTTCAAAGGGTGTAGATGGTTTCCGCTGCGACATGGCAGAAATGGTGCCTTCATCATTTTGGCGTTATGCCACTACCGTCGTTAAGAATCGCTACCCACAGATCGACTTCATAGGCGAAGTTTATGACGGCAACCAATATCACACCTTCGTAGATTCTGGTTTCGACTATCTCTACGACAAGGTGGGAATGTATGATTGCATACGCGATGTAATCTGCGGTCATCGTCCAGCTTCTGCTATTACATATCAATGGCAAACTGTTGGTGACATTGCTCAGCACATGCTCTATTTCCTTGAGAACCACGATGAGCAGCGCATAGCTTCCGACTTCTTCTGTGGCGATGCCAAGAAAGCTATTCCGGGAGTTGTGGTAAGTGCTTTGCTTATGCGTAATCCTTTCATGCTCTATGCCGGACAGGAGTTTGGCGAAAAGGGCATGGATGCCGAAGGATTCTCTGGTAGGGATGGACGTACAACGATATTCGACTATTGGTCGCTTGACACTTTGCGTAATGGTTATTTCGATCGTCGCCATATCTCCAAAGATGCTAAGGCGTTGGCTGTGCAGTATCAGCAGATATTGCGCATCGCTAATAGGGAGAAGGCTGTATACGATGGCGAATTCTTCGACCTTATGTATGTGAACCCTGCTTCTCTGCATTTCAACCCTCGTGTTAACTATGCTTTCTTGCGTAAGGCTGCCAACGAGGTGTTGATGGTGGTAACAAACTTCTCTGCCGACAGGATGAATCTCAAGGTTATGATTCCTGAGCATGCTTTCAATTTCTTGAATATTCCTGAAACAACAGTAGAGGCTGTAGACCTGCTTACAGGCGAACAGCAGACTATTACATTGCAGAAGGATGGCATGTTCCCTGCCGATGTTAGACCTTACAGCGCACGAATCTTTAAATTCAGCATAATGAAGGAGACTGCAGATTATCTGTTTAATGAGCACAACAAGGAAGAATTCCCTCCAGCTCATACAGCCGAGCACCTGTTGAACCAGGTGATGGTAAGAATGTTTGGTTGCGAACGTTCGCGCAATGCACATGTGGAGCGCAAGAAGAGCAAGATAAGCTACATCCTCGACCATAAGCCTACTCGTCAAGAGGAAAAGGCCATTGAACAGCAGATGCAACAACTTATTGATGCCGACCTTCCTGTAACCTTCGAGGTTGTAGACAAGGACAACTTGCCAGAGGGTATCGACAAGTCGCGTTTGCCAGAGGATGCTTCACAGCAAGTTCGTCTTGTTCGCATTGGCGACTTCGACGTTTGTCCTTGCATAGGCAAGCATGTTCGTTCAACAAGCCAGATAGGACGATTCGAACTCCTTGGCACAAACTGGGATGAGCAGACTCATTCGTTCCGCATAAGATTTAAGGTGGTGCAATAATCTCTCACACTTAGTATTTTATATAAAAGTGCGTAACATAAATGCTATACTGACAATCACCGGATCCGACTCTACAGGCGGGTCCGGTGTTCAAGCAGATATCAATACCATCTCTGCTTTGGGTGGGTGTGCAGTTTCGGCAATCACATCTATCACCATGCAGAACACCCTTGGTATTCAGAAATTCTATGATTTGCCAGCCGAGATTGTTGCTGGACAGATAGAAGCTATCGTCAACGACGTTCAGCCTGCTGTTATCAAGATAGGATTGTTGCGCTCTGTGGCTGTAATCGATGTTATTGTCGATGTGCTCCAACGCTATAAGCCACGCTATGTGGTCTACGACCCAATATTCGTTTCGAGTAAGGGCGAGAAGCTTGTTGGCGATAATGTAGTCAACGAAATTCGTCGTCGCTTGCTTCCTCTTTGTACTATTGTTGTTGAGCAACGAATGGCCCACCATGGTCAGAACAATGCTTATTCCAGCGCCATAGCTTATTATCTGTCGCAAGACAAACCTATCGACGAGGCTTTGGAGAGTGCAAAGGCTTATGTAAATAGTCGTAAACCTATGCTCGATGGACTCTATGACCGTTCGTCGGAATTATATACTGATTTTATTAATAATGTGGAAAAGCATTTCTTCACCAATAGTGATGTGGCATATTATGCTGACGTGCTGAATGTTTCTCCACGCTATCTTGCACAGGTGTGTAAGAAGATTGCCAATAAGTCGCCGAAGCAAATCATCGACGACTACCTTATTGCTGCCATTCGTCAGCAACTACTTTCTACCACAAAATCCATACAAGAGATAGCCTTCGAGTATGGGTTCTCGTCGCAGTCGCATTTCAATAAGTTCTTTAAGAAGTCGATGGGGTGCACTCCTATGCAGTTCCGCAAGAATAGCTAATTGCCAATTGTTGGAATCTAATAAGATTGCAGTAATTGCCATTTGTTCAAATTGATTATATTGTTGTCAATTTGCGAACAGAATTATTGTCTGCGTTCTTTTTGTTTTACCTTTGCTCCCGTATTGCTAAGGCAGGTGTTTTGTGTACCTGTTTTTAGCTTTATGCAATACAGAATAACGAATTAAGTAAAACGTTAATATAATTAGAACAATGACAGAAAACAGACAAGAATTGAACCGCAACTTGGCTCAAATGCTCAAGGGTGGTGTTATCATGGACGTTACAACTCCAGAGCAGGCTCGTATCGCAGAGGCTGCCGGCGCATGTGCAGTTATGGCTTTGGAGCGTATTCCTGCCGACATTCGTGCTGCAGGTGGTGTTTCTCGTATGAGCGACCCAAAGATGATCAAGGGCATCCAGGAGGCTGTTTCTATCCCTGTTATGGCTAAGTGCCGTATCGGCCATTTTGCAGAGGCTCAGATTCTTCAGGCTATCGAAATCGATTATATCGATGAGAGCGAAGTTCTCTCACCTGCTGATAATGTTTACCATATCGATAAAACTAAGTTTGATGTTCCTTTCGTTTGTGGAGCAAAGAATCTTGGTGAGGCTCTCCGTCGTATTGCCGAGGGTGCAACAATGATTCGTACTAAGGGAGAACCAGGTACAGGCGATGTTGTTCAGGCTGTTACCCACATGCGCATGATGCAGAGCGAAATTCGTCGATTGGTTTCTATGAGCGAAGACGAACTCTTCGAGGCTGCTAAGCAGTTGCAGGCTCCTTACGAGTTGGTTAAGTATGTACATGAGAATGGTAAGTTGCCAGTTGTAAACTTCGCTGCTGGTGGTGTTGCTACTCCTGCCGATGCTGCTTTGATGATGCAGCTTGGTGCAGAGGGTGTGTTCGTAGGTTCTGGTATCTTCAAGTCGGGCAACCCTGCTAAGCGTGCTCAGGCTATCGTAAAGGCTGTTACCAACTACAACGATCCAAAGATGTTGGCAGAACTTAGCGAAGACCTCGGTGAGGCAATGGTTGGTATCAACGAGCAGGAGATTGCACTCCTTATGGCTGAAAGAGGAAAATAATGAGAATAGCTGTATTAGCATTGCAAGGTGCTTTTGCTGAGCATCGTCAGAAGTTGGAACAGCTTGGTGTAGAAAGTTTTGAGATTCGCCAACTTAAGGATTGGGATCAGCCAAAGGATGGTCTTATTATCCCAGGTGGTGAGAGCACTACACAGGCTAAACTTCTCAACGAGCTTGGTTTGATGCAACCAGTTAAGGATGCCATTGTCGCAGGACTTCCTGTTTATGGTACTTGTGCAGGCTTGATACTCCTTGCCAAAAATATCGAGGGCGAACCAAGCCATCGTATTGCCACTATGGATATCACTGCCTTGCGTAATGCCTATGGTCGTCAGCTCGGTAGTTTCTATATCGAGGCTCCGATGAAAGGCATTGAGGGCAACATCCCAATGACCTTTATCCGTGCACCATATATTAAAGAGGTATGGGGCGATGCTGAAGTGTTGGCAGAGGTAGAGGGCAAAATTGTTGCTGCTCGTCAGGGCAATCAGCTTGTCACAGCCTTCCATCCTGAGCTCAACGATAGTTTGGAAATACACAAGTATTTCTTAAGCATGATAAACAACAAATAATAATCTTCATCATTCAGCATACGCTGATAATTACAAGATTGTAATTGTAAATTGAATTTGGTGTATACAAAAAAGGGATGCTGCTTGGCATCCCTTTTTATGCTTGATAATTAGCTATTATTCAAATGTTTTATTTTATTCCCCTCGCATTTAGTGCTGCTGAATATTTTGCTGCATAGGCAAGATGTTCTTTGTATGTGCGGGCAAAATTGTGAGTGCCACTGAAGTCTTCCTTTGCACACATGTAAAGATAATCGTGGTGAGTGAGGTTGAGCACTGCATCGATACCAGCAACCGATGGTATGCGGATAGGACCAGGAGGTAAACCTGCATAACGATAAGTGTTGTAAGGGCTATCGATAGTGAGCAACTTATGGTAAATGCGTCTGAGGTCGAAATCCTGCCATGCATATTTTATTGTCGGGTCTGCTTGCAGAGGCATTCCTGAAGGATATTCAGCGTTGCGAAGCATCAAGCGGTTGTAGTACATTCCTGCAACCATAGGCTTTTCGCCATTGTTGGCAGTTTCTTCGTCGATGATGCTGGCAAGAGTTATCACCTCGTTAGGAGTGAGCTTTAGAGCCTTAGCCTTTGTGGTGCGTTCTGCATTCCAGAAATGCTCATTCTCTTTATCCATACGATCGAGGAATTTCTCTAATGAAATATTCCAATAGATGTCGTAGGTGTTTGGAATAAACATACATGCTATTGTTGTGGTGTCGTAGCCATATTTCTTGCATGTAGCCTCGTCGGTGAGTGCTGTTGCAATCTCAGTACTGTCGAGCATAAGATGCTTAGCAAGTTCTGCAGATAGTCGACCGATAGTACGCACCGAAGGAATGGTGAGGCTAACAGGAGCCTGCATACCATTCTTAATATGGCGGAACACCACGAATGATCCTTCGCCAGGTTTGATAGCGTAGCGTCCTGTCTTCACGTGGTCGGCATAACCGCTATGGCGAGCCATGATGGTGAAGGCATTTAGACCATGTATGGTGGCGATGTCTGAGAGTTTGTGGTACACAGAGTCGGCGTTGTCGTCGTCGTCAATATAAACATATTGTGTCTCATCTGTCTTGCTGAATGAGGCAAAAAAATAGTAGTAGACAATGCCTACTAGAGCCATACCGCATAGTATTGTCGGTATGAGAAAACGTCTTGTTTTGCTTGCTTTCATAATAATGCTTGTCAATAAACAATGCAAAGGTAATGCAAATGAGCGAAATAGCAAAACAAAATTTGCATTTATGCTCTGCTATACATATAATGTAATTTAATTGCAGTAATTCAACATAAATAAAACGGAGGGTAATATTGTGGGTGAATAAAAATAGTTATACCTTTGCATCGACCAAGGAGGAAATTCTGATGAAGAAATGAAATAAAGAGTGAAGAAGTAAAATAGAAATTCGAAGAACTTTAAATAGACATATACGAAGAACTAAAAATAGGAAAAAGATGAAATACAATACTTATATTTTCGACCTCGATGGTACATTGCTTAGCACATTGGGCGACCTTGCTGCCAGCTGCAATTATGCTTTGCGCAGTTGTGGAATGCCAGAACGTTCGCTTGACGAAGTTCGCCAGTTTGTAGGTAATGGTGTGAAAATGCTTATGATAAGGGCGGTGCCTGGAGGTGAGGAGAATGCTGACTTTGAAAAGGCGTATGCCACATTCCGTGAACACTATATGCACCACAATCTTGATACCACAGCCCCTTATCCTGGTATCATGGATATGCTAAAACGTTTAAGCGAGGGTGGGGCGAAGTTGGCAGTTGTAAGCAATAAGTTTTATGCAGCTACGCAAGAGCTTGTTGCTCATTTCTTTGGTGACTATGTTAAGGTAGCTATAGGTGAGCGTGAGCAAATTCGCAAGAAACCTGCTCCTGATACTGTGATAGAAGCTCTTCGCCAGCTTGGTGCAGATGCCAATAGTGCTGTCTATATTGGCGATAGCGATGTAGATATTGATACAGCACGTGCTGCAGAAATGCCATGTATCAGCGTGTTGTGGGGATTTCGTGATAAGAATTTTCTTATTCAGCATGGTGCAGAAACATTGGTGGAAAGCCCGGAGGAGATAGTTTAAGTGAAGAGTGAAGAACGAAGAGTGAAGAATCCATTAGTCGTATAAACGATAAAGGGTGAAGAATCCATTAGTCGTATAAACGATAAAGGGTGAAGAATCCAATAGTTGTATAAACGATAAAGGGTGAAGAATCCAATAGTCGTATAAATGATAAGAGGGTGTGTCAAAACTCTCTTATTCTTAAAAAATCACAAAGCCCTGACTTTC
>OCHM01001268.1_pt1 | contig 12095 bp, 10 predicted proteins | sample 1538901 | NCBI WGS metagenome assembly OCHM01 (sample SAMN04571734, study PRJEB22368) | human gut metagenome | biome: human gut; material: stool | host: Homo sapiens | place: Luxembourg | collected 2012-11-08 | reverse complement strand
TATTATAAGAACTGTGTTAAACTATTATTATTATAGCCTGACACAGTTTATTTTACACTCTCTGTTAAATAGTCGAGAAAATAAAAAAGTTAATAAATAAAGTTTGGTCCACCGCAGCGTTCGTTGCGGTGGATTTTTGTTTTTATTATTGTCCTATTTGTTAATAGGGCAGCGCAGGTGGCGCATTTCGTGTCCGCCCCACATGGCATCGTTGCAGTACTCGAAGCCTACTGAGCGGTAGAGGCGTTCGGCGTTGGGGTTGCCTTTGTCTACGAGCAGTGCTGCGGGCAGGTTGAGGCTTGCAGCATATTCCGAGGCACGCTGCAGCAGTTGGCGAGCAATGCCGCGACGGCGATATTCGGGGTAGATGGCTAATGAGTCGAGATAGAACTCGCCGGCTTCCGTCTCGTCGTCCATCTGCGAGTAGTCCATCTGGAGCTGTCTGAGTGCCTCCTCCTGGAAACGGCGGCGCAAGCGGTGCAGGTCGGCTCCGTTGTAGCCTACGATGGCACCGGCTACCGGCGCATACTCCACGTTGCCCTCTGTGGCTTCCTCGTCGACAGCTACGAAGGCGTTGCGCCAGCTGTATTGCGAGTCGTCCATGAGTACGAGGTCGAGCATCATGTGATAGAAATCGTCGAGCGTGTGCTCCTTGCCAGCCAGATACTGGCAGCACTCTTCCGTCATTGCCGTCATAATGAGCTGTGCGATGTCGGCTGCGTGCGCTGGTGTTGCGGGAATAATAGTCATAAAAGTAGTTTTCTTTTTCCTACAAATTTAGGCAAAACTCCGCAGACCGACAACTATTTTGACATATATTAAGACGTGTGAAATGGGTGGCGTGTTGTTGTGGCTTGGAAAATAAAATCCACTAAAACGCTTGTTTATATGGATTTAAATGCCTAACTTTGCAAAACTATCAAACCATTTTTGTTAAATCAGGTAGTGGCAAGAATGGTGTAATTAGCGAAAATAGTATAAAAAGACAGATGAATGAGAATTCCGGCAGCAGGAACAGTGTCGGGGTTCTTGTTTTTTTGTTATTGTAATGTAAAATATTAATTAACAAACAAAAGAATCATGGCTTACATGTCACAAGAAGGCTACGACAAACTCGTTGCCGATTTAAAGCAGCTCGAAACAGTGGAGCGCCCGAAGGCTTCTGCAGCCATTGCAGAGGCTCGCGACAAGGGCGATTTGAGCGAGAATGCAGAGTACGATGCCGCTAAGGAGGCGCAGGCTCATCTTGAGGAGAAGATTAATCGTTTGAAGGTTGCTATCTCTGAAGCAAAGATTATTGATACATCGCGTCTGAGCACCGACTGTGTTCAGATTCTCTCGAAGGTGGAGATGGTCAACCTCGCCAACAACGCTAAGATGGCATACACCATCGTGAGCGAGAGTGAGGCTAACCTGCGCGAGGGTAAGATTTCGGTCAATACACCTATCGCACAGGGTCTGCTCAACAAGAAGGTGGGCGACGAAGTAGAGATTAAGATTCCGCGTGGCACTATCCGTCTGCGCATCGAGAACATCACATTCGCATAACGCCTGAGTGTGGCTTGTCCGCACATTGCAGAGAGCGTAAGAAGCAGCCGATTGGGCGCACCATAATACGTTAAAAGCCAGAAGTCGCAGACTCGGAGTCTGAGGTTTCTGGCTTTTGCGTATATAAAAATATGTGTGAATGCGTGCGCTTATCCGTTATTTTTACTAATTTTGTAGAAATAAACATTTAAAACCTATTGTTATGGATATATTCTCAAAAATCGCCGCAGGCGAGATTCCCAGCTATAAGTGTGCTGAGAGCGAACAGTTCTACGCTTTCCTCGATATCAACCCGTTGGTGAAGGGTCACACACTCGTCATTCCGCGCCGCGAAGTAGACTACATCTTCGACATGGAGGACGACGAGATTGCCCAGTATCAGGTGTTCGCAAAGAAGGTGGCTGTAGCCATCAAACGTGCCTTCCCGTGCATCAAGGTGGGCGAAGCAGTGCTCGGACTCGAAGTGCCGCACGCACATATCCATCTCATCCCGATGCAGTCGGAGAAGGACATGCTTTTCTCTAATCCGAAGCTGAAGCTCTCGGAAGAGGAGTTCCGCGAGATAGCCGATAAGATATACACCGAGTTCAAGAAACTGTAACACCCCCAAACCCTGCAATATGAAGAGAAACATCGCCATTATCCTTGCCGGTGGAGTAGGCTCACGCTTGGGCATGTCCACACCGAAACAGTTCTTTAAGGTGGCAGGCAAGATGGTCGTGGAGCACACCATCGACGTGTTCGAGCGCAACCAGCACATCGACGAGATAGCCATCGTGTCGAACCCGGCACTCGTTGCCGACTTCGAGAATATCGTGCTGCGCAACAAGTGGCGCAAGGTGAAGAAGATACTGAAGGGCGGAGCCGAACGCTACTACTCGTCGCTCTCTGCCATCACCGCCTACCAGAACGAGGATGCCAACCTCATCTTCCACGACGCGGTGCGCCCACTCGTCAGTCAGCGCATCATCGACGACGTGGTGAAGGCACTCGACACGCATCGTGCCGTGAACGTAGCCGTACCGTCTGCCGACACAATCATTGAGGTCGACGGCGACTTCATCACGAACATCCCCGACCGCTCCCGTCTGCGCCGCGGACAGACTCCGCAGGCGTTCGACCGCCAGCTGATATTCGATGCTTACGACAAGGCACTCAAGGATCCCAACTTCCGCACTACCGACGACTGCGGCGTGGTGCGCACATACCTGCCCGAAGAGCCTATCTTCGTGGTGCGTGGCGAGGAGAGCAACATGAAGCTCACCTATCGCGAAGATACCTACATGATGGACAAGCTGTTCCAGCTGAAGAGCACCGAGCCCAACGACGTGCAGATTGGTGCAGACTCGTTCCGCGGAAAGGTGGCTGTGGTGTTCGGCGGAAGCTACGGCATCGGCAAGAACATCGTCGAGATGCTCGAGCAGAGTGGTGCTCATGTGCACTCGTTCTCGCGCAGTGCAACGCACACCGATGTGGGCGACGACAACCAGGTGGCTCTTGCTCTGTCTGCTGTGGAGCAGAAGGAAGGACACATCGATTACGTCATCAACACCGCCGGCGTGCTCAACCGCGAGCCGCTCGCTTCGATGGAGTACGACACCATCCTGAAGACGGTGCAGACTAACTATATGGGTACGGTGAACGTGGCTCTGCGCTCACGTCCTTATCTGCAGCGCACACGCGGTAAGCTCATCTTCTTCACATCCAGCTCGTACACCCGCGGTCGCGCCTTCTATAGCATCTACTCGTCGACAAAGGCTGCCATCGTCAACTTTGTGCAGGCTGTGGCGCAGGAGTGGGATGCCGACGGTATCAGCATCAACTGCATCAACCCAGAGCGTACAAAGACACCGATGCGCCAGCAGAACTTCGGCGTGGAGCCCGACGAGACGTTGCTCATGCCGGAGCGTGTGGCTGAGGCTACGCTGCGCACCCTGCTCACCGACTGCACGGGACAGGTGATTGACGTGCGCCGACCAGTAGCCAACTAATCGGCTTGTCAACATGTCAACTCGTCAACTTGTCAACTTAAACATGAATTATATAACCGAATTCAAACAGCGCAACCTCCGTCGTGCGCAGCTCAAGCAACTCTCCATTCTTGAGGAGATAGACCGCATCTGTCGCAAACACGACATCAAGTACTGGCTCGACGGAGGCTCTCTGCTTGGTGCCGTGCGCCATGGTGGCTTCATCCCGTGGGATGACGACATAGATATAGCGATGACACTCGACGACTCGCGCCGCTTCGCCGAGGTGGCTCCCAAGGAGCTGCGCAGCGGACTGGTGCTGCAAACGCCCGAGACGGAGCACACTCGCGAACCTATTATGAAGGTACGCGACCTCAACTCGTTCTATGTCGAGGGCACGGAGGACTTCTCGCTCGACTACTCGAAGGGACTCTTCGTCGACATCTTCCCGTTTATCCCTTACCCTAACGTCTCGCGCAGCTTCTGCAAGCGTTACGGCAAGGCGATGTCTAAGTGCTACTCCATACTGCACCATTCGCATCAGTACTCGTGGCGTGCCACGTTCGAGTTGTTCTATTTCGGTGCGAAGTATCTCTTCTGCAAGGCGATGTGGGCAGCGGCTTTCGCTCTTCGCAAGCGCGACACCTACATCTCCAACGTGCTCATCAACAACGGCTACGGCATCATGCACCGCCGCGACTGCCTCTTCCCACTCTCCACAATAAAGTTCGAAGGCAAGCGTTTCGCTGCGCCTGCCGACCCCGACGCTTATCTGCGCGACCTCTACCGCAACTATATGGAGATGCCGCCGAAGGAGAAACAGAAGGTGCACGCCGTGTTTATCATGCCCGAGCTGATTGAGGAGGCAGAAGTCAAGAAGTAGTGTTGTGGAATAAGTCAATCCACACCCTCCTTGCTAACATAATTATTTTATAAAGAATGAATCAGACCGAAACCGTAGCGGTGGTGATGTGTACATACAACGGAGCGAGTCGACACCTTGCAGAGCAGCTCGACTCGCTCTTTGCGCAGACACTGAAGCCGAAGGAGATAATCGTGCAGGACGACTGTTCTACCGACAACACTATGGAGTTGCTCACCGACTATGCTCGCCGTGCGCCCGATGGGGTGCAGATGCGTGTCTATCAGAACGCGCAGCAGCAGGGCATCAACCGCAACTTCTTCTCTGCCATGCGCCGTTCCACCGCCGACCTCATCGCCGTTTGCGATCAGGACGACATCTGGCTGCCAACGAAGCTCGAAGAGCAGTGCGCCGCCATCGGTCAGAACATGATGTGTGTCTGCCGTTCGGTGCCGTTCACCGAGACTGGTGCTGAGGTGCGCTACGACAGTCGCCGACCCAACTGCAACCTCATCCGTCTGTTCTATGCCTCGATGATGGGCCACTGCCAGGTGTTGCGTCGCGAGTTGCTCGACGTGATACCCACCGAGGAGGAGTGTCCCGAGATATACCGCCGCACATGCTACGACGTGATGACCGCTACAGCTGCTGCGGCTCTCGACAGCATCGTGCTCATCGACCGCGTGCTTGTGCGCCAGCGTCGCTACGCCGAGGCTGCCACATACGTGGGTGTCGACACCCATCGTGTGCGCTCTGCCGACAATGCTGCCTACATGGTGTGGTACGGCGTGCGCAATTATTCGAAGGTGAAGCCCCGGATGAACGCCCATTTTGCTGCTCGCCGCGACTTCCTTCTGTGGGTGGAACGCAAGTCGAAGGCAACTCCCTCAGTCCCCACCACCGACAATGCAATCTTTCGCGACGGTTTGCGCCTCCTCGGCTACGAGACACACCGTGGCATCCGTGCGTTCTTCGGATTGCAACGCATGTATGTGCGCTATCGTCACCGCATCTTCTACACACACGAGACCGACCCCGTGGCACTTCTGCGTGCGTTGCTTCATCCGTTCATGCAGATATACAACTACCGCTATCTATGAAGGTTTATTTCTACCATACGCAGAACATACAGTATTGCCTCCGTCGCATGGCGGAAGGCGAGTTTCCGTCGCACTTTCTCTACGGAGCGTGCCACCTTGCCGACAACGGCATCGACGTGGTCTACCACCGTTCGCCGAAGCACGAACTCTCCCGACTGAAGACTGCGCTCTACACAGCGTGGCGTGTGCTCACGTGTCGCGAGCACTACGACGCACTCTACGCCACCCACTACAAAGGACTCGAACTTGTGGTGCTGCTGCGTGCGCTCGGCTTGTTCCGCAAGCCCATCATCGTGTGGCACCATCAGCCCATCGTGAAGTCGAGAAGCCGCCTGCGCGAACTGCTCGGTCGCTTCTTCTACAAAGGCTTTGACCGCCTGATCTTCTTCTCGCAGAAACTCGTCGACGACTCGCTTAAGGCTCCGAAAGCCGACCCACGCAAACTCGTCGTTGGGCATTGGGGTGCCGACCTCGCCTTTTATGATAAGATAAAAGCGGAACTCAAGGCAGAGCAACCCTCACCCTCTCACCACAACACCCCCTCACCATCTTTCATCGCCACGGGCAAGGAGCAGCGCGACCAGCCCACGCTCATCGAAGCGTTCAATCGCACCGGTCGCCACCTTATATTATATATAGGTATCAATCCGAACCCTAACGTGCCCAACCCCAACCTCGAAGCCGTGGAGCGTTGCGAGCCAGCCGACAACATCGACGTGGTGAAGATTTGCGGACTGCTGCCTTACGAGATAGCGCGCGAGGTGGCGAAAGCCGACTGCGTTGTCATCTGCTGCCACCGCACACGCTACACCGCCGGACTCACTACCGTGGTGGAAGCACTCGCCCTCGGACTCCCCATCATCTGCAGTCGCAATCCGCAGATACCCGTCGACTTCGACCGTCTTGGCTGTGGCATCTCCGTTGAGTATGGCGATGTTGAAGGCTGGCAGCGAGCCGTCGAATACATGGCCACTCACCCCGACGAGGCACGCTTGATGGGTGAGCGCGGACGCGCTCTTGCCGAGCAGATGTTCAACGACGAACGCTGCGCAAAAGAGGTGGCGGAATGGATAAAACAATTTAGTTTGTAAAAATTACAACTATTCCTTTGGTGTTTCAAACTTTATCTGTATCTTTGCATAAGAAAGGCTGCATCTCAGCAATTCAAGCAAGCTTGATTGCACTCGATTTGCACTTTCTTTGCATTAACAAAGTAAAATTGGCTAAAAATAATCATTATGAAGGAACTGAAAGGAACAAAGACAGAGCGCAACCTGCAGGAGGCTTTCGCAGGTGAGTCGCAGGCACGCAACAAGTACACATACTACGCATCAAAGGCTCGTAAGGAGGGTTATGAGCAGATAGCAGCTCTCTTCGAGGAGACGGCGCAGAACGAGAAGGAACACGCAAAGATGTGGTTCAAGTATCTGCAGGGTGGTGCCATCAAGGACACCTTAGAAAACCTGAAGGATGCTGCTGCAGGCGAGAACTACGAGTGGACAGACATGTACGATCGCATGGCTAAGGAGGCTGACGAGGAAGGCTTCACAGAGATTGCTGCTGCTATGCGTGGCGTAGGTGCTGTAGAGAAGCACCACGAGGAGCGCTATCGCAAGCTCTTGAAGAATATCGAGGACGGCGTAGTGTTCTCTCGCGACGGCGATTGCATCTGGCAGTGCCGCAACTGCGGTCACATCGTTGTAGGCAAGCAGGCTCCGAAGCTTTGCCCGGTGTGCAAGCATCCGCAGGCGTACTTCGAGCTGAAAGCAGAAAACTATTAAAAGTAAAAAGGTAAAAAGTAAAAAAGTAAAAAGTAGGAGGTATGGGCATCTTGCCCATACCACGCTGCCCCAAAGCTTTTAAAAGTAAAAGAGTAGAAAAGCTCTTAAACTAACCGTTTCCGCAAAACTTTTGCTTCAAAAGTTTTGCGGAACGAAATAAAAAGCGTACCTTTGCACTCGCAAAACGCCAATGCCCAGATGGCGGAATCGGTAGACGCGCTGGTCTCAAACACCAGTGGGGCAACCCATCCCGGTTCGAGCCCGGGTCTGGGTACTGTAGACGACTAAGAGTTGATTTCAACGCTTAGTCGTTTTTTTTATGTACTTTCCCCAATATTCCTCCGTATGTTCCAGATTTAGTTTAAATAATATCAGTTGCGTAAAAAATCTCCCATATCTCCCATTTTAGGATTTCTGCCGTTCTAACTCGCTGATTATGAGCGGTAAGCGAAACTAAAATAGGCTGGTAGATATCTAAAAAATGCAAGTATCTTCCAGCCCATCTCCCAGCCTTATATTCCATCCGATTACCACGCTACGACAACATCGTTGTCCTGCTACGGCAACATTGTTGTCCCGCTACGGCAACATTGTTGTCCCGCTACGGCAATACTGTTGTCCTGCTACGGCAACATTGTAGTACTATTTTTATCGTTGCTATCGTGTCCCGATTTAACGAGGTATGAATGATGATAGAGTTAAAAAATGTAGAATATAATCTACATTTTCTGTTAAATTGGCTCATTGTATTGATATTATGCCTAAATTTGGGCAACAGATATTAACTAATGTTCCAACCCTTTAAAACATCATGATTATGAAGAAGATTATTTTACCCTTTGTTCTGATGCTGATGTTCTTATCTACACTGTTTGCCTTTGCAGAAACGGTTGTCTATACACCAACATCCCAGTCGTCGTCAAAAGCGCAAGTTGCATCTACGCTTAGTGCTACCTTAAAGCCATCGGGATTGTTGATGGTGAACCATCTGACTCCATGCAAATTGCAGGTTGTGGTCACTAACAATGGCGACGAAGAATACAACGGTGTTATAAAGATTGTCGGCTATTATAAACCGGAATATCCTGAAAACGAGGCTGAAGTTAGATATACGAATGGCGAAGGTGACAATATCACGGTCGCACCTCATTCTGACGCTACGCTCAACCTTGATGTTTCTCTTTATACCAAGGATCCTTTTGAGGATTGCCCATACTTCTATTTCTGGGTTAAAGACAAAGATGGAAACGATATGGCATCGGCTGTAAAAGTGGCTATCGACAAAGATCCTAAGCCGTATTTGGTGCTTGTTGGTGTGGAGAATAACGCCACTCCAAACGAGTTTGAAAACGCTTATGTCGGTGATAGTTACTGCAGATTTCCTAAGGTGAACGACGACTTTGCCTTGGTGCGCTATGCTTTTAGAAATATCGGTAGTGCCGGTAAGTTGCATTTTACTATCTCGTGTGCCGATCCCGCTTCGTATAACGAAAGCTTTATCAGCAGAGATTATCCGTCGTTCGATGTGCCTGGCGATAAGAGTACTTTCTATCTTGAGGAGAAGTTCTATCCTGCCAATTTGGGATACAGGGCGATGCATATTAGTTTTGATGTGCAATATTTAGATTCGGAAGCGTCTCCTTGGGGATTTGTGACGATAAAAAACTATATGTACCATTTGGCTTTGGTAGAGGATGAGACTAAAGGTCTTACTGTTCCGGCTAACATACAAATCCTCTATGTAGCAGGTAAGTCTACAGGCTTGGACGCTTGCAAAGCAACCGATGGCTTCAATGTTTTTGGAGGCATTGGAGAACTTGTCGTTGGCTCCGACAAGTCAGAGCAGCTTGCTGTATTCGGCATTGACGGAAGAATGGTCAGTCGCGAGAGCGTAGAGGCAGGTGTAGAAAAGCATATTACCCTACCTGCTGGTGTCTACATAGTGAAAGGCATGAAGGTTGTGGTACGCTGATTAGGATATTATTCTTGATGTTAGTATATAAAAGAAATACGGCGCTACTCTCATCGAGCAGCGCCGTAGTCCTATGTTTAACTAAAAATCCTTTTTCGTAATTAATGAAGAGTCTCACGATCCTTCATAGCTACCTGTTAAACAATTTACCTTAAACCTAATAACTAAAAACCTAAATCTATTACTACTAACCTAAACAATCTATTAACCTTTTGACGATGCAAAGGTACGCACTTTAGCTCAATCTGCAAACTTATTATGTATAAATGTGTCGGAAATTGCGCTTTTATTGATATAAATCAAACATCGTGTGTTCGTACACACTGAAAAAATTGTTTTTGATTAGGTTTGTCGTGGTTTCGATGTGTAAGTTTTATTGTGATTTTGATTGTAAATCGTAAATAGGAGGATGGTGTATCAAAAGTCAATTAGCGCGGGCTGAAAGTCCAAAAGCACATAGCCCAGGGCAGCGCCCTGGGTATCATGGTGAATATAATTAACAATGCGCCCTGTAAGGGCAACACCCTAATAATTAGGCTTTTGCCCTTTCAGGGCGTATGGTTTGTGTGTGTCGTTTAACCCAAGGCGCTGCCTTGGGCTATGTGCTTCTGCCCCTTCGGGGCGTGTCGCTTACGACTTTTGACACGCCCTCCACGCACCCATCGGTAAGGGATAAAGAAAGAGGGTATGGCACGGATGCCATACCCTCTTAGATATTTTCAGGCTGCGTGGGTATGGCAGGATGCCATACCCTCCTAAATATTTTCTGGTTGGTGCAGCGGAGACCGCTGCACCCCCTGATGTTTATTTCACGAGCACCTTTGTTGTTTTCTTGCCACGCTTCACGATGTTCACACCCTTTTGCGGTGCGTTCAGACGGCGACCCTGCAGGTCGTAATACTCCGCTGCCGTGTCGTCCGACACCGTCGGCGCATCAATACCAGTAGCTGCTTTATCTGTGAAGTAGCCATTGGTGTAGTTCGCCATTTCCTTGCCTACCTTATTTTCATCGTAAGGTATGTCACCCACAAGGTTAGTGCAGTCTGCAAACATATTCTCGTCTTCTTCACATGCTGTTGTCACGAATTTGTCGCTTGCATAGATGGTGGTGAGAGCAGAGCAACTTTTGAACATTCTGCTCATGTCCGTCACGTTTTGTGTGTCGAAGTTTGAAACATCGAGTGTTGTGAGAGCAGAACAGTCTTTGAACATTCTGCTCATGTCCGTCACGTTTTGTGTCTCGAAGCTTGAAAGGTCGAGTGTTGTGAGAGCAGAACAGTTACTGAACATGCCGTTCATGTCCGTCACGTTCTTAGTGTCGAAGTTTGAAAGGTCGAGTGTTGTGAGAGCAGAACAGTAACTGAACATCCAATTCATGTCCGTTACATTCTGTGTGTTGAAACTTGATACATCGAGCGTTTTGAGTTTGGTACAGCTACCGAACATGTAGCTCATCTCCATTACGTTCTTAGTGTCGAAGTTTGATACGTCGAGTGTTGTGAGAGCAGAACATTCACTGAACATCCAACTCATGTTCGTCACGTTCTCTGTGTTCAGATATTCAATACCCTCTATGGTCGTTAAGTCTGTGCAACCATAGAACCAATTGTAGCAACTCGTTGGGCGTGCGTTGGCAAATGATGTATCGAAGATAACCTTTTTGATGATATTTGCATTATGAGAATGATTATTATCATCGAATTTATACCAACCTGGGAGGTTTTCGCCTTCATTAAGCGCAAACGCCCCATCGGGTTTGTTGGTGTCGTGTTTGAATGTCAGCGTGTTCGTGGCTTCGTCGAACACGGCATACGACTCTACGACTTTTGAGGCTTTATCTGTGAAGTAGCCAGTGGTGTAGTTCGCCATTTCCTTACCTAACTTATTTTCGTCGTAAGGTACGGCACCCACAAGATTAACGCACTCTGCAAACATATTCTCGGCTTCTTCACATGCTGTTGTCACGAACTTGTCGCTTGCATAGATGGTGGTGAGAGCTGGATCGGAGCAGAACATAAAACTCATATCCGTCACGTTCTTAGTGTCGAATTTTGCGATGTCAAGTGTAGTGATAGCCGAGCAGTTAAAGAACATGAAGCTCATGTCCGTCACGTTCTGTGTGTTGAAGTTTGAAACATCAAGTGTCGTGAGAGCACGACAGTCACTGAACATGCCGGTCATGTTCGTTACACTTTGTGTGTCGAAATTTGATAAGTTGAGTGTTGTGAGAGCGGAACAGCCACTGAACATGAGAGACATACTCGTCACGTTTTCTGTGTTTAGGTATTCAATGCCTTCTATGGTTGTAAGGTTCTTACAACCATAGAACCACAAGTGGCAATTTGTTGGACGTGCATTAGCAAATGAAGCATCGAAGACAACTTTCTTGATGATATTTGCATTCGATCCATCGTCATTGGGTTTATACCAACCCGGGGCATTTTCGATCTCATTCAGCGCAAACGCTCCATAGGGTTTGTTGGTGTCGTGCTTGAATGTCAGCGTGTTTGTGGCTTCATCGAACACAGCATACGACTCTGCCTCTTGGGAAAATGCATGGCTACCACAGATGGGTAGGCACATCAAGATTGCAAGTACCAGACGAGCAATCGGGTGTAAAAGTTTAGTTTTCATAATAGAACAGTTTTAAAAAATATTAGTATTTGGTTAGAGGGTGTGCATTCTATGTTTCTATGCACACCCTCCTCTTGAATATTTCAGGCTGCGTGGAGGGCGTGTCAAAACTCCCAATATAAATAACTAAAAACTCGTTGTACGTTCTTATGTGGATGTACAACGAGTTTTTGTTTTTCTACAAAAAAGAGCCTTATAAACAATTTATATGGCGTTATATGGGTCAAA
>OCHM01001245.1_pt1 | contig 12279 bp, 10 predicted proteins | sample 1538901 | NCBI WGS metagenome assembly OCHM01 (sample SAMN04571734, study PRJEB22368) | human gut metagenome | biome: human gut; material: stool | host: Homo sapiens | place: Luxembourg | collected 2012-11-08 | reverse complement strand
GGAAAGGGCCCCTTTTCCTAAAGGGGCCCTTTCCCCTCCCCAGTCTCCCCAGCCTCCACACGTCCCTCTCCCTACGCCGACTTGCCGCAGGCGTACGCTTCGTCGAGAGGCTCCCACGACTTGCACACGGGCTGGTATCCCTGCGCCTCAATGGCGGCAATCATCTGATCAACATCCCGATCGTCGGCGATCTCAAACTGGGCTGTGTCGTGTTCCTCGGCGACATCCTGCGCGGCATGGGCATGTCCGCCCACGGCGGTGGAAACGCCCGCCGAAATCTTGGTGATGCCAAGCCCGATGAGCCGATCGCGCAGGAACGGGCGCTCGCGCGTGGACAGCGTGATCCCGGCGGCGGGCAGATAGAGCCGGAGTGCCTGGATATACTGCACCAAATCCCGTTCGGAAGCGGGATGGATGTCGTTGAACGAACCTTCATGCGGACGCATACGCGGCGCGGAAACGGCGATGTCCACACCGGGATACGTCGCCTGAATCCAGTCCGCGTGCAGCCCGGTGTAAAAGGCGTCGCGCCGCCACTGATCGAGGCCGAGCAGCGCGCCCACGTTCACAGAACGCATACCCGCCCGGGCCGCCCGATCCGGAGCGTTCAGACGGAACCGGAAATCGCGTTTGGGACCGGCGGGATGCAGCTTGAGGTACAGCTCCTCGTTATACGTCTCCTGAAACATCGTGAACGAATCCACTCCCGCGTCCACCAACATCCGATAGTCATCCTCGCTCATGGAATAGACCTCGACGCCGATGCTCGGGAAGTACGGGCGCAGGCGACGGGCCGCCTCCGCGATGTACGCGGGCCCGGTCAGCTTCGGAGCGTCACCGGTCAAAAGCAGGATGTTGCGGAGCCCGGTCGCGGCGATGACCTTGCCTTCGGCCTCCACCTCGTCCATCGTCAACATGGAGCGATGGATATGGTTCTTGGTGTTGAAGCCGCAGTACACGCACTGGTTGGTACAGTAGTTGGCGAGATAAAGCGGCGTAAACAACTGGATGGAGCGCCCGAACTGCCGGACCGTCACGTCGCGGGCAATACGGGCCATCGTTTCAAGATACGGAGAGGCGGCGGGAGATACCAGCGCCATGAAATCCCGGGCGTTCAGGCGTCGGCCGTTTTCCGCCAGTTCCAGCGCGGCCAGCACATCCGTTTCCGTGGCCGAGGCCAGCCCGCCCTCCACTTCATCCAAAGGCCACTCCGGCAGGACGTCGGAAAACAGGCGGCTCATGACGCGGCCTCCTCGTCATGGCCGCCGAGGAACCCGGTCAGCGGCGAGGAGGCCGACGCCCCGCCCTGCAAGACCGGGCCTGCCTTGGCAAGGAAGGCGTTGCGCCCGGCGCGCACGGCTTCGCCGAAGGCCGCGCCCATGCGTACCGGATCGCCCGCCGTGGCAATGGCTGTGTTTACGAGGCAGGCCGCCGCGCCCATTTCCATAGCTTCACAGGCCTGCGAAGGCTTGCCGATGCCCGCATCGACAACGATGGGCAGGCTGATTTCTTCAATGAGGATACGGACCATTTCCTTGGTCTGGAGGCCGCGGTTCGTGCCGATGGGCGCACCGAGGGGCATGACGGCGGCGGCTCCGGCATTCACGAGATCGCGGGCCACATACAGATCGGGGTTCATGTACGGCAGGACGGTGAAGCCTTCCTTGGCGAGGGTTTCCGTGGCTTTGGCGGTTTCGTAGCCGTCGGGCAAGAGATGGCGCGTGTCGGAGATGACTTCGATTTTGATCCAGTCGCCACATCCTGCGGCACGGGACAGACGGGCGATGCGCACGGCCTCGTCGGCGGTACGCGCGCCGGACGTGTTCGGCAAAAGCCGCATCGTGCCGGGGATGTGGCTCAGCACATTGTCTTTCGAGTTGCCGAGATCCACACGCCGCAGCGCCACGGTGATGACTTCCGCGCCGGAAGCTTCCGCGACCGCCGGAATCAGGCTGTCCGAACCGTATTTTCCCGTACCGATGAACAGACGGCTGTGCAGTTCCACACCACCGATGATCAATGCATCCGAACTCGTTTTCATAGCCCATCCTTGAGTGAACACTCGGAAAATATGACGGGGCAAACACCCCAAAAGAACGCTCCGAAAAGAGCACCCGGCGGTGCGGAGCAACGCCTGTCGGGTCCCCCCAGCAGCCGACGCATGAGGGAGGAAAGACAAAGGAAGGCGGAGACGCCTCCGTCCTTCAGGAGATTCGCCTGTTCCGGGAATACCCCTCTTTACCCGCCGCCGACAAACTGCAACAGCTCGAGCGTGTCGCCGTCCTGCAAGGCGGTTTCGGCAAACGTCCCGGCGGGCACGATGTCCCTGTTCCGCTCCACCACGATTTTTTCAGGCGACAACCCGAGCCGGAGGATAAGGTCAAGCAGCGTCGCCCCCTCATTGCATACGGTGATCTCGCCGTTTACGGTGATATTCATGAAAGCCTCGTGCGGTTGGCCATCAACCAAAAAACGCCCGTCACGAGGGACGGGCGTTCTCAGGATCAGGCATGATGACGCTTCCCTACGGCAGTACCAGCTGCGTCAGGTTCCAAGGGTCTGGGACGAACCCACTCTCAGCCTTGACAGGCTCCCCTAGCTCGGATGACTATAGCGAGCGGCCTCTCTTCTGTAAAGAGCCGTTTTCTTCCTTCTTTCCACTACTTTTTGATGATCAGCAGATCCTCAAGAGGACGCTTCGGCACATGGTGCACGCCCTGCGCGTCGCGCCAGTACTTCACGGAGCCGTCAGCCCCCACGGTTTCAACGCGGCGGACTTCCTTTTGGAAGCCGAGCGCCAGTACGAGCAGCGGCTCAAGGTTCTCGGGGATGCCCAGCACCTCGCGGATCTTGCGCGGATCAAAGGACAGGAAAATGCAGCAGCCGAGGTCCCGCGTATACGCCGCCAGCTGGATGGTCTGCGCGGCGATGCCCGCATCAATGGCATTCAGTTTTGCCCGCGTCCCCGCCTCACCGAGAATGGCGACGTAACCGGTGGGACGCTCACCCGCTTCGGGGCCGTCCCAATCGGTCAGCATCCCCGCCCATTTCAACACCGGGAAAACGGCGGCGCAAGCTTCCGGGGATTCCGCAACGGCAAACCGCAACGCCTGCGCGTTTCCACCGCAAGGCGTCACGCGGGCACACGCAATAAGCCAGTCCAGCATTCCGGCGGGCATCCCCTCGGCTTCCCGGAAACGGCGGCAGGTCCGGGCCCCGGTTACAAGCTCAAGAAAATCCATAAACATCTCCTTGGTTGAGATTGTAAGGACCGTTTCTTTCTAGCACCCCCCGCGCGGGTCCACAACGGGTTGCGTCCTGACGGGGCGCGGGATAGTGTGTCTTCGCCCGGTTACGGGACGGTGGCCCTTACGGAATCCCTTCAACAGGGCTTTCCGCGACACGGAGCGCCGCTTTCATTCCGGGGCATACCGACGCCTTCCGCAAAGGATTTTTATGAAGTACCTCGCCATAGACTACGGCCAGAAACGCACCGGCATTGCGGTTTCGGATACCGGGGGCAGCATGGCCTTTCCCCGCAAAACCATCCTCATGCGTACCCGCGCCGCCTTTTTTGAGGAATTGCTCGCCCTCATTGAGGCCGAAGCCACGGACGCCATCGTCATAGGGCTTCCCATCAACCTCGACGGCGAGGAAAGCCTCACGACCCGGCAGGTCCGCAACTTTTCCAAGAGCCTCGCCCGGCGCACCACCCTCCCCCTGTTTTGGATGGAGGAAGCCCTCAGCAGCTACGAAGCCGAAAGGGACCTCCGGGACGCCGGACGTTCCGCAGCTCAAGGCCGGGCCGTACTCGACCAGCAGGCCGCCGTGCGCATCCTGCAATCTTTCCTCGATCAACCGGAAGCCAAACGGAAAACCATATGAACGAATCCCCCGAAGAAACCAAAAACACACCTGCCGACCCCGGCTCCCCGCGCCCAGAAGAAACAGGCATACCTTCCGGCGTATCGGATACACGGAATCAACAGGCTCCTCCGGATCAACAACATTCCGATGCGTCATCCCCCGAAGCAGAGAACTGGCAGCCGACTGAAGAGAAGCCCGGCGAGGCCTCTCCCCTTGATGGGGAGGAGCCGGAAACGCCTCTGCCCGCTTCCGCGCCCGAGACGCCCAAACCCAAACGGCTCTGGCCGCGCTTCCTGCTCGGGTTCATGCTGCTGGTCCTGCTGGCTTGCGGCGGAGCCGGTTGGCTGGCCTATGACTTCCTGAACAGCCCCGGTACCGATCCCGCCGTCGCGCCCGCGCAAGACGTGGAAGTGACCGTCAATCCCGGCACGACGTTCCGTACCCTGACGCCTGAGCTCGTCCGCCTTGGGGCCGTGCGCAATGCCGACAAGTTCATACTCCTGCTCCGCTGGATGAACTACAGGGATATCCCCCACGCGCTCAAACCCGGACGGTTCCGGATCAACACGGGCTGGACGCCGCAGCAGGTCATCGATCAACTGGTCAACGGTTCCCCCCTGCTCGACCGGGTAACAATCCCCGAAGGCCTCGCCTGGTGGGAAGTGGGCAAGCGGCTGGAAGAGGCGCAGATGGTGCGTTTCGAGGATTTCGACAAGCTCGTCCATGACCCCGCCTTTCTGCGGCATTGGGGCATTCCGTTCGACAGCGCGGAAGGCTTCCTGTTCCCGGACACTTATCTGATCATGCGTCCGCTGGAACTCAACGAAGCCACCGCAAAATCGGTCGTCGGACGGCTTATCGACAACTTCTGGCGCAGGACCGCCCCGCTCTGGCCAGGCGGCAAGCGCCCGGGCCCTTCCGGGCGCGACGAGGTACGGCGTCTGGTCACGCTGGCCTCCATCGTCGAACGGGAAACAGCCGTACCCTCCGAGAGGCCACGCGTCGCCGGGGTATACGCCAACCGGCTGCGGCTCAACATGCTGCTCCAGGCCGATCCCACCACGGCCTACGGGCTCGGGGAAAGTTTCGACGGCAATCTGCGGCGCAAACATCTCGACGACGAGGGCAACCCCTACAACACCTACAAGCACCCCGGCCTGCCGCCCGGCCCCATCTGCTCGCCGGGCCTCGCCTGCCTCAAAGCTGCCGCTAACCCTGAGCAGCACGACTACATCTATTTTGTCGCGCGCGGGGAAGACGGATCTCATGTGTTCAGCACCAATTTAGCCGCTCACAACAAGGCCGTCCGAGAATATTGGGCAAAAAGGAGAGGGAAGTAGATTCTTGGAGTGGGCGGGGAGAACTTTCTAGAGAACGCTCTCCCCGCCACCTCCAAACCTCCTCGCCCCTCTCAAAGATTTTGACCTTATCGAACCTCCCATGAAGGCTTTACAAAAAACAAAGCCCGTTAAAGAATTCCTTCAACGGGCTATCATCTTAGCCAAATCCTCCGCAGGAACGAACTCCCGCCGCGCGGCCTCCCCAATCTCTTTTACCCTTCCATGACCCTGATCCGATCAAATCCGGAGAGCAACCGACGTTCCAACACGCGAACCCTGATGACCAGAAGGACGGCTGCAATGGATACGCCGACAATAAACGCCGTCCAGAACCCCTGCGGGCCAAGGGGATCGCCCCACAAATGCGTCCTGCCAAGCGTATACCCCACAGGCAGGGCGAACACCCAGTAGGAAATCAGCGTCACGCACAGGATGGCCCGCGTATCGTTATACCCACGCAGAATACCGACGCTGACCACCTGCACGGCATCCGTAATCTGATAGGTCGCGGCAAACAGCAGCAAGTGCGACGCCAGCCCGAGCACCACCGGATCGTTGTTGTAGACGGCGGCGATCTGATGCCTCCAGAGGATGGTCACCAACGCCGTGAAACGCCGCCATGCAGGCCAAAAGCCACGAAGATCGGCTCGCCACGCGGACGGCCTCCACCGACTTGCGCCCGAGGGCAAACCCCGTGCGGATGGTCGCCGCAGTACCGATGGACAACGGGACCATGAACAGCAACGAACTGAAATTCAGGGCGACCTGATGTCCCGCCACCTGAATGGCCCCGAGCGGCGCGATGAGCAGCGCCACCGCCGCGAACAGCGTCACCTCAAACAGCATGGCCAGCGCACCGGGAAAACCAATGCCCGCCAGCTTTTTGAGAGTCGCCCAAACGGGGACTTCCCATACCCGCCAGGTCATCAATTCCCGCAAGTAGGTATGCCGGCACACGTACACCACCATCGTCAGGAACATGACCCAATAGACGATCGCCGTGGCGACGCCCGTACCCGGCCCGCCGAGCGCCGGGAGGCCGAGCTTGCCGAAAATCAGGATATAGTTGCACGGTATATTGATGAGCAGCCCCATAAAGCCCGCGAACATGGCCGGACGCATAAGCGCCATCCCCTCCATGCCGCAGCGCAAAGCCACGAACAGCAGGTAGGCAGGAGCGCCCCAGATGATCGCCCGCAGGTACTGCCCCGTCATGAGCCCGAGAGCCCCCTCAACGCCCATATCGGCGAGATGGAACGATACCAGATACACGATAAGGATGAGCGGAACCGAAATGAACAGCGCCATCCAGATACCCTGCCGCATGACGTGCCCGACACCCTGCATGTGTTCGCCGCTCCGCATGGACCCAGCCCCGCGAAGCTGCGCCACGCACGGCGTAACCGCGAGCAGCAGCCCCTGCCCGAACAGGACGAGCGGAACCCAGAGCGACCCGGCCAGCGCCACAGCCGCCATATCCACCGCCCCCACCCGGCCTGTCATGACCATATCCACAAACCCCATTGAAATCATGGCGATCTGCGCCAAAAGGGCTGGAACGGCAAGAGTAAGCTGCGTTTTCATTTCAGTGAGATAGGCTCGACGCTTCGTAGACATGAAAAACCTCAAAAAGGAAAAAAGGAGAAAGACAACCCTCCTTGAAACACTGTCTCAAGGAGGGTCGGCGGACTATAACTGGAACAGATAAAAAGGCAATCGCTTCTCATGCCCGAGAAAGCGGAAAAAAGGCGTTTCGATGTTTAAATCGGAGCTCCCCTTCCACCGAAAAAAGGGGCGCTCCAATCCGGGCGCCCCTTTTTCGGGTCAAACGCTCAGATCATCAGTAGGCTGAACCTTGCGGCCTGCGGTCAACAGCAGCGCGAAGCAAATCAGCGCTATGGCGATACCCACGATATTGGACAGCTCGTAGGACATGCCGAAGCCCATCGTCTTCTCAAAGCAGATATACACGGCGCTCACGGCCGTCATGAAGCAAGCGGGCACGGAGGCAATCCAATGGAACTTGCCGCGATGCAGCAAGTAGGCGGCCGCAGCCCACAACATGATGGCGGCGAGGGCCTGGTTGGCAAATCCGAAGTAACGCCACAGCATCCCAAAGGGAATGAAGTTCAAAGCGACGCCCACGACAAACAGCGGGACGGCTATCATCAGGCGGTTCTTGTGCGGGCGCTGATCATAGCCGATAGCGTCGGCAATGGTCAAACGGGCAGCACGGAAGGCCGTATCGCCGGATGTCACGGGCAGCACCACAACGCCGAGGACGGCAAGGGCGCCACCGAACACGCCAAGCAGTTCCACGGAGATGTTGTTCACGACCAGCGCGGCGTTCCCCTTGGGGCCGAGGGCGGCGGCAAGAGCGGCCGTATCGGAGTAGAAGGACATGCCGAGGGTCACCCAGATAAGCCCGATAACGCCTTCCGCAATCATCGCACCGTAAAAGATCTTACGGCCATGTTTTTCGTTGTTGATGCACCGGGCCATCAGCGGAGACTGCGTGGCATGGAAGCCGGAGCAAGCGCCGCAGGCGATGGTAATGAACACCAGCGGCCAGGCGGGCAGGCCGGAGGGGCTATGCATGGTCCATTCGATGTTGCTGTAGAAGGTGTACCCCTTGAAGGCCAGAGCGCCCAGCAGCCCAACGGCCATGAACACCAGCAGTACAGCGAAGAACGGATAGACGCGGCCGATGATCTTGTCCACGGGCAGAATCGTGGCAAGGAAGTAGTACGCAAAGATGATCGCCACAAAGAGCATACTGTGCATACCGGTCAACTGGGACAGCAGGCCAGCGGGCCCCGCCACGAAGACCACGCCCACCAGAATGAGCAGCACGACGGCGAACACGCGCATGAGCTTCTTGATGAGGTCGCCGAGGTTGTACCCGACGATGTCCGGCACGGACTTGCCGTTATAACGGACGGACAACATCCCCGAGAAGTAGTCATGTACGGCACCGGCGAACACGCATCCGATTACGACCCACAGGAGAGCTATGGGACCGTAGAGGGCACCAAGGATCGGCCCGAAGACGGGGCCAAGACCGGCAATGTTCAGCAGCTGGATCAGAAACACCTTGGTAGGGCTCATCTCCACATAGTCCACACCGTCAGGCATTTTGCAGGCAGGCGTGGGGCGGTTGGGATCAGGCCCGAACACCTTTTCCACAATGGCGCCATACACACAATACCCAGCCAGCAGCCCTGCCAGGGCCAACACAAAATACATCCATGAAGGCATACAATTCCCCCTCTAAACGTGAGTGTTACGGAACACCCTCCCTTACGGCAAGGAGATTGCTCCACTACCGCAGAAGTCTAATCCCGGCGTTCTTTCCGAGTCAAGGGGAGAAGTGCTTTTTGCGCAATAGGATACAAAACCAGTCCGTATGCTTTGGGATCCACGCGTTGCACGGTCAGGAATCCTCTCCAGAGCCCGTGCAGCGCGTCAAATACAAAAAGAGAAGGGAGCCGAAACTCCCTCCTCATCAAAGCTAACCGAAGCCAGCTACAACTAGAACTTGTAGTTTAAGCTCATAGCAGCCTTGAAGTTATTTTCATTGTAGGTATTGCTACCCCACAGGTTTTCATCGTAGTCCAAATTGATGTAACCCAATTCGAAGGCCAGGGTGAGGTTCTGGTAGATATTGTACTGGGTGTCGATGTTGACTTCCCACATACGGTCATGCTGAGTCAGGTACAGGTCGTTGCCAACGCCGGTCATGCTGACAACGGTACCACCATTGTGGGCCAGCATCCCAGAGTTGTTGGTACCCTGAATGAAGCCGACACGGAGGACGTGAGAGAGGTCTTCCATGAAGGAGATGTCCTTCAGCTCAGCAACGATACCCCAGGTACCAGCAAGGCTGGTGCCGTTGAAGGTGGCAGAACGGTTGTAGGTGCCACCATCGAAGCCGTAGGAAGTCAGAGCCACGTCGGAGTCGAGAACGGGCATACGTTCGGAACCGTCGTTCGCATTCTTGTCGTCACCGGAGGCATACCAGAAGGTCAGCGCGGGGGTCATGTAGTCGAGCTTATATTCGCCAGCGAGAGCAGCATACCAACCGGAACGCTTCATATCGAAGTTACCGGAGTTGCCCATGTCGACACTGCCATACGCGAAATCGGCGGCGACGCGGAAGGGATCAAACAGGGTCATTTCGGCAGTAATGCCGCCCCACCAAGCATTGCCGTGGTCATCAAGCTTGGCACCCATGTGAGCATCGGCACCGGCAGGAAGCAAACCATTCGCCACGCCATTAAGGTTGTTGGCACCGCCGCCGAAATGAGTATCGCGGCCGATCATGCTGTACATGGCGAAGGGAGTCACCTTCACGCCGTCGAAGGTCAACGGAACGGTCAAGCCCACAACGTCCATGGCGTCATGCATGTTGCCGCCGTCCGTCATACGATCACCGTACTCATTGTAGGGACGCAGCCAGAAGAGAGCGGCACCCACGTTTTCGGTGAACTGACCGGACACGGTGATACCGGCACCGTCGGTGTCAAGCACGGCCATCGGCACGGCGAAGGTCGGAACGCCGAAGGGCTGAAGGCCCATACGAACTTTGGCATCGGTCTGGGGGATCACCCAGTCAACATAGCTGTAACGAACCTTCACTTCCTTGCCGTCATTGCCCAGAGCAGCACCAGACTTGGCTTCGCCCCAATTCTGGTGACCGATTTCAAAGAACACGACACCCTTCAGGGATTCGGAAGCGATGACGTCGATCTGGGTACGCAGACGAGTGGAAGCACGGAAGTAGTCACCGTTGTTGTCGCTGGAAACGGCACGATCAGCCCAAGACAGGTTGTTCTGCCAAATGCCCTTGGCCTTGATATCAGCAGCCTGAGAACCAGCAGCAGCGCCGAGCACGAGGCCGGCAGCAAGAAGCAGAGTCACGATGCGCTTCATTTGTATTCCTTCCTTCTTAAATAAAATTCCTTGATCGACGAACACAGGACAATCCAGTGTCCGCGTTTCTTTTCTCATAACTCTAAACCGAGATCAACCCTTTTTGTAAAAAAATTTAAACTTCGTGATTCTCACCCCTCTCAAACAGGCCAAAAAGGCAAAATCCCTGTACCGTCCCTCAAGGCCGGCGTGGTTTACCCCCTCCGAAAAGCAGGGCTTGACGGGACGGCACAAGTACGCAAATAGTCGCATGGTACGGTTGCTCAACGCTCCCGCCTCGCATCCGCAGACCTCTTTTTAAGGATAGACGCATGGGTTTCTTCTCAAGTATCAAACGGCTGTGGTCATCGAATAAAACTGCTGAAACTCCGGAAACGCCACAGATCCCGGCGGAGGAAGCACTGGCCGCGCAGCCAGCGGAAACGGAAGACGGCGCATCTCACGAAGAATCTTCCGTTTCCGACGCGCCACAATCTCCTGTGGAGGTTGTGGAAAAACTGCCGGAAACGGCAGCCGCAGAGCAGCAACAGGCCGATCTGGAAATGGATCAGCTCGCTGCCGGACAATCTCTTGAACCGGACGGGCAAGCTCCCGCACCTGCGGCTGCCGCCCAACCTGCCCCTCAGCCCGACGCCCCGAAGGAACCTTCCGGATGGCGCGATACGCTGCTGCTTACCCTCCGGGAAGCCGAACCGCGCCTGTCCGTGTGGCTGTCCATCGCTCTGGAAGATCTCGGACCCGACGCACGCACGGGCGACGAACTCTGGGAGCGTGTCCGCTTCCTTTTGACCGCCCTTGGAGCCCCGGAGAACGAAGCCGATGCCTTCGTCGCCGACTTCGCCGCATGGGCCGCGCGCATGGAATACGAAGAAGTGGCGGACTTCCGTTCGGAACTGCAGTACCGCCTCGCCCTTGCTCTCGATCTTGAGGACGAAGAGGATGAACGCAACCGCATTTTCCTCAAGCTGCATCAAGGGCTGGAACGGACCCGTGAACAGCTCGGCAAAGGGCTCTCCACCCTCTTCGCCAGCCACGGCGACCTGTCCGCCGACTTCTGGGACGAATTGGAAGAACTCTTCATTATGGCGGACATGGGCGTCGAAGCCGCGACCGAGCTGTGCAAACGCCTCAAGTCCCGCGCGCGTGCCGCTTCCGCGACCACTCCCGAGGAACTTCGTCCTCTCCTCGCCGCGGAGCTGGAAGACATTTTCCGCATCCCGCGCCGCGTCGTCGCGGTCAACCCGCCCGAGGTCGTTCTGATCATCGGCGTCAACGGCGTAGGCAAGACCACGACCATCGCCAAGCTGGCCTACCGCGCCCGTATGCAGGGCAAAAAAGTCCTCCTTGCCGCCGCCGACACCTTCCGGGCCGCCGCCGTGGAACAGCTCGGCATTTGGGCGGAACGCACGGGTTCCGGTTTCCACTCCAAGGGGCAGGACGCCGATCCCGCCGCCGTGGCGTGGGAGGCGATGGATGTCGCCATCAGGGATCAATACGATATTCTGTTTATCGATACCGCCGGACGTCTGCACACCAAGAGCAACCTGATGGATGAGCTCCACAAGATCCGGGAAGTCATCGCCCGCAAACATCCCGGCGCTCCGCACCGCAGCATCCTTATTGTAGACGCCACCACCGGTCAGAACGCGCTCCAGCAGACAAAAATATTCAAGGAAGCAGCAGGGATCGACGAACTTATCCTGACCAAGCTTGACGGCACCGCCAAGGGCGGCGTCGCCGTTGCCGTTTCCATGCAGTACGGTATCCCGATCACCTACGTCGGCCTTGGCGAAAAAATGGAAGACCTCCGCCCCTTCAACGGGGATGACTTCGCTAAGGCGCTCCTTGAGCAGTAAAAAATTGATAAAAAGGGAGGAGCTTTTCTGGAAAAGGCGTCCTCCCTTTTCTCTAGGATGGGTTCACTTTGAACGGATTGGAAATATTGGGGAAGGGGAACCTTTCTGAAGAAAGCTTCCCCTTCCCCAAATCTACCCGCGTAGAGTCCGCCACACCCTTTCCAAAATTTTTTGTGCCTATCGAGTCCCCGTTCACGATTCTTTCTGAGGCAGGTTGCCTTTGGAACACGCTATTTGAAAGTGGAAATACCCTGCCGTCCCACCCTTCTCCTCCCAACCCTTTT
>OCHM01001241.1_pt1 | contig 12301 bp, 9 predicted proteins | sample 1538901 | NCBI WGS metagenome assembly OCHM01 (sample SAMN04571734, study PRJEB22368) | human gut metagenome | biome: human gut; material: stool | host: Homo sapiens | place: Luxembourg | collected 2012-11-08 | reverse complement strand
CATAAAATACTGCAAGTAATCCAGTCCGTCATAGCGTGGAGAGCTGCGGAGTAATTCGTATCTTTTATAAAAAGGATTTCAGAATCTGCAGAACTCCGTTTTCCCAGTAGGGTGGGCAGGTATCCTTGGCAGCAGCTTGTACTTCCGGGCGGGAGTTGGAGACTGCGTAGCTGAGACCGGCATTCTGAAGCATTTCAATATCGTTGAGGTTATCTCCGAAAGTGCAGGTTTCGTCAGGTGAAATTCCCAGATATTCCTGAAGGAAAGCAACGGAAGGACCTTTGCCGGAACCTGGGGCAGTACAGTCCATCCATTCCTTGCCGGCGGCAGCCATAACTGTTTTGTCTTTCCAGGTGGGAGTGAATAAAGGGGCGCACATTTCCTCACAGGCGTTGGGGTGGTAGACAGCAAATTTGTTTACCTGCTGCCCCTCGAGTTTTAACATTTCCGGAACTTCATGGATATCATATCCGTAAGAATCTCTCAGCCAGTGAAACATCTGGCTGCCTCCGTCTTCTGCGAAACAGCGTTCAGGTGTGGAAATAAAATAATCACAGGAAGGCATATTCTCTCTTACCATAGAACACATTCCTTTCCAGATTTCGTCAGGCAGAGTATCCACTTTCAGAATCTCCTTCGGAGTCCGTAAACAGCTTCCTCTCACTTCGATATTGCCGCCCTGAGCATGCCACAAACACAATTCCCTTATCAATCAGCCTTCCGATAACTTCCATATACTCCCTGTCAATCGCCAGAGTCCCATCCTTCACCAGAGTCCCATCTATATCTGAAGCAATCAATTTAATCATATGAATAAGAAATCCTTTCTATACAAATTCATTTTAAAAATTCTCTTTGTAATTGTAATAAGTCCCTTCTATAATAAATACAAATAAATACAATCCCCATTTTATCACGCTAAAATACAACTTACCATAAGAAATTAGGAAAAATTGCAATTATTCACCAGTCCCGTTTTATGCGTTATCATCCTGCAAAATTTTCTGTGAGAAAATCTCATCTGCATAGCCTGTCGTTGCAAGGCGCATTACTGTGAACGAAGTGAGCAGTAACAGCGCGGCAGTCCCGCAGCCAGCCAACAGGCAGGAAATATTTTTGGTTTCAGGTGCATTTGCAGTGGGCGTAGTAACTCTTGGTGCGTGGGAATCTGCGTTATTCAAAAATTGCTCACTGTCTGAGCGAAGCGAGTTTGAGTAATTTTTGAATGTTTTTAGCAGATTTCCACACACCTAGAGTTATTAGCCCGCGAAACCGCACCTGAAACCAAAAATATTTCCTGTCGTCCCCAATTTTTTTGCCCGCCAAACCCCATTGACTTTTCCACCCTTTTTTCTTATATTATATAAATAGAAATCTGCGTACTCTGAAAACTACGCATTTAAACCCTGAAAAAAGGAGAGTTGCTCGAAATGAACAAAAAAATGCTCTTTGTTTTCAATCCCAAGGCAGGCAAAGGCAAGATTAAAACAAACCTGCTTGATATAGTAGATATTTTCAACAAAGGCGGTTATGAAGTCATTATCTATTCCACACAGAAACCAAAAGATGCCTACGAGAAAGCCAAAGAATACGAATCCAAAGTGGACCTTATCGTATGCAGCGGTGGAGACGGGACTCTTGATGAGGTGGTTACCGGAGTAATGGAAAAGAAGAGTTCCATTCCCATCGGATACATTCCGGCAGGAAGCACCAACGACTTTGCAAACAGTCTCTTTATGCCGAAAAGCATGACAGATGCCGCTTCCATGATCATGGAAGAGAAACTTTATCACTGTGACATCGGCAGATTCAATAACCAGAGCTTTACATATATAGCAGCTTTCGGTCTTTTCACAGATGTAGCCTATCAGACAGATCAGGATCTCAAGAATATCCTTGGCCATGTAGCCTATCTTCTTGAGGGAGTGAAACGCCTTTTTGATATCAAATCATACCATATGAGAATTGAATCCGAAGAATTAACTGTGGAGGATGACTTCATCTTTGGAATGATCACCAATTCCCGTTCAGTGGGAGGGTTCAAGAACCTTACAGGCAAGAACGTGGATATGAATGACGGACTTTTTGAAGTTACCATGATCACAAGACCGAAGAATCCGCTGGAATTGCAGGAGATCATGACTGCAATGCTGACAGCAGAGGACAATACAGATCTGATTCATTCTTTTAAATCAGCCAGGGTGACCATTACCTCAGAAGAACCGGTACCATGGACTCTGGACGGTGAATACGGCGGCAGTCATACACAGATAGAGATTGAAAACTGCCACGAAGCACTGAATCTGTATCTGAAAAGTACAAAAAATGAGGAAACCAGATCAATTGGAATTTCCCCGTTAATAAATAAAAAGGAGAAATAAAATGGGTGAGTATATCAATGTAGTAGAGACTTTTGGATGTGACGTGTTTAATGATTCCGTCATGCAGGCACGACTTCCGAAGAAGATCTACAAAGAATTGAAAAAAACCATAGAAGAGGGCAAAGAACTGTCTATGGAAATTGCGGATGTAGTAGCACACGAGATGAAAGAATGGGCCATCGAGAAAGGTGCCACACATTACAGCCACTGGTTCCAGCCCCTTACAGGTGTGACAGCAGAGAAACACGATGCTTTTATCACAGCTCCGATGGATAACGGCAAGGTCCTGATGTCTTTCTCCGGAAAAGAACTGATTAAAGGTGAACCGGATGCATCTTCTTTCCCGTCCGGTGGATTAAGAGCAACTTTTGAGGCAAGAGGATATACAGCATGGGACTGTACATCACCGGCTTTTGTCCGTCATGATGCAGCAGGCGGAACACTCTGTATTCCTACTGCATTCTGTTCCTATACAGGAGAAGCACTTGACCAGAAGACACCACTTCTTCGTTCTATGGAAGCAATCAACACCCAGGCACTCCGTCTGCTGAGACTTTTCGGAAATACAACTTCTAAGAAAGTAACTCCGTCAGTAGGAGCAGAGCAGGAATATTTCCTGATCGATAAAGAGAAATGGCTTCAGAGAAAAGACCTGATCTATACAGGCAGAACTCTTTTTGGAGCTATGCCTCCGAAGGGACAGGAAATGGATGACCATTACTTTGGAAGTATCCGTCAGAGAATTTCCGCATACATGAAAGAGGTAAATGAAGAATGCTGGAAGCTTGGAATTCCTGCAAAGACACAGCATAATGAGGTTGCTCCTGCACAGCATGAGCTTGCACCGATTTATGCACCGGTCAATATCGCAGCAGACCAGAACCAGATGATGATGCGTATCCTTAAAAAGGTTGCCAGCCGTCATGGAATGCGCTGTGTCCTTCATGAGAAACCATTTGCAGGTGTGAACGGTTCCGGTAAGCATAACAACTGGTCTCTTACCACAGATGACGGAATCAATCTTCTGGATCCGGGCAAAACACCTCATGAAAATATTCAGTTCCTTCTGGTCCTCACCTGTATCCTGAAAGCAGTAGATGAACATGCAGATCTTCTGCGTGAATCTGCGGCAGATGTGGGAAATGACCAGAGACTTGGTGGCCATGAAGCACCGCCGGCAGTGATTTCCGTATTCCTTGGAGAGCAGCTTGAGGATGTTCTGGAACAGCTGGTCAGCACAGGAACAGCAACTCACAGTAAAAAGGGAAGTAAGCTGGAAACAGGTGTTAAGACTCTGCCTGATTTCATGAAGGATGCCACAGACCGTAACCGTACTTCACCTTTTGCTTTCACAGGAAATAAATTTGAATTCCGTATGGTGGGCTCAAGAGATTCTATTTCCGCATGTAACGTAGTCCTGAATACGATCACAGCAGAAGTATTTAAGGAAGTATGTGACCGTCTGGAAAAAGCTCCTGATTTCGAACTGGCGGTACATGACCTGATCAAAGAATATGCCACAGATCATCAGAAGATCGTATTTAACGGAAACGGCTATGCGCCGGAATGGGAGAAAGAAGCTAAACGCCGTGGACTTCCGATCCTTCCGAGCATGGTAGATGCAATCCCTGCACTTACTACAGAGAAGGCAGTGAAACTCTTTGAATCTTTTGATGTATTCTCAAGAGCTGAGCTTGAATCACGCGCAGAGATTAAATATGAGATTTACTCTAAAGCAATCAATATTGAAGCAAAGACCATGATCGACATGGCAACCAAGCAGATCATTCCGGCAGTTATCAGATATACCACTGTTCTTGGCGAATCCATCAATACAGTGAAAACAGCGGGCGAAGGGCTGATCGATGTAAGTGTACAGCTTGACCTGCTTAAGAAAGCATCAAAACTCTTAAAGGCTGCAAACAGTGCCATGAGTAAGCTGAGCAAACTGGTTGAGAAGATCCCGGAATATGCAGAGGGACGGGACAGAGCCGTATTCTGCAGAGAAAAGGTGGTTCCTGCAATGGAAGCTTTACGTGAGCCGGTGGATGAACTGGAAATGATCGTAGATAAGGAAATGTGGCCGATGCCTTCTTATGGAGATCTTGTATTTGAAGTATAATGTTGTAAAAATATAAAGAAGAATGCTATAATGAAAGGGTCGTGAATCTGTAAAAGATAAGCGGCCTTTTTCTATAACACAAACTGGACTATAATAGTTATATAAAGGAGAACTAAATGGAAGAACTGAAATTTCTGGAGGAGCAGCAGGTAGCCCCTGAACTGATAAAGAGAGTAGAAGAATTCCGCAGCCAGTATGAGGTGGTACCGGAGACAGCAGGCAGGATTGTGAAACCATCCATTCCATTTTACGGAAAAGACATTCTGGAAATGGCCATTGCCGGACTGCTCAAAGGGGAGAATCTATTACTCACCGGTCCGAAGGCAACAGGAAAAAATATCCTTGCAGAGAACCTGGCATATATTTTCAACCGTCCCGCGTACAATGTTTCTTTTCATGTAAATACTAACAGCGGAGATCTGATCGGCACAGACACTTTCGTGGACAACGAAGTTAAGCTTCGCAAAGGAACTATCTATCAGTGTGCAGAATACGGTGGTTTCGGAATCCTCGACGAGATTAATATGGCAAAGAACGATGCAGTTTCCGTTCTCCATGCAACCCTGGATTATCGCCGTTCCATCGATGTCCCGGGCTATGACAAAATTGATCTTCATCCGGCTGCCCGTTTTATCGGAACCATGAATTACGGTTATGCAGGAACCAAAGAACTCAATGAAGCGCTGGTATCCAGATTTCTGGTCATAGACATGCCGGCTCAGACTGAAGAATCCCTGGAATTTATTTTCCGCCGGATGTTCCCGAATATAAAAGAAAACGCCAGAACACAGTTCATCGGAGTATTCCTGGATCTTCAGCTCAAAGCCACAAACAGTGAAATTTCCACCAAACCTCTGGATCTGCGAGGTCTCCTTGCAGCCATGAAGATTGTAGAAACCGGACTTTCTCCGAGAAAAGCAGTTACTATGGGGGTGGTGAACAAGACCTTCGATATTTTCGAGAAAGAAATCGTAGAGGATATTGTGAAAACCAGAATTCCGGCAGACTGGACAAGGGATGATGTATATGAAAGATGAGAAAATCGTAGAAATCGACGATTACCGTCTGGAACTGGAAAACAGGATCCGCAATCTCCTCTGGACTATCAGCGGGGATTACACGTTAAATATGAAAGTAGACGTTTCCCTGTATCTGCGCTCAAAAGCAATCGCTCTGTATGACGGCATCAAGCAGGGCGCTCTGGCAAAATATTATGACAGAAATCTGCTGGGTTTATATCTGGTAAAAAAAGTTTTCTGCCAGGCAGGAGAGGGAGAACTGACTGCAGTAGCACAGCTATGTGTAGAAGAAGCAATCGGGGACAAAATCTGTCAGGAACGTCCGGGAGTCCGGGAGATGCAGAAGGAAGCATTCGAGGATATCCTGGATCAGGAGTTTGAACAGATGCCCGCATACGGAGATATTCTCGGTCGCCTGAAGATTGCCATCCTGCGTGACCGTTTACAGAATGGAAACCATTATGTAGAAGAGCGTCTTCGGGAAATCCGCGACATGGTTTACAAAGCCAGAACAGCTGCAGACACTATAGAATTGATCCGTATTATTGACAGTCTTTACAACACTATCATTGATCCGAATTTTGAGAAAGATCATGGAACACTGGAACAGGTTATGGCAGTCACCCTGGAAGAACTGACAGAATACGACTGGGAAGATTTTCTCACAGAAGAACTTTATGAGGAAGCTCTGGAGAGTTACATCGAACAGATGACAAATAAGATTACGGACATGGAAGACACTGCTGTCACTGAAGAAATGGAAAAACAGCGCCAGACCAAACACAAAATTACAATTCTCACAGAGGAAGAACTTGAGAAAGCATACACCTATGTTGAGTTGAATTTCGGAAAAACTTATCTGACTCCTGCAGAAGAGAAGCGAATGAATTATCTGATGTGTAGGGAACTTCACAGGGACTGCAGCCTTTATTTTACAGAAGGAATTCTTAAGAATCCGGTCAAACGAAACTATCAGTACGAATATGCAGTGCGATTAAAGAATAAGAATATCTGGCTCTACCATGACAAACACAGAATCGTAAAGCAGAACATCGCATCCCTCACAGACCTTTTACGAAAGACACTGGTGCTGAAAAGCGAGACGCAGGAAGTACTGTCAGACAGAGGAACGATCATTCCGTCCAGACTCTGGCGTGTGGGCAGAAGCAGTGAAGCAAATCTGTTTAAAAGAGAATTGAAATCTGATGCATCTGATTTCGTAGTAGATGTGCTGATCGATGCCAGCGGTTCCCAGATGTCCAGGCAGGGAGATGTGGCATTACAGGCTTATATCATCAGTGAAGCATTAAGTAATGTAAACCTGCCTCACCGTGTCATGAGCTTCTGCACATTCTGGGACTATACGATCCTTCACAGATTCCGTGAGTACGATGATCCACAGTCAGCTAATGAAAATATTTTTAATTATGTAACTTCTTCCAATAACAGGGATGGACTTGCCATCAAAACCGCAGGATACGGTCTGCTTCAGAGATCTGAGGAGAAAAAAATCCTCATTGTATTAAGTGATGGAAAACCATATGATGTCATCGTAAACAGACCTCACGCAAAGAACCCGGAACCTTATATGGGAAAATATGCGATCAATGATACTGCTACAGAAGTGCGGCACCTGCGAAACCTTGGAGTAAGTGTTCTGGGAGTCTTTGCAGGGGAAGAAAAGGACCTATCCACAGAAAAAAAGATATTTGGAAAAGATTTCGCATATATCCGGGATATTTCGAATTTTTCCAGAATTGTTGGGAGATACCTGATTAAACAGTTGGATTCAGATGAATAGACTGATAAAACAGGGAAAAAATATGCTGTTTGAGCGTGTTGATATGTTAAGAGATTATCAAGTTAGCACGTTAATATAGTAAAGTGCATAAAAAACCAGTTTTTTCACCTTGCCTTTTTGTATAAATTTCGCTATAATGTTCTATGTTTATAAATCAATACAAAAGGGAGAGGAAATCATGAACGAAAACAAAGAGTTCAAACCGTATATTCCGGCTGACAAGATCACACCAGAATTTACGGTGACATCCATCATCATGGGTGTTATCCTTGCAGTTATCTTCGGTGCAGCCAATGCTTATCTTGGTCTGCGTGTAGGTATGACTGTATCTGCTTCCATTCCGGCAGCAGTTATTTCCATGGGCGTAATTCGCAAGATCATGAAAAAGAACTCCATTCTGGAGAGCAACATGGTCCAGACAATCGGTTCAGCCGGTGAATCACTGGCAGCCGGTGCAATTTTCACAATGCCAGCTCTGTTCCTTTGGGCAGAAGAAGGACTTTGTGAAATGCCGGGTATCGTGGAAATCACATTAATCGCACTTTGCGGTGGTGTTCTTGGTGTACTTTTTATGGTACCACTTCGTAACGCACTGATCGTAAAAGAGCATGCAACACTTCTTTATCCTGAAGGAACTGCCTGCGCAGATGTTCTTCTTGCAGGTGAAGAGGGTGGTGCAAACGCTGCGACAGTATTCTCAGGTATGGGAATCGCAGCGATCTTTAAATTTGTCGTTGACGGTTTAAAGGTAATCCCTGCAGACGTTGCAGTAGCATTTAAAGGATTCAAAGGTGAAATTGGTATGGAATGCTATCCTGCACTTCTCGGTGTTGGATATATCGTAGGACCAAGAATCGCATCCTTTATGTTTGTTGGTTCTCTTATTGGCTGGATGGTGCTGATTCCGGTAATCTGTCTGTTCGGAGCTGATACAGTTATGTATCCCGGAACAGAAACAATTTCTGCTCTTTATGCAGCAGGCGGAGCATCTAAAATCTGGAGTACTTATGTAAAATATATCGGAGCAGGAGCTATCGCAACAGGTGGTATTATTTCTCTGATCAAATCCCTGCCTCTGATCATTGCAACCTTCCGTGATTCCATGAAGAGCATGAAGGGTGGCAAGAATACAAGTACAGAAAGAACTGCACAGGATCTTCCAATGAACGTTATCCTGATCGGTATTGTGGCAATGGTTGCGATCATTTGGCTTGTTCCGGCTATCCCGGTTAACCCGATCGGTGCGCTGATTATCGTAATCTTCGGCTTCTTCTTTGCAACTGTATCTTCCCGTATGGTTGGTCTTGTAGGAAGCTCCAACAACCCTGTATCAGGTATGGCTATCGCTACTCTTCTGATCGCAACAATGATTATCAAAGCATCCGGCAAAACCGGTATCGACGGAATGAAAGCAGCAATTGCTATTGGTTCCGTAATCTGTATCGTAGCAGCGATCGCAGGTGATACTTCACAGGACTTAAAGACAGGTTATCTTCTTGGTGCAACTCCTAAGAAGCAGCAGATCGGTGAGCTTATCGGTGTTGTTGCTGCCGGTCTTGCTATCGGTGGAGTTCTTTATCTTCTGAACACTGCATGGGGATACGGAAGTGCAGAAGTACCTGCTCCTCAGGCAACTCTGATGAAGATGATCGTAGAAGGTATCATGGGCGGCAAGCTTCCATGGACACTGGTATTTATCGGTGTATTCCTTGCAATTGGTCTGGAAATCTTAAGAATTCCGGTTATGCCATTTGCTATCGGTCTTTACCTTCCAATCTACCTCAACGCTGCTATCATGATCGGTGGTGTTGTTCGTATGTTCGTTGACGGAAGAAAGAATGTTGATGATAAGAAAAAAGAAGAACAGGCAACAGACGGTACACTTTACTGTGCAGGTATGATCGCAGGTGAAGGTCTTGTAGGTATCCTTCTTGCAATCCTTGCAGTAGTAAACGTAAGCAGTGTATTTGATCTCTCCGGAAGCATTAACCTTGGTAATGCAGGCGGCGTGATCCTGATGTTACTTATGATCTTAAGCCTTCTGAAATTCAGTATCTGGAACAAGAAGAAAGCCTGATCAGGCGGAGATGATAATATTTAAATGAGTAAAAAGAAAAAAGAATTACAGATCAATTATCTGGATCTCATTCCTGAGCGCAGTGCACAGCTTCGCTGGCATACTGATATCAGGGGGAGAATGGTGCTGGAAATAGAGAATAAGGGCGCGTTTAACACGATTGCCCAGAAGCTGTTTGGAAAACCCAGATATACGAAGATACATCTGGATGACAATGGCACATTTATCTGGCCACTCATAGATGGCAGGAAGACAGTGGAAGATATTGCTGCACTGGTAAAAGACGAATTTGGGGAGAAGGCAGAGCCTTTATATCCAAGGATCGTTAAATACTTCCAGATAATGGAGAGTTATCATTTTGTAAATTTTATCAATAAGCCTGAAAAATAAGGTAAGAATAAGAGCGGGAGCAGTCCTTCATGGATTGCTGCCGTTCTTGTAGTTTATGGAAGAATAATTACGGCACAGTGATAAAGCGGTATCTCTGGCTGATATTCATGAAAGCATAAAACAAATATTATTTTTACAGAATACAAGGAGGCGAATGAATGAAGTTAGTAAATGGAAAAAGATCACAGCTTCTGGAATATCTGATGATCATAGCAGGAACCGGATTAATGGCACTGGCGATCAATTCCGTATTTGATGCATCAGGTATGGTAACCGGAGGCTTTTCAGGTATTGCGATCATTATAAAAGCAGGGAGTCAGGGAATCATTGACGGTGGTATCCCTCTCTGGGTAACAAATATGGGTTTGAACATTCCACTGTTTCTGATCGGATGGAAGATTAATGGATTCTCCTTTGTAAAAAAAGCTTTGATAGGAGAAATTGCTCTGTCCACCTGGCTTGCCATAGAACCTGTATGGAATCTTGCTGGCAATGATCTTCTTCTTGCCGCACTTTACGGTGGTGTGATCCAGGGTGTGGGAATCGGTCTTGTCTTTCTGGGCGGTGGAACAACCGGAGGAACCGATATGATGGCAGCTATCATCCAGAAATATCTGCAGCAATATTCAATCGCACAGATCATGCAGGTTATAGATGCAGGCGTTGTACTGGTGGGTATGTATGTGTTTGGCATCCACAAGGCACTCTATGCGATTATTGCGGTATATCTGGTGACAAAAGTATCTGACGGTTTGATTGAAGGTCTGAAATTCTCAAAAGCTGCCTATATCATTACAGCAAAGCCAAAAGAAATAGCAGATATGATCATGAAAGATCTGGACAGAGGTGTAACAGGCATTAGTGCCAGAGGAATGTACTCAGGACAGGATAAACTGATGCTTTTCTGCGTGGTAAATAAAAAAGAGATCGTAATGCTTAAAGAAAAAGTAGATGAAATTGATCCGGAAGCTTTTGTGATAGTGACAGATGCCAGGGAAGTTCATGGAGAAGGTTTTATTGAAAAAAAGTAATACAAAAAAATATATAAAAAATTGTAAATTTTTTTCTCTTTCCTCTTTCATTTTTGGTAAATATATATTAAAATACAATACAGGTATAAGGTTTTATAGTTAAAACGGAAAATAAACACTATAGGATGAGAAGGGATTGAAATCAGATGATATCGAATCAGGTGCTTCAGAATACTCTTGAAGGGTTAAAAGAAATTTCCAGAACAGAATTTTGTGTACTCGACACAGAAGGCAAAGTGCTTGCAAGTACTTTTGCAGATTTTTCCATTGCAACACAGGATGTACAGGCTTTCGTAGAATCACAGGCCGACAGCCAGCTTGTAAAGGGGTTCCAGTATTTTAAAGTCTGTGATGACTATCAGCTGGAATATATACTGGTCGCCCATGGCGACGATGAAGATACTTATATGGTTGGCAAGCTCGCCGCTTTTCAGATCCAGAATCTGATTGTAGCGTATAAAGAACGCTTTGACAAAGACAGCTTTATCAAGAACCTGCTTCTTGACAACCTGCTTCTTGTTGACATTTATAATCGTGCGAAGAAACTGCACATTGAGGCAGATGTTCGCCGCGTAGTCATGATCCTTGAAATGCCACAGGAGAAAGACCACAGCTCCATGGAAAGCGTGAAGAGTCTTTTCGGCGGTAAAAGTAAAGACTTTATCACAGCAGTAGATGAGAAGAGTATTATCGTAGTCAAGGAACTTGAAGATGGTGAGAATTATCCTGAGATGGATCAGCTTGCACATACTATCCTTGATACTCTTGGAATGGGAAATGACGGTAAGACACATATGGCATACGGTACTATCGTCAATGAACTGAAAGAAGTATCACGCTCCTATAAAGAAGCCCGCATGGCTCTTGATGTAGGTAAGATTTTCTTCGGAGATAAAGAAGTGATCGCATACAGCTCTCTGGGAATCGGACGACTGATCTACCAGCTCCCGATCCCACTCTGTAAGATGTTTATCAAAGAAATCTTCGGCGGCAAATCCCCGGATGACTTTGACGAAGAGACTCTGGTCACAATTGATAAGTTCTTCGAGAACAGCCTCAATGTTTCAGAGACATCCAGACAGCTTTACATCCATAGAAACACTCTGGTCTATCGCCTCGATAAACTCCAGAAGAGTACAGGTCTTGATCTCCGTGTTTTTGAAGATGCCATTACATTCAAGATTGCACTCATGGTAGTACGTTATATGAAATATATGGAAACACTGGAATACTGATATATTATAATAGAAGGAAAATTTTCAATGCCTGCCACAGCTTTAATTGCTGACGCAGGCATTTTTGACCTTTACAAATCCAGCCTTGCAGTGTATAGTTAGAAATCGAGATTGCAATTGATAAGGTATGCAATATCCTGAGACATGCAAGCCAAAATTCCATTGCCGCAGGCAATTTGGAATGAATGTTGACTGCGTTACTGTGAACATTCTATGAATCCTCAAAAATCTCTTGCAATCCCCAA
>OCHM01001239.1_pt1 | contig 12312 bp, 9 predicted proteins | sample 1538901 | NCBI WGS metagenome assembly OCHM01 (sample SAMN04571734, study PRJEB22368) | human gut metagenome | biome: human gut; material: stool | host: Homo sapiens | place: Luxembourg | collected 2012-11-08 | reverse complement strand
CGGTACCCTGCGACGTATGGTCCGTAGACGTGCCGTAGAACATCGTGCCGTAGTCGACCGTCAGCGTGCCGCCAGTGGCAGAGTCAGCAAGCTTAAGCGTCTTCGCACCGTTTTCGCCTTCAAAGGCTGCAGCAGGTGCGTTCTTGACGCCGACGAGCGTGACCTTAGCTCCGTTTGTATTATCTGCGGAGATGGCGTTCTTCAGGACGCCGTCCTTAGCGGCATAACCGGCCGTGCCAGCAACTCCCTGAATGTCGACGAGGAGATCCGTAGCCTGGCCAGCGGCACCGCCAATGCTCAGGGCTGCAGTGCCATCACCAAACACCGCCTGCTTGGCGATGTAGATAACAGACTTGTCAGCATCAATTTCACCGTAGGCATCGGCAACGGCTGCATTTGCCGCGGCGGTCGAGGCGCCAACGGACAGCACGCCGAGGTTAGTTTCGTCAGCAGTAGTACCAAAGGAAACCGTCTGGACTTTAACAGCGTTTTCAAAGGCCTTCGGAGCTTCTTCATCCCCTTCGGCTTGAGTGGTCGTTGCGGCGGGCTTATTGCCGAGAATGGCAAACGTACCGTCAGTGATAACGACGGTGTTTGCGGAGTCTCCTTGTTCATACCAAGCCGTATCCAGGTCGCCATTGACGCTGATCTGGCCATTGTTGGTAAGACCATTGGTCGTCATGGTGCCGTTGACCGTCAAATTGCCGTTATCGGCCGCAACGGTCGTGCCGGCTTCGTTCGTGAACGTGAAGGCACCCGTAATGGTGGATGCAGCGGCGAACGTCACGGCGTTGTCGATGGTACCGAAGTCAGTATCTTCTGCGCCCAGGTTGACTTTGTTGAACGTGACAGCAATGAGTTCATCACCTTCTTTGGCACCGATGATTACTTCACCCTTGTTGTTGCCACGCAGTGTGAGCAGAGGATCGTTTTCACCGCTGTTTCCGACGGCAAGCGATTCAAGCTTGTTCTTATTTGCTTCCGTTTTAGCAACTTCAAGTGAACCAATGGTCAGCTCACGACCGAGCCAGTTGTTACCGTCGAAGTGCGGAGTGCCCGTACCAAATTCTGCGTAAACATCGCTGCGGCCAAAGTTCGTCGGACCGGTAGCCGTTGAACTGCCGATCTCAGCGAGATCAAGCTTAGACTGCTTGCCTTCAACATCAACCACAATGTTGGCGTTTGTGAAGTTGAACTTGTCGCCAAGCGCGGAGGAGATGTTTTTGTAGTCGTCGAGTGAGTAGGTACCAGTTGTGCTCGTATCGATCAGGTCGCCAGTGTTGTTAGTGGAGGCAGCTGAACCGAAAGCAGTGGCGGTGTAGATCACGCTGCCATCTTCATCCGTGGAGCTCTTGATGAGGTTGGCAAGCGATGTTTCGATCGTACCGGTATTGGTAACGCCGACCGATTCAAGTTTGCCCGTATCAACATTCTGGACGATCAGCGTGCCGGAATTCGTAATGGTATCGGTAGTATTTACGAAGACCAGATTTTCAACGGTAGCTTTGCCGGCGTTCACAAAGCCTTTGGCTGGAGTGTTGTCAGTCGTAGAAGGCGTGTCAGCTGAAGCTTTTGCAAACGTGATCGTGTTGAACTTGACCGTTCCTTCATTCGTAAATGCGGAATCGGCTGTGTTCAAAGTAAGAGTGGCGGCGTTGAGTTTGCCGGTGACCTTAACGTTACCGTTGGTTGCTGCTTCACTATCGTCGTCAGCGGCAACAGCAGCTGCACCAACTGAAACATTGTTGAAGGTCAACTCTTCAGCGACAGTTGCAGAACCACTAGCAGCGATCAGATCGCCGTCAACAGCAGCACCTTCGGCACCGGTAAGCGCAGCGGTACCGAGATTAACAATGACATCACCTGTAACGGAGGCGTCTTTTTCAATTTTGATATTGTTGGTGGAGTTGGTGGACCTAACAACAATATCGCCTTGCGTGACTGATCCGGAGGCGAGAGTAGCAGTGTTATTTGAGCCTTCACCAAAGACGATGGCAATCGCGCCTTCAGCTACGGCATTAATCACACCTCCCTTCTTATTAGTAAAGGAAGAGCCAGTAACATTGTCGCCGATATAAACGCCGATAATTTGTTCAGCACCTTCAGCAAGTGTTCCGACCGTAATCGTGCCGTTATTTTCTGCAACGGGTGCCGTTCCGGCTTCCAAACCGATCGCTCGCCCCTGATTTTCAACGACGATGGTGCCATTATTAATGATCTTCACACCGTTGCCCTGACTACCGGAAGCAAGCGCAACGGCATTTTTCGCAATAATGGTGCCGTCATTGATGATTTCACCTTTGTCGCCGCTCATGGCGTGTGTTGCCCAGTAGTGAGCTTTATTGAGTGCTGTGACGTAAATCGTGCCCTTATTGATCAACTTAGAGTCATCAGCGGCACCCGATGACATAAAGAAGCCGTTAGCTTGGACGTACTTAGGGGCTTGAGCAACATCAGCATTGGCCTGATCAGCAATCACCCACAGCGTTTTATCAAACGTGTAGGATTGATTAGGTGTAACTAAGGCACCAGCACCGTTTTCTGTTTTTTGTAGACAATACTGTCATTGAGCGTGTCTGTCTGCGTAGCCGTTGTGTCAGCGTAAACTTTTGCGCCTTCAACCGGGTCGATATAGGATGCGGCCATTGCACTGCCCGCAACGAGGGTTGCCACAGCTGCAGCAATAACCGTCTTCACGGCCTTGCCCTGATAGGAAGAAGCCTTTTCGCTCGTCACGACAACGCCGCGTGTGAGTGACTTGGCAACTTTATAAGTGCGATTCATTTAGGGAGTACTCCAAGAGTTTTCTGGTTGACTCAACGGTTTCGAATGAAGTCGAAGAGTTGTGCACAAGCACTCAGGGCATCCTAAATGTCGAGAAAACATAGGGGGGGGGTTATCCCTATGGCCGGCTTTCTAATAGATTGTTTGCCGGCAAATTTGGAAAACTGGTATATGGCGCGAAAACCCTTAATTGAGCTTGTGTCATCAGAACAACACGGAAAATCTGTAAACGATCTGTTAGTTCAACCGTAAACGCATGTAAGCATCCGGTCTCTTCAGGAAGGCGGCAAAACGAAGGAGGGGGTTTCATAACAATGCTTTCCGCTGACCGTGAGTTTTATTCGACACGGTTGGGCGCAGTCCCCTTTGAGTGAGCCGTAAAACTGCCGCTTTCCTCATGGCGGTGTCAGAATGTGCCTCAACGAGCTCCTCGTCTGCAAAGAAGACGCATTTCTGTTTCTGTAAAGAGACGAAGGAGCGGAGATTGATGAAAAAGGATTCATGTTATGAAGCTTAAAAACCTTTTTGCCGCGGCGGCCGTCGCGGCCGGATTGTGCTTAACCGGCATGTCTGCAGTTCAGGCTGCACCGAAGATGCCCGAGAGCATTTCGATCACCTATGTGAAATCGCCCTTCAATCTGCAGAACATTGTGATGAAGGAGCGCGGGATGCTTGAAGATGCCTTCAAGGCCGAAGGCGTCAAGATCAACTGGCGCGTCATTAATTCGGGTGCCATTCAGGGTCAGGCTATGGCGTCTGGCGACCTAGACTTCTCTGCAGTCATGAATACGGCCAGCGTGCTGATGGCTGCCGGTGCCGGCAACCCCATTCGTATTGCTTCCGGTGTGGGTCACCCCCAGAAGATCTTTGCCATCATCGGCAAACCCGGCACGGACTATTCCATCAAGGATCTCAAGGGCAAGAAGGTCGTGGGACCTAAGGGCACGGTGCTCCATCAGCTCCTCGTGGCGGCGCTCAAGAAGGAAGGCATGACCATCAAGGACGTGGACTTCATCAGCATGGATCCTGCCAAAGCCATGACGGCGGTGCTCTCCGGTTCGGCTGACGCGGGGCTGGTCGCTGCTGGCCTCATTATTAAGGCAAACGCAGAAGGCGCCAAAACGATTACGACGTGCGAAGGGCTCGTCGAACCCAATCTCGTAATGGCAGTCCGCCAGGCTTTTGTTGACCAGTATCCGGAAGCTTACGAACGCGTGGTTGCAACGAATCGCGCTGCTTTGAAGTGGATTCGCGAACACAAGGCAGAAGCGCTCGCCATGGGAGCAAAAGAGCAGGGCATTTCCATTGAAAATGCCGAGAAGCTCTATGACTGGTCGGGCTTTTATGACGTCCTGACTGAAGCTGACGTCAAGGGGCTTGCCGCGGATCAGCAGTTCCTCATCGACAACGGCATGATGGAAAAGGCGGTGGATGTCCGCTCGCTCATTCTGCCGGGCGCGATGAAATAACCGCCTAATGAAAAAGCGAATACAGCATTTTGCTGCTGCTTTACTGCAGTTTTAGGCCTCAGCAATCGGCTGCTTTGACGCGAGTCGGGCAGCTGATTGCGGACGAATTGAGTGAATTTCTAAACCGCCTTCAAAGAACGGTCCGCTCGATTGGCCGGGAGTCTTTAATTTGATTTCTTCAAGCGATTGGCCCAAGAAACGCAGCAAAGAAAGGTCCCAAAGAAAGGCAACAAAGAAAAAGGCTGAGTTTGGAAAAACTCAGCCTTTTATGGTTTCGTGGCAGGGGTAGTAGGATTCGAACCTACGAATGGTGGATTCAGAATCCACTGCCTTAACCGGACTTGGCGATACCCCAACGAAACTTGGTGCGGTCGATGAGATTTGAACTCATATGGATTGCTCCGCTACCCCCTCAAAGTAGTGCGTCTACCAATTTCGCCACGACCGCGGCCTGATCAAGTTGTTTTCTGCTGATTTATTTTTGAACTGAGGCGTTCATCAGCAGAGGAAAAAGATTTTACCTGGGAATTTGGTTAACGGGGGACTTATTGGCATCACCAGCCATCCCCTGTTCTTGGGATGTAGGCTGTTCAATGGTCGAAAGAACGCCGCCTTCGGGCTGTGCGGAGCGCTTGTTGAAAGCGCCGGACGCGAGGGTCAGGGCGATCGTCGAGCAGAAGAAGACCGTAGCGGCGATTGCCGTTGAACGCGAGAGGAAGTTGGCGCTGCCGGTGGCCCCGAAAACAGAGCGCGGCGCCGAGGTCGGCGCCCTTGCCGTGCTGCATCAGCACGAGGACGATAACGACCACGGCCGAAATGATCTGCAGAACGAGCGCGATGCTAAGCAGGAAATGCATGGTGAAAGAAACCTTTATGGAAGGTGTGGAAATGGGGTTGATGGGAAAACGGAATCAGAACGCGTTGGCGATTGCGAGGAAGCTGGAAGCCTTTAGCGCTGCTCCGCCAACCAGTGCGCCGTCAATGTCGGGCTGCGCAAAGAGTTCATGAGCATTTTCAGGCTTGACGCTTCCGCCGTAGAGAATCGGCGTTGATGCGCCGCCCTTGGGAGACACTTCAACGAGCCGAGTGCGGATGAGCGCGTGGACGGACTGAGCGATTTCAGGCGTAGCGGTCTTGCCGGTGCCGATGGCCCAAACGGGTTCATAGGCAACTGCAAGGAGATCCTCAGGACGCACGATGGTGAGGACGGCATTCAGCTGACGAAGAATGACGGAAGGCGTTGCGCCGGTTTCCCGCTCTTCGAGCGTTTCGCCCACGCAGACCACCGGCTTCAAGCCCGCCTTGACCAACGCCAGCGCTTTCATGGCCACGCGGTTATCGGTTTCACCGTAAAGGGTCCGACGTTCCGAGTGACCGACGATGGCGCAGCTCATGCCGATGTCGTGAAGCATCCCGGCGGAAATTTCGCCGGTGAAGGCGCCCGCGGGATTTTCGTTGACATCTTCGGCGCCGACTTCAAGATGGGTGCCGAGCGCACGCAGCGCAAGCTCTCCCAAATAAACGAAGGGGGCGCAGACGACGGTTCGGCAGGCGGGTTGGGGAGACGAAAGAAATTCGTCCGTCCAACGGGCATTGGCCTCCCGTGAGCCGTTCATCTTCCAATTGGCAATGACGATGCGGTCGCGCATAGTGCTTGTTCTGGTCCTCGATGGCTGCCGCAGATAAATTCTGCGGCGCTGCAGCGTTGTTTCAGTAGGTTGAAGGGGATTTTAGCCGCTTAAACGTTGAAAGGTCCTTAAAGGATGCTTTCTCAGCTTCCGGAAAGCGGCGAACGCCGGCAGGCGTTTTCCCGCATTTTCCCCTTTGGCAGGGAAGGCGCGGAAAAGCATCCGTACCGGCGCCAAGCACAGCCGTCGCCCATGCGGGTGCCCTTAAAAGAACACCCGCGGCGACAGATGTCTTACTTGTTTTCGCCTTCTTCGCGCAGAAGCGCCTTCATGGAAAGACGCACGCGGCCCTTTTCATCGGCTTCGATAACCTTGACGCGGACCTTCTGACCTTCCTTGAGGTAGTCAGAAACAGCATTGACGCGTTCGTTGGCAATCTGGCTGATGTGAAGCAGACCGTCCTTGCCTGGGAGGAGCTGAACGATGGCGCCGAAGTCGAGGAGGCGCGTAACCGTGCCTTCGTAGATCTGACCGGCTTCCACTTCCGCGGTGATTTCTTCGATGCGGCGGCGGGCTTCAGCAACGCGGGCCATATCGGGCGAAGAAATCGTGACCATGCCGTCGTCTTCCACGTTGATGGTCGTGCCGGTTTCTTCCGTAAGGGCGCGGATAACGGAACCGCCCTTACCGATCACGTCACGGATCTTTTCCGGATTGATCTTGAAGGAAATCATGCGCGGAGCAAAGTCAGAGAGCTCCTTGGCGCCGCCGCCGGCCATTTCATGCATGCGGCTGAGGATGTGCTGACGGCCGTCGTGAGCCTGAGCGAGCGCAGCCTGCATGATTTCGGGGGTGATGCCTTCGATCTTGATGTCCATCTGGAGCGCCGTGACGCCGTTTTCGGTGCCGGCTACCTTGAAGTCCATGTCGCCGAGGTGATCTTCGTCGCCGAGGATGTCGGTGAGCACGGCGAAGCGGTTGCCTTCCTTGATGAGGCCCATGGCCACACCGGCAACGTAGTCCTTAAGCGGCACGCCGGCATCGAGCATCGAGAGGCAGCCGCCGCAGACGGAGGCCATCGACGAGGAGCCGTTCGATTCACAGATTTCAGAAACAACGCGAAGCGTGTACTGGAACTCTTCGGGCGAGGGCAGAACAGCCTTCAGGGCGCGCTTAGCGAGACGGCCGTGGCCGATTTCGCGGCGCTTGGGGCTGCCGACGCGGCCCGTTTCGCCGGTTGCGAACGGAGGCATGTTGTAGTGCAGCATGAAGCGGTCGTGCTGTTCTTCGCAAAGACCGTCAATGATCTGTTCATCCTGCTTCGTGCCGAGGGTGGTCGTGACGAGAGCCTGCGTTTCACCGCGGGTGAAGAGCGCGGAGCCGTGGGTGCGCGGGAGCACGCCCTGGCGGATTTCAATCGGGCGAACCGTGCGGGTGTCGCGGCCGTCGATGCGGGGTTCGCCAGCGAGAATCTGCGAGCGGACGAGGTGGGCTTCGAGTTCGAAGAGGATGCCGTTCACTTCATTGGCATCGGGCGCTTCCGTGCCGGCGGCTTCAGCATCGGCAGCGAGCGTCTGCTCGACGAGGGCATAAACCTCGCGGAGCTTTTCAGTGCGCGGCTGCTTGGAGCGGATGGCATAGGCTTCGTGGAGACCCTTGTCGGCGATTTCGACGATACGGGCAATGAGCGCCTCGTTCTTCGGGGCGGGCTGCCAATCCCAGGCGGGCTTGCCGGCCTTGGCAACGAGTTCGTTGATCGCATTGATGGCGACCTGCATTTCGCGGTGGCCGAAGACCACGGCGTCGAGCATCGTCTTTTCCGGGAGGATGTCGGCTTCAGACTCAACCATCAGCACTGCGCGCTGGGTGCCGGCAACCACGAGATCAAGGCGCGAGGTCTTGAGCTGTTCGGTCGTGGGATTCACGACGAACTTGTCGTCGATGTAGCCCACGCGGCAGGCGCCGATCGGGCCGCGGAAGGGGATGCCGGAAACGGCGAGGGCGGCGGAAGCGCCGAGCATGGCCGGAATGTCCGGATCAACAGCCGGGTCGGCCGAGAGAACGTGAATGATGACCTGCACTTCATTGAAGAATCCGTCCGGGAAGAGCGGGCGGATCGGACGGTCGATCAGACGGCTCGTCAGCGTTTCCTTTTCCGAGGGCCGGCCTTCGCGCTTGAAGAAGCCCCCGGGGATGCGGCCGGCTGCGTAGGTCTTTTCAATGTAGTCAACGGTAAGCGGGAAGAAGTCCTGACCGGGCTTGGCTTCCTTCTTGCAGACGACCGTCGCGAGAACGACTGTGTCATCCATGCGGCAGATAACGGCACCGGTGGCCTGACGAGCGATTTCACCGGTTTCGAGCGTCACGTCATGATCGCCGAAACGGAAGCTCTGAGTGGTCTTATTGAACATCGTCATCGGGAATGTTTCCTTCTGAAGAAAGTCCTTTCGCTGACGTCTTCATGTCCGGTCTTCACCGCAGGATTACTGCATATCAGTAAATTCCTGCGGCACGCTGCGGTCTGAGGGTTCTCAAGGTTCCCAAGAGCACTCAAATCGCAACGCGCATTCGAAGGCGATTGGAGATGAAGGGGTATTTCGTCAACGATTGGACAAGGGGTTATAGATGCGACCACGGCCTGTCGAAAATCGGCAGGCCGTGGTCAGGTGAAACTCTTTCTCGCTTACTTGCGGAGGCTGAGCGTATCGATCAGCTTGCGGTAGGCGTTGAGGTCCGTGCGCTTGAGGTAGTCAAGGAGCTTGCGGCGGCGCGAAACCATGCGAAGCAGGCCGCGGCGGCTGTGGTGATCCTTGGCGTGCACCTTGAAGTGCTCGGTAAGGTGGTTGATGCGGGCCGTGAGAAGAGCGACCTGGACTTCAGGAGAGCCGGTATCGCCTTCGGCGCGCTGGAACTTAGCAACGATCTCAGACTTGGTCAGTTCAGACATGGATATTCCTGTCAAAGATGAAAGAACTTGCGGACACGAGCGTTGAGACTCGAGCCGTGAAAGCGGGCATTTTAGACATCGAGCGAGCGACGTGCAAGCGCAACAGTCTTTATTTTTTTTATTCGCTCGATATCCAAAACGAAATTAAAGGAGGGTCACCGATCGTCGGACTTGCGGAAACGCTTTTCAAGCGCAGCGACGAAGCGCGAAATCGTGAGCGTGAGCGTGAGGTAGATGATGGCAACGCAGGTCCAAATTTCAAGCGTGCCGTAGGTCTCAGCAATGATGAGCTGCCCGGAGCGCGTGAGTTCTTCAAAGCCGATTACCGAAACGAGGGACGAATCCTTCAGCATGGCAATGAATTCATTGCCGAGCGGCGGAATGATGCGCTTAAAGGCCTGCGGCAGCACGATGTAGCGCATGGTCTGTCCGTAGGTCATGCCGAGAGAAAGACCGGCGCGGAACTGCCCCTGAGAGATGGACTGAATGCCGCCGCGGAAGATTTCGGCAATGTATGCGCCGGAGTTAAGCGAACAGGCGGTAACGGCTGCGATAAACGGGTCAATGCGGTGGCCGATGATATTGGGCAGCGCAAAATAGATGATGAAGATCTGAATGAGGAGCGGCGTGCCGCGGATGCAGTCGACGTAGACCTTGGCGGGAAGACGCAGGAGCGGGGACTTGGAAAGCTGAGCAAGGCTCGCAACGAGACCGATCAGGAGGCCCAGGCCCACGGCAAGGGCCGTAATTTCAAGCGTCAGACCCGCGCCTCGCAGAAGGAGCGGAATGCTGTGGATGATTAGGGAAAAATCAAATTCCATGGCCTTCGTGGTGTATGAATGGGGGTTGATGAATGAGTGCGGTGCTCTATTTCAGCTTCGGGCAGCCAGTGTGAAATGAGCTGCAGGATTCTACACAGATGTAGTATCACGAACGCGGTCGACCGGCTTTCGATCGACCGCGTCGTGCGGAATACGTTAAAGATTCAATGACAAAGCGCAAATACGGGCACTTTGATCGTTCGAATTATTCCTGGAACCACTTCTTATAGATCTTGTCGACTTCGCCGGAAGCCTTGAGTTCTGCGTAGGCCTTGTTGAGTTTGTCAAGCAGAGCCGTGTTGCCCTTCTTCACGCAGAAGCCGAACTCTTCAGCATCGGCAATGTAGGGCGGAATCGTGAGTTGCTGGGCAGCCTTGGGCTGATTCTTAAGATAGTAGGCGAGCACGGGACGGTCGAGCACAACGGCCGAGGCGTTGTGCGAGAGCAGATCCATGAAGGCTTCGCTCGTCGTATTGAAGCTCGAAACCTTGGCGCCCTGAATGTCCTTGGCCTTATCTGCACCGGTCGTGCCGATCTGGACGGCAAGGCGCTGGTTCTTCAGGTCGTCGAACGTCTTGAACTTTTCTGCGTCCGTGCGATGGATCAGCATCGAGAGACCGGACGTGTAGTAGGGCGTCGTAAAGTCAACGCGCTTCTGGCGTTCCGGCGTGATGGAAACGCCGGCAGCAACCACATCAACATTACCCGTCATCAAAGCCGGGATCAGTGCGTCAAAGCCCATGTTGAGAATCTGCACGTCAAAGCCGGCTTTCTGACCCACTGCACGGATGAGATCCATGTCAAAGCCCGTGTAGTCCTTCGTCTGCGTGTCGAGGAATTCAAACGGCGCAAAAGTGGGTTCCGTGCCGACGCGAAGCAGGTCGCGGGCCTGAGCCGCGGCGGACCCGATTGCAAGAGTGGCGGCAGCGCATGCGCAGAGGACGATTTTCTTGAACTGCATGATGAATGTCTTCTTTTTTGAGTTGAAGGATTAAGGGCGCTGCGGCGTTCAATTGCGGAAATTTCCGGTATGCGGAGTCCGAGCGTCGTCACTTAAATGTGAGGTTCAATGCTTTGCATCTTAATCAGCTCGAAGAACTTTGAACGCCTTGAAGATCTCTGCGGGGCATAAAAAAACACGCGCATTTGCCGAAACCCTTGTAGCGGGTTGTTTGCGTGAAGATTCGTTGAAAGAATGCGCGGGGCGCGTCGACAGCAAATATCAATATGTCGACAAAAAAGGCCTGAAAAAAAGCGCAGGCTTTCACGAAACCTGCGCCTCGATTTGCGGCTTGACTTCGATTGATTTTTTATGCGCTGGCTGCTGCGTCGCTGCTTTCTGCGGGTTCAGCAGTTTTGCGCCAGGCAGGCGTTGCCTTGGCTTTCTTTTCTGCAATATCCAAAATGCGTTCGTGTTCAGCGAGCTCTTCGGGCGAGGCCTTAATGACGATGCTGGCATCTAAGGCAGGCATCGGGGGAAGGTTGTCAATGTCTTCGTTGACGAGCGTAAGCGTGTCCTGTCCGCGTGAAAGCGACAGATAGACCTCAGCGAGCAGCTCCGCGTCGAGCAGAGCGCCGTGGAGCGTACGGTTGGAGTTGTCGATTTCGTAATAACGGCAGAGACTGTCAAGACTTACCGCACGGCCAGGCAAAAGCTTTTTGGCGAGCTTCACCGTATCAATGACCTGACAATAGTCAGAAATCTTTCCGCGGCCGCAGCGGCCAAGCTCCATATCGAGAAAGCCGGTGTCGAATGCTGCGTTGTGAATGACGAGTGTGGAGCCCTTCACAAAATCAATGAACTTATCGGCGATTTCGGCAAACTTCGGCTTGTCCTGCAGGTATTCCGTCGTAATGCCGTGAATGGCGACGGCCTCTTCAGGTACCTCGCGTTCCGGATTGACGAAAATCTGCAGATGATGTTCATCAGTGCTTCGCATCATGCGGCCTTCTATGGCAACGCAGCCGATTTCAATGATGCGGTCGCCGTTTTGGGCGTCCAGGCCCGTCGTTTCCGTATCGAGCGTGATAAGGCGGTTGGGTGAAGCCATGGGAGATCTCCTCCTGAACCAAATGCTGAAGCCGAGTACGAAAAAGCCCGGCACAATTTTTTGCCGGGCTAGCGTGCTGGAGCGGGCGAAGGGAGTCGAACCCTCGTCATCAGCTTGGGAAGCTGAGGTAATAGCCGTTATACGACGCCCGCGTTTTACAGGATTTTGAAGGAGGTCTGCTCACTCCTCTTCCTGTGAGGGAGGAATTATGCCCCAAAGAGGTCAATTTTGCCAATTGCCAGCATAGCTTCCATCAGAGGCCGATCAGATCTTTGGGCGACAGCAGGTTAAGCGGCTCACCATCTCACAGCGAATACTTTAATAAGAGAATGCGTTATTAAAGTTTACGCATGAAATCTTTAATAGCAGAAGAGCTTATTAAAGATTTCGACTTTATCGAACGAGCTTTGTGACTATTCGAGGAACTGACGAAAGCCTAGAGTTGGCGGTTTTTTGAGTACACCTAGACAAGACCTAGACAAGACTTTCTCTTGACCGTGGAAAACGAAAAAATATCGATTTTTCGTCAGCTTACCCACCAAAACACCCACCAATGCGAATGCGATCTGCTGAGACTCAAGGAGACGAAGTAAGGCGGTGTTCGCTGATTAT
>OCHM01001230.1_pt1 | contig 12379 bp, 9 predicted proteins | sample 1538901 | NCBI WGS metagenome assembly OCHM01 (sample SAMN04571734, study PRJEB22368) | human gut metagenome | biome: human gut; material: stool | host: Homo sapiens | place: Luxembourg | collected 2012-11-08 | reverse complement strand
TTGTTATTTATTTCCGTTAATTCAGGGAAAGCTCCATATGTTACATATTGGTTATATTGGTTTTGCACATCAGCTTTATCTTTGGTGCTGATTACATCCAGATAATTCTTTTTCATATGATTGGCAATCAGGTATTCTGAGAAAGAATATGGATAAATATTCATAATCACAAAACGACCGCCAAGAGTAGATGCAATTTCACTACTTAACATTTTACTGTTACTGCCTGTTATATTGATCCGATATTTCATATCAGCAATTCTACGGACAAATTTTTCCCATCCAGTGATATTTTGGATTTCATCTAAGAATAAATATGGTTTAACGTCAGTTTTGGATATCTCTAACCCGATTTCTAAAATAAGGTTTAAGTCAGCGGCGGTCATTTCTAAAAGACGTTCATCTTCAAAGTTAACATAAACGATTTGTGATAATGGAATTCCATTTGCTTCCAATTGTTTTATCTGTTGATACATCATATAGGATTTTCCGGTTCTACGAATGCCAACAAAACAGTAATTGACATTTTCTTCCAGATAGTAATGTCTTGGAATAAGTGGATTATTAAGGTAGATTTCTTTTTGGTCAATCATGATTTGTTTTAAACTATCTCTATTCATAACATACCTCCAAAATATATAGAACAATTATATCCTATTTTTGTCTTATAAACAAGACGAAAATAGGATGCGATTGTTTTGCAATTAGAACACATATAAAAATCATTCCTGCAATCTACATGTCATACTTTGTGGTATGCTTTGCAGAAGGCATTTTTAAGACATACTTTAGAATATGAAACTAAGGATAATATATGAGAGGTAAGAAAAAAATATGAAAAAAATTAACAGCCGTTTCCGGATCGGAGGCACTTCAATACGAATGCCTTCACAGTTTTGCAACATAGCTTTATTTATTCTGGCATCTTCCGGCTTCTGTATTTTTTGGGGGTGATTCCCTGGTATTCTTTGAACTTACGAATGAAATAGCTGATGTTGTCAAAGCCACAGTTAATGGCAATATCAGAAACAGACAGTGAGCTGTCATCCAAAAGGATGGCAGCTTTTTTGATGCGGTATTCATTCAGGAAGGCAAACGGTGTCTTGCCCATCTCCTGATGGAAATATCTGCAGAAATAGGTCGGGCTCATGCAGGCAATGTCAGCAAGTTCTTTTAATGTAATTTCTTCGGCGTAATGTGACCGGATAAAATCAAGCACTTCCTTCAGCTGATTTATGGAGGAGAGCTGCTTTCCGGTAGTCTGGTTCTGTATAAGAATTTCTGTGCGGAAACAGAGTTCCAGAATCTGCAGAAGACAGATCTTAATTTTGAGAAGTGCACATCGTTCCGGGTGGTGGTAATTATAGATCATTGCAAGAAAAAGCTGTCGGAGACTTTCTCGTTCTTTCTGACTGAGGGCATTGGAGATGTTGTTTGGGAAGAGTAGTTTCTTCTGTGTGATTGGCTGGATGAAATTGTGCTGACAGGCATCATACAAATCAAAATTAAGTAATTTGGGATCGAAAACAATTGCATGATGCAGGGAATGGTTGTGTGCGCTTAGTTCATGCAGTTCACCAGAGTTGATGAAATAGAATTCACCGGCTTTCATTTCATAAGGGGTTCCGGAAATGATTCCGCGCATAGTTCCTTCCTCGATATAGAGAAATTCCAGTTCCTCATGCCAGTGGGCAGTAACGGAATAGAAACCGTTCTTATCTTTATGAGAATAAATCTGTAAGGGGAACATAGGGGTTCCGTGAAAATTTGTCTCTTTTAAGGAACGTGACATGAGAGATCTCCTTTCTTGTACAGACGCGTAGCTGAACTGTTGCATAATATTGTGTTATTTTTTGATAAAATAATGAAAGTATCTTTTTATTTTTTGTATTATACTTGGTTCGAATAAAAAAAGCAAGAAGGGGACATAAGATGGAGAAGAAATGGTGGCAGAGCAGTGTCGTTTATCAGATCTATCCTCGAAGTTTTGCGGACAGCAATGGGGATGGAATGGGGGATATTCCAGGAATTACAGGGAAAATTGAATATCTGAAAAAACTGGGAGTCAATGTACTCTGGATTTGTCCAATCTATCAGTCGCCGCAGGATGACAATGGATATGATATCTCTGATTACCGTACGGTTTACCCGGAGTTTGGAACAATGGAAGATATGAAGATATTGATACAGAAATGTCAAGATAATGATATCAAAATCATTATGGATCTGGTAGTGAACCATACATCAGATGAACATCCATGGTTCATAGAAGCAAAGAAAAGCTTGGATAATCCATACCGAGACTACTACATCTGGAGGAAAGGTGAAGATGGACAGCCACCGAATGATCTGATGTCAAATTTCGGTGGAAGTGCATGGGAGTATTCGCCGGAGACGGATGAGTATTATCTGCATTTTTACAGTAAGAAACAGCCAGATCTAAACTGGGAGAACCCGAAGCTGAGGCAGGAAATATATGACATGATGAACTGGTGGCTGGATCAGGGGATTGCAGGTTTCCGTATGGATGTGATTGATCTGATTGGAAAGATACCGGATCAGAAGATCAAAGAGAATGGGCCGATGCTTCATAAATACCTGCAAGAGATGAACGAAGCGACCTTTGGTCACAGGGACAGCATGACGGTTGGTGAGTGCTGGGGGGCGACCCCGGAGGTCGGAAGATTATATACTGATCCGGAAAGGAAAGAACTTAGTATGATCTTCCAGTTTGAACAGATTCAGCTGGATAAGAAACCGGGCGGACAGAGATGGGATTTGAAACCACTTTATCTGCCGGATCTGAAGTGTGTTTTCAGCAAATGGCAGACAGAGTTAGAAGGTCATGGATGGAACAGTTTATTTTGGAATAATCATGATCTCCCAAGAATCGTTTCCCGTTGGGGAAATGAAGGAGACTATCGTGTCCTGTCTGCAAAAATGCTTGCGACACTGCTTCATGGAATGAAGGGGACACCGTATGTCTATCAGGGGGAAGAGATTGGAATGACGAATGTTCCATTTCAGACGATTGACGAATTCCCTGATATTGAGACACAGAACATTTATCAAGAACGCCTGAAAGCGGGATTCACAGAGGAAGAGACCATGTATGCAATCCGGGCGAAGGCGAGGGATAATGCAAGGACACCGATGCAGTGGAATGCCGAAAAGAATGCAGGATTTACAGAAGGAACTCCATGGTACAGAGTCAATCCAAATTATAAGGAAATCAATGTAGAACAGGCATTAGCGGATCCAGAGTCCGTTTTCTATCATTATCAGAAATTGATCCAGCTTCGGAAAGAACATGAAGTTATGGTATACGGAACTTATCAACTGCTGTTCCCAGAGGATGAAGACCTTTATATCTATACAAGAACGCTGGAGGAGGAAAAATGGCTGATTGTCTGTAACTTTCATGAGAAGACAAGAAAGTTACAGTGTAAGAGAGCCGGGCAGGTCATGCTTAGTAATTATGCAGATACGCCTGCCGCGGAAAAAATTACAGAACTCAGACCATATGAGGCGGTTATTTATCAGATGGAATCCTGGAATGCGAATCATGGAGAACGCGGACAAGATCATAGTTCTGATTTTGAAGCCGATATTGAGTTGGTGTAGTTCCGAAAGCTTTTCGAAAGACCTTGTCAAAATAATTACCATTTGCTAATCTGCATTACCATTGAAAGTGAAAAGAGATGGAAGTTATAATGCATTTAGTCAAGCGATGAAATGAAGCAGAATGAGAGAGTGGAGGAATAGAATGCAGATCAGTTTTGAGGAAGAACAGCAGGTTTTTCATCTATACAACGATAAGATCAGTTATGTGATTCAAGTAGAAAAACAACGATATTTAAAGCATTGTTACTACGGAAAAAGAATAAAGAGATGGCACAGCGGCATCAAGGATTATTATTACGACCGTGGATTCTGTGCGAATCCGATAGAGGAAGACAGGACATTTTCTCTGGATACACAGTTGAGGGAATTTCCGGAGTCCGGACAGGGGGACTTCCGAAGTCCGGCTTACGAACTAGAAGATAGAAATGGAGATAAAAACGCAAGATTTTTCTATAACGGCTATCGCATTCTGAGTGGAAAGATCGCTCCGGATGGCCTGCCACATGTCTATACTGATGCGGACACCGAGGCAATGACACTGGAGATTACGCTTCAGGATAAGGTGAGAAATCAGAGAATTCTGTTATATTACACCATCTATGAAGATGCAGTGGTCACACGATTCGCAAAATGGATCAATGACGGAACAGAACCGATAGAAATCTGTCGATTCTTAAGCATGAACATGGATCTTCCAACACAGAAATATGATGTACTGACATTATCCGGTGCACATACAGAAGAGAAAAACGTGTATCGACGTCCATTGTGTGCGGATTCAGTCACGATTGAAAGCAGTCGTGGAACGAGCAGCCCACAGGCAACCCCATTTATCGGATTGTTAAGTCCCGGGACTACGGAAGAGCAAGGGGAAGTGCTTGGAGTAAACCTGATTTACAGTGGAAACTTCTATGGATGTGTTCAGTGTGGACAGTATGGAACAATCAGGGTACAGCTTGGAATTAATCCGTATCAGTTTGGATGGCAGCTTGCACCGGGAACAAGCTTTTGCACACCGGAGGCTGTACTGGTCTATAGTGTAAATGGACTTGCCGGAATGTCGAATATATTTCATCGGTTATACAGAACGCGCGTCTGCCGGGGATGGTACAGAGACCGGGAACGGCCAGTTCTATTGAATAGCTGGGAAGGTATGTATTTTGAGATCAATGAAGAGAAAATGCTGACGCTAGCGGAAGAAGCAGCGGAGCTTGGAATCGAACTTCTGGTGATGGATGATGGCTGGTTCAAGGGAAGAAATACAGATACGACTTCCTTGGGGGACTGGACGGAAGATAAGAAGAAATTTCCGGATGGACTGCAGAGTCTTGCCGAAAAGGTGAAACAGAAGGGGATTGATTTCGGAATCTGGTTTGAACCGGAGATGATTTCAAGGGAAAGTGACCTTTACAGGGAGCATCCAGACTGGGTGATCCGAAGTCCGCTTTACGAACCAATACTCAGCCGACATCAGCTGGTACTGGATCTGTCGAATCCGGCAGTTTGCGAATATCTGATCGATGCAGTCAGTAAGGTGTTGGTACCGGGAAATATCAGTTATGTGAAATGGGATATGAACCGGCATCTGACAGATCTTGGAAGTGCTTATCTTGACAGGAAAAATCAGAATGAACTTTCACACCGCTATGTGCTTGGACTTTATCAGGTAATGGAGACATTGACAGAACGTTTTCCACAGGTGTTGTTTGAAAGCTGTTCCAGTGGAGGTGGCAGATTCGATGCAGGAATGCTTTATTACATGCCACAGACATGGACCAGCGATAATACAGATGCGGTCTGCAGGCTGAAAATCCAGCATGGAACAAGCTTTCTGTTTCCGACAGTTACAATGGGAGCGCATGTGTCAGCATGTCCGAATCATCAGGTCGGACGGACCACACCGCTTGCTACAAGATTTGCCGTGGCGGCAGCAGGCAATCTTGGATATGAACTGGATTTGAAGAAGCTTTTAAAAGAAGAGAAGAAAGAAGTCAGAGAGCAGATTGCAGAATATAAAAGGAGACGAAGAACCGTACAGTTCGGAACTTATTACCGGCTGGCGGATTCATTTCAGGAGAATCAAAGTGCCTGGAATATTGTTTCAGAAGATGGAATGGAAGTCATCTTCACTCACGTGCAGATCCTTGCACGCTCAGCCTACAGGGTTCCGGTAATTCGCTTAAAAGGACTGGATCCGGATGCAGTTTACACAGATTGTGAGACCGGGCAGGAGTATGGCGGGGATGAACTGATGTATGCAGGAATCCGAATACCAAGAATCAGACAGGACTTTTCAAGTACAACGATGGTACTAAGAAAATCCTGATTGAGATAGAAAAGAAATGAAGTTACAGGAGGAGTTAGAATGAGTAAAGAGCAGAGTTATCAGAATGCAGCAAGTGAACTTCTGCGTCTGGTAGGCGGAAAAGAAAATGTAATCAGCGCGGCTCACTGCGCAACCAGATTACGTCTGGTATTAAAAGATGAGAGCAAAGCAAATGTAGATGGAATTCTCAAGACAGAGCTTGTAAAAGGACAGTTTTCCACAGGCGGTCAGTTCCAGATCATCATCGGAAGTGGTACAGTAGATGAAGTATACAAATATTTTATTCAGTATGCAGACATCAAAGAAAGTACAAAAAATGAAGTGAAAAAGGCTGCTGACCAGAAGATGAATCCGTTACAGAAACTGGTAAAGATGCTAGCGGATGTATTCGTACCGATTATTCCGGCACTGGTTGCCAGCGGTCTTCTGATGGGTCTGAATAATGTTCTGACAGCAGAAGGACTTTTTGTCTCAGGAAAGTCACTTGTTGAAGCATATCCGAATATTGCAGATCTTGCATCTATGATCAACACATTTGCAAGTGCAGCATATGCATTCCTGCCAATCCTTGTAGGGTTCTCAGCAACAAAGATGTTCGGTGGCAATCCTTATCTTGGAGCAGTTATGGGAATGATCATGGTATCCGGTGATCTTCTGAATGCATATTCTTATGGTACAGCTATTACAGAGGGAACGGTTCCGGTATGGCATATCGGAGCGCTGACAATTGAGAAGGTTGGATATCAGGGAACTGTACTTCCGGTACTTGCAGCGGCAGCAATCCTTGCATTTATCGAGAAGAAACTTCACAAAGTAGTTCCGGAATATCTGGACAACCTCCTGACACCTGCACTTTCCGTACTCGTAACAGCATTCCTTACATTTACAGTGGTAGGTGGAGTGATGCGTACAGCCGGAGACTGGATTACAAATGGTATTCTGTGGCTCCATGATACATTAGGTGTTGTCGGTGGATTTATTTTCGGATTTATCTATGCACCATTAACAATGACGGGAATGCACCACAGTCTTCTCCCGGTTGATATCCAGCTGATTGCAGCAGGCGGATCTTTCCTCTTTGCAATCGCAGCATGCAACAATGTGGCTCAAGGTGGAGCAACACTGGCAGCAATGTTCTGTGCAAAGGATAAGAAGATGAAGAGTATCGCAGTTTCTTCCGGTATCTCAGCACTGCTTGGTATTACAGAACCAGCAATGTTCGGAGTCAACTTGAAGATGAAATATCCATTCTATGCAGCAATGTTCGGTTCTGCTGTAGGATGTGCTTATGTGACACTGACAAATGTTCAGAATATCTCCCCGGGAGCAGCAGGAATCATCGGATTCGTATGCATTAAGTCCGGCGGAATGCTGAATTATATGATCGGAATTCTGATCTCACTTGTTGTTGGATTTGCAGTGACAATAGCATTGTCTAAGCATCCGAAGTTTAAAGAAGTGTAAGCCATTGGGCCATGGGCCATTGGGGACGGGGAAAACGGATTTTCCTCCGTCCCCAATGGCTTTTTTTGTTATTGTTATACGGTTAAAATAAAATTAAATATATTAATCTTTGAATATACAAAACGAATATGCTACAATGCAATTACTTCAAAAAAGCATTCGCTTTTTACTATGATTCTTTATCGTGAAATTAGATTGCCAAAACTGCTGACAGCAGATATTTTTATCCCAAACTGGTAACTCGCTGGAATATTTCAAATATACAAAATTTAGAGATAGAAGCTGCAATGGTTATGACGATCACCGAAATGAGAGAATTAAAAGAACAAAGCAGCAGAAGCGCTGGGAGCATATCAGGTAAAGAAGCAGGGGGAATATACATTAGAGGATTACTATGCCCTGCCCGATGACCAAAGATATGAATTGATCGATGGCGTTTTATATGACATGGCAGCACCTGCTGTTACACATCAGGAGATTGCTTTCGAGATTGCGGTGGCTTTGCGGAATACTGGATTGCGGATGTGAAAAATCAGAAGGTAATTGCGTATGATCTGGGAGATGATTTTGGAGAAAATATGGATCTGATGATATATGGAATGGATGGGGAAGTGCCGGTTGGAATTTATGATGGGGAGTGTAAGATAGATTTTGAGGAAATTGTCAACAGTGTTGTAAATATTTAGCACATTTATATTATAAAAAGAAAAAATGAATATTATTTCAAAATCCAGTACATAACCAGTTGAAAAAAATATGCTATACTGCTGATAGAAGTACTACGAAAAAAGCGGTACAAAAACCAGAAATGGAGAAAAGCATATGAAATTAACAATATTAGGAACCGGAAATGCAACGGTAAGTGAATGTTATAATACTTGCTATGCAATCAGCGATGAAGGGAAACATTTTCTTGTAGATGCAGGCGGTGGCAACCGTATTCTGAAAGTATTAAAAGACACAGGAATCGACATGAATGATATCCACGATATCTTCGTTACACACGAGCATGTAGACCACGTGCTTGGAATTATCTGGCTGGTGCGTATGATCGGACAGAGAATGAACCAGGGAAAATATGAAGGTGATCTTCGCATTTACTGCCATGAGGAGCTGGCAGAGAAGATTCAGGCAATCGCAAATATGACGATCCAGCAGAAGGTCTGTAAGCATATGGGGGAGCGAATCCAGTTTGATGTCGTGAAAGACGGAGACAGCAGAACGATTCTCGGATGTCCAGTGACATTCTTCGACATTGGTTCGACAAAGGCGAAACAGTTCGGATTCACCATGCAGCTTAAGAGCGGTAAGAAATTCACCTGTGTTGGTGACGAGCCGTACAATGAGGTGGATTATAAATATGTGAAGGGCAGTGACTGGCTGCTTCATGAGGCATTCTGCCTGTTCGGTGAGGCGGATAAATTCAAGCCTTATGAGAAGCATCATAGTACGGTAAAAGAAGCATGCCAGCTTGCGGAAGAACTCGGTGTGCCGAATTTGCTGTTGTATCATACAGAAGAGACACATCTGGCGGAGAGAAAGAAGTTGTATACGGAGGAAGGACAGCAGTATTATCATGGCAATCTGTATGTGCCGGATGATCTGGAGACGTTTGAGATATAGAAAAGCAAAAGAAAGGGGCAGATAAACAGTGAAAGTTTATCTGCCCTGAGTTGAAGAGAAGACCTGCCGGTGGCAGGTCTTTCGTATGTTTATTTTCAATGTTTATAAGGCGCAGTTGTATTTCTTACAATTAAAGAAGGCTCTAAAATAATCTTCTTATAATCTGCATCAGGATGTTTTATACGTCGAAGGATCAGTTGTGCAGCTTTTTCACCCATATCTTTACCATGCTGACTGACAGTGGTTAATTCAATTCCGTGTAATTTTGAAAAGACGATGTCATCAAAACTTATAACAGATAAATCTTGCGGAATAGATAAATTAACTGATTTGCAATAATCCAGAAAACCAAGTGCCATCATATCGTTTGCGATTGCAATCCCGGTAGGTTGGGAGTCACGTTCTAAAAATTGTCTGGCAACTTCGGCACCTGTTGTCATTTTTAAATCCCCTTCCATGAAATCTTCCTCGTTAACAGGTAAGAGACAGTTCCTGAGTGCTTGTTTAAACCCTTCCAGTCTTCTGGTTGAAGCTGATGAAAATCTGTGGCCGCTTATAAAGCCAAGACGTTTATGACCTAGCTCGATTAAATGCATTGCGGCAATATAGCCTGCCTGAAAATTATCACTTATTACAGAATCATAATTTTTTAAATCTAGAAATCTATTTACAAATACGATGGGGATTTTTCTGCTTTGTACATAAAGATAATCCATATTCGTCTGAGTGGTAAATAATAAAAGTCCAGCCAACTGAAATTTGTCAGCCATTTCTATAAATTCTATTTCCTTTTCAGGATCATATTCACTGTTGAAAATAATAACAGAATAGCCATGTTCATTTAATGTTTTCTGAACATGGTAAGCAAGATCGGAATAAAAGGGATTCTGTATATCACCAAAAACCAGACCTATAACATTGGATTTTGTGGTAGTAGCTTCCGGTGAAGGGATGCCTGTTTTGTACCCGATCTGCTCGGCATATTCTAATATTTGTTTTCGTAATTCTGTGCCGACACCAGGAGAATTATTTAATGCTCTGGATACTGAGGCACGGGATACGCCAAGTGCATCTGCAATACTGCTTACGGTATGTTTTCCTTTATTCACGAATCTTCCTCCCTTGGACATAGTACATATAAAATTAATTTTAATATAATTTTGTGTCGAAAACAAGACAAATAACAGCATATTTTATAAAGCATACAGAGGTACAAAAAAGAGGCAGCTGCATTATATTTTGTGCGGCTGCCTCAGCTAAAGAGATATAAATTTTAAAGTGGATAAAGAATGCTTCCTGTGACGATTGCAACCGCTAAAGCAATTAAAGTAATAACAACAGAGGTAACGAAAATCGGTTTATAACTCTGCTTATGATTGCAGCCACAGGCAAGAATAACTGTTACGACCAGACCATTGTGAGTCAAGCTGTCTAATCCGATGGAAGCAATGGAAGCAACACGGTGGATGATTTCTGGATTCAGACCCATGGAAAGATAATGGTCAGCCAGTACTTGCATGGCAATTCCAAGTCCACCGGTTCCGGAACCAGTAGCACCGGCAATCAATGTAGTTGCGATACCAAGGGATAAAAGAGGTGTTCCGCCAATGCCTAATAATGCATTGATGATTGTCTGGAAACCTGTAGATGCTTTTACAACAGCACCAAATCCTACAACAGCAGAAGTGTTTAATACAGCTGTTCCGGCACTACCGAATCCATCGTGGATACTGCTTCCGATCTTTCCACTGAGATTTTTATGATAAATAACAATTGCAATCAAAATACTGATGGTCATAGAAACCAGTATGTCAAGGGAGAACAGGTTCAGTGATACAACTAAAGTAATCATAGGGATTGTAGCGATTAATCCTTCTGAAACGCTTCCTTTTGTTTCTTCTATGCTTTCGTTTTCGTTCGAAATAGCAGCGGATTCAAAGTGCTGTCCAAGCTTGCGCGCTTTATTAAACTCATACTGAAAATATAAGAAAATCAGTACCATGGTTACAATAGAGCAGATCAGACCTACAACAGGTGCAGCTGTGGCTGGGGTATCCAGATACTGCATTGGAATCAGGTTGTTCAATGAAGGAGTACCCGGAAGCATGGAGGCTGCATATGTTGCAGAAGCGGCATAAATAACTCCAGGAATCAATGTGTGTGGAAGATCTGCTTTTTTGAAAACAGACCGGAAAATAGGAAACATGGTAAATACAATAACGAAGTTACTTACACCGCCATATACCAGTAATGAAGTAGCAATCATACAGCCGAATACGGAATATTTGGTTCCCAATACGCTGTACATCATTTTGGCGAAGGATGCAGCGGCACCAGAAACTTCCATGAGTTTTCCGAATAAAGCACTAAATGCAAATATAAGGAAGTTGTTAATAATAAACTCGGCAAATCCAGGCATGTAGGATTCTTTGAGAGATGTTAATAAAGGTAATCCGCTAAAAAAAGCGGTGATTAAACAGCAGATGATGGATGCGAGAATGATATTTACTTTTTTATACACCAGAATCATCAGACAGATTAAGGCAACAATAATTCCTATTATACTTAATGACATAATAGAACCTCCTTCGAATATTATTAGGTAATTTTCGTAATTTCACTTTAACACAAACTTGAAAAGGAAGAAAATTTTGTAAAACATTCGTTTGTATGAGACGTGTATTGAAAATAAAAAGTAATATCTCACACTCAAAATGTAACGAAACAAATGAATGTTCTTTTGAAGTCGTGCAAAATGTAACGCTACGATATAATGAAAGTATAAAACTAAAATATATAAAAAGTCAATAATAAATGCGAAAAATGAAAAATATATGTAAAAATAGCACAAAAAAACATGCGCGAAAATAGTGCATGTGCATGAAAAAAGAGAAAAGTATTGACAAATACGTAACGTTACAATAGAATCGAATCAACGAAACAAATGAGAAAAATAAGAGAAGAGGTGAAAGTGACATGTATAAAGGTGAAGATTTATGGAAGAAGCCGGAGATACAGGTGGTTAAAAAAACACTTTCTAATGGAAAAGTAATTACAACTTATCCGGATTTGCCGAAAAATATTTATTCTTCTTTTAGAGCTACAGCAGAAACATATGGAAAAAGTGGCAGTTGTGGACGATGAAGGAAGACAATATTCCTATAAAAAAATGATGGAAATGACAGATGATTTTTCTTCATGGCTTATTCATGAATTTGGAGTTACAAGAAGGAAGCATGTAGCGTTAATGCTATATAATAGTATTGAATTTTGTACAACATTCTTGTCTTTGAACCGTATAGGAGCAGTGGTTGTTCCGCTTCCTACGAAGTTTAAAATGGA
>OCHM01001222.1_pt1 | contig 12473 bp, 5 predicted proteins | sample 1538901 | NCBI WGS metagenome assembly OCHM01 (sample SAMN04571734, study PRJEB22368) | human gut metagenome | biome: human gut; material: stool | host: Homo sapiens | place: Luxembourg | collected 2012-11-08 | reverse complement strand
GCTCGAGGAGTACGAGGCGCACCGCGCCGAGCTCGTCACGCCCGAGGCGGGCTTCAAGATCTTCCTCGACTTCGTGGGCTACGCGCCCGTCGTGGGCCACAACGTCGAATACGACGCCAACATCGTCAACGCCCAGTACGCCGTCCTCAAGGACCAGCTCAGGCGCGTGCGCGGCGATGCGGCGGGACCCGACGAGGACGTCGACCGCACCGAGCTCGTGCGCCGCTTCGACACGCTCAAGCTCTCCCATGCGCTCGAGCCCGCGATCCTCAAGGCCGCGGGCCTTGCGCGCCTTCCCTCGCACAAGCTCAAGGACCTCATCGCGGTCCTCGGACTCGAGGGCAGCAACACCCACAAGGCCGACGACGACGTCGAGGCGACCGTCAGCCTGCTGCGCTGGTTCCACGCCCAGGCCCGTCCGCTCGTCGAGCTCCAGCGGCGCTTCCTCTCCAACCCGAGCGTCGTGCGCATGTCCGACACGCTCAGGAAGATCGTGCTCCCGATGTTCCTCGAGCACAGGAACCTCATGTACCGCAGAATGCCCGCCGACGACGAGGCGATCCTCGTCCAGGTCTTCAGGCAGTTCATCGAGGCCCTGCCCAACTACACGGACGACGAGGGCGAGATCGAGAACATCCGCAAGAAGCTCCCGCTCATCTACGAGTACCTCGACCGCGTGCTCATCAACACGACCTCACAGCCGACGCTCTACGCGCAGCTGCAGAGAAACCTCGTGCAGATCAACTCCCTCAAGGAGCCCGACCTCTGCTCGAGCGACATCGTGCGCGACCGCGTCTTCATCTCCACGGTCCACAAGGCCAAGGGGCTCGAGTTCGACAACGTCATCGTCACCAGCGTCATCGACGGCACGTACCCGTTCTTCAAGAACCACGACAAGGCCGACATCCTCGAGGACGCCCGCAAACTCTACGTCGCCATCAGCCGAACGAAGCGCACGCTCGTCCTGACGATGCCCGCGGCGAACGCCTGGAACTACGCCCAGAGGCCCTCGCGCTTCCTCGAGAGCATCTCAACCTACTTCGAGAAGTCCTCGGCATAGCCGCTGGAAATCCTCTCGAACAGAAACTGCCCCTGCCTTCACGGGGGCCGTTTTCGTTGACGGACACGACGTCAGGCGGCTTCGGCTTCGAGGGCGCGCTCCTCGAACCTGCGCTTGATGCGCTTCATGAGGCGCACGTAGAGGTAGAGCAGCGGCACGACGGTGACGGCCCAGCTGATCGGATAGACGATCATCAGGGTCACGTAGTCGGGGCTTGCCGCGAAGACGGTCCAGACCCAGATGAGGCGCACGGAGCACACGCAGATGAGGGTCGCCATGGCGGGCGGCATCGAGTAGCCGTAGCCTCGCATGGCGCTCGAGGAGACCTCCATGAGCACGCTGATGGGCTCGAAGCTCGCCACCCAGAAGATGCGCGCCATCGCGAGCTCGACGACGGCCGGCACATTCGTGAAGAGTCCGAGCATCGTGCGTCCGAAGACGAGCACGAGCGCCACCATCAGGACGGTGGCGACCATGTTGAGGCCCGTGGCGACGTAGGTCGCGCGCTTGCAGCGCTCGAGGTTCTTCGCGCCGTAGTTCTGGCTCACGAAGGTCGTGGCGGCCAGACCGAAGGCGTTGATGAAGCAGTAGATGTTGATCTCGATCGTGAAGGCCGCGACCGAACCCGCCATGGCGTCCGCGCCGAGACTGTTGATGGCGGACTGGATGACGAGGTTCGAGATCGAGAAGACCGCGCCCTGAAGGCCCGCGGGCCAGCCGATCCTCACCATCGGGCGCAGCGCCGTCATGTCGATCCGGAACACCTCGCGCGGCTCAATGTGAAGCGGGCCCTCGGCCGTTATGAGGCTGAAGAAGAGGAGCGAGGCGGCGAGCGCGTTGGCGAGGACGGTCGCGAGCGCAACACCCGCCGTTCCCATGCCGAAGGCGAGCACGAAGAAGAGATTGCCCGCAATGTTGACGAGGGTCGCCGCCACCAACGCCCAGAGCGGCGTCTGCGTGTCGCCCTGGCTTCGCATCACAGCGGCGAGGAAGTTGTAGATCGCAATGAAGGGCATGCCGAGCAGATAGACGCGCAGATAGGTGAGCGCATCGTCTCTCACGGCCTCGGGCACCGACAGCCAGTCCATGGCGGGCCCCGCGAAGCACTCGCCAACGATCGCCGCGCCTATGCCGAAGATCACCGCCGTGGCGAGCGCCGTGTGCACGGCCCTGTTCGCCCGCTCGGGCTCCTTCATGCCGAGCAGCCTCGCCACCACGACGTTGGCGCCGAGCGCAAGACCCATGCAGAACGCAATGATGAGGCCGATGACGGGCACGTTGTTGCCCACGCCCGCCATCGACTCGTTCGAGACGAAGCGCCCGAGCACCGCAACGTCGGCAGCGTTGAAGAGCTGCTGGAGCATGCCTGTGAAGGCGAGGGGCAGGGCGAAGACGATCATCTTGTCCCAGATCGATCCGTTGAGCATGTCGATCTTCTTGTTCTTGCGGCGCATATCCTTGCGTTGTCCTTTGGCTGGCTGTTGTTCTGCCGTCGAGTCCGGCACTTTCGTTCTTCCGTTCATTCTACCGCCCCCCTCCCGCCCTTCCAAGAGTCCCGAAACGAGCGCGGAGCAGTCTTTTGAGCGACCTCACCCGCGCTTGGCGCGTCGGCCCTTCGCGGCGAGGCGATAGCGTTGCCTCGGGTTCTGGCGCGCCTCGGTGGGCTCGATGACGCCCGCCTCCACAAGACGCTTCACGCGCTTGGCGGCCGTCTGGCGGGAGACGCCCGCAAGGAGCGTGATCTCCTTGACCGAAAGACTGCCCGCCTCCGCGAGCCTCTCCCTGAGAATCGTCTCGAAGTCGGCCTGATCCGCACCCGCCAAAGGCGCTGCGGACTCGTCCGGAGCCTCCGCCCTCACCTCTTCTCTTATGTCGGCTTTTTCCTCCTCGGCCGCCTTTGCGAAGATGACCGTGAAGGCGGCGGGCGTGGTTTCGACGCGCACGGCGAGGCCGTCGGCCCCGCAGCCGAGGATCGCGGCAAACCCGAAGCCCGTGCCTTCGGCGGCGAGGCCACCTGCGAGCGGCGTGAGGGAAAGCATGCGCGCGAGCCTTTCGTTTCGGCTCGCCCTGAGGCCCGCGTCCGAGGCGAGCGCCTCGGGCGCCATGCCGAAGAGTCCGCCCGGGCTCCTGATGTCGACGGCGTCCTCGAAGACGCGCACCCGCACGGGCATGCCTCGTCCTTCAGGCGAATAATCCCTGTGCTCAAGGGCGTTGACGAGCGCGGCGCGAAGGGCTCGGGCGAAGGCCCCATCCGTCGTTTCCGCGGCGGGCGCCCACGACGCCATGACGATCCTCTCCGCCTCCGCGGCCATTTCGGCGGCGGGGCCGGGCACGGGCTTCATGAAGAGCACTCTGCGGCCCTCGTCCGCGCCGTCGCCCCTCGGTCCCTCGAGGACCGACACCTCGAGCACGAGCCTCGGAAAATGCTTCTGCGGGAAGATCGAGCCGGCGACAAGGCCGCCGAGCGTCGGGCAGATTCTGCCGTCGACGCGGGTGAGGACGCCGAGCTGCATCAGGGCCGTCTCGTCGGAGAGTCTCGCGAAGACGTTCGGATGACGCTCCCTCGCAAAGCCGAGCATCGCGGCGATCCGCTCGGCCTCGAGCTCGTCGGGATTCGCGTGCTCGACGGGCTCAATGTCAAAGAGCGGCGGACAGCGCTCCTCCATCATGCGGTAGCGCTCATAGGCGGTCAGAGGCCTGGTGCCCTCGTCAGTTCTCAGAAAGGCGCCCGCACGGCCCGCGCCCTGCACGCGGGCGGGCCTGCGCCTGCGGTCGACCTCATGCACGCGCAGCCAGGCGACGGGCCGTCCGTCAACGGACGCAATCCCCGCCTCCGCGCGCACCTCAGGCTCCACCGCCCCGAGCGCCTCGCGAAGGGCCTCGACCGCCGCCTCGGCATCGAACCCCACCGCAGACCGCCATCCGTCCTCAGGATCGGGGCCGATCAGAATCCATCCGCCCGCCGTGTTCGCAAGGGCCGAAACCGTCGCTGCAAGACTCTCGTCGGGCGCCTTGAGCACCTCGACGCTCCTGCGCAGATTCGCGCCCCTCATGAGACGCGCCAGCACGCCGCCCGCGTCCTCATTCCCGACTTCAGACATGCCGTCCTCCCAACTTGACAAATCAACTGTAAACCCTTCCGCCGGGGTGCACTCCGTCCGCTCCCGCAGCCCCGTCGCGCAACCGGAAATGGCCCCGCGACAGCTCAAACTGTAAACATGCGGTACCGGAACTGTCAACCCCGCTCGCTGACAGTAACGCATACTTTAAACTACAGATCAGACATATTTTACCTTTACACTTGCCGACCCTCTTCCTCCGGCCGGCTCACGGAAAAGCATCCCGGTCATTTCCACTCACGACTGTAAACCACGCCAAACCACCTTTCCACCCTTTACAGTTGCAATCCCTCCGTCACTCGAAAATGCATCGTCATGCAACAACTGGAGCTTCAGCTCGACGGGTTCCGAAGCGCTTGTCTTCAGAGCCTGCGAGTCCGCCGTCTCGCCCCGAAGGACGGGCTGAACGCTGGTCGAAGATACTTTGCGAGCTGATTTTCATCGAGCGGCCTCGGCGCATTTTGAGGTCCTCTTTGGCGCGAAGACCGTACGTCCCCTTGAAGTGGCCTTCAAAATGCACCATGCCGCAACGGACGTTCTGATCCTCGAACCGATCCTTCGGGTATGGGCTGCACGAGGTTCCATCATCCCGGATACCTCAGGCGCGCCCGCGTACTCGGAGCCGCGGACGTCGTCGAGCGCTTCATCGTGAAGCAGTCCTGAAAACAATTCGGGCGCCCGCAGCATCTGCCGCAGGCGCCCGAATTGTTCTTGCCCGTCCCTCGACGGCGCCCTTTCCGGGCTTAGCCGCAGACCCAGAGGGCCGTGCGGTAGACGACGAAGGAGAAGGCGTAAGCGAGGAGCGTGTAGGCCACCCACAGGACGGCCGGCGCCTTCCAGGTGCCCATCTCGCGCTTGATGGCGGCGAGCGTCGCGAAGCACGACGGGCTGAAAACGAAGAAGGCGAGGAAGGAGAGGCCCATCGGGATCGTCCAGCTGTGCTGCAGGATCGGCACGAGGGCGTCCTCCGCGTCGCTCGCGGTCGCGTAGAGCGTGCCGAGCACCGAGACGGCCACCTCGCGCGCGCCCATGGCGGGAACGAGCGAGATGCACATCTGCCAGTTGAAGCCGATCGGCGCAAAGAGGGGCTCCAACGCGCGGCCGAGCATGCCCGCGAAGCTATAGTTGATCGCGGGATCGGTCGCGCCGGCGGGCGCGCCCGGGAAGGTCGTCAGCACCCAGAGGAAGACCGTGAGCGCCAGAATGATCGTGCCCACCTTCTGCAGATAGATGCAGGCGCGCTGCCAGAGGCCGTGCGCGAGCGCGTCGATGCGCGGCAGGTGGTAGCTCGGCAGCTCGAGCATCAGCGTGCGGTTCTCGCCCTTGCCCGTCGTGTGCTTGAGGATCCAGGCGACGACGAGCGCGCCCACCATGCCGAGACAGTAGAGCGCGAAGAGCACGAGGCCCTGCAGGCCCACGCCCCAGACGGAGACGTCGGGCACGAAGGCCGCGATCATCACGGCGTAGACGGGCAGCCTCGCGCCGCAGGTGAGCAGCGGCGCAATGGCGATCGTCGCCCAGCGGTCGCGTTGGTTGCCGACGATGCGAGCCGCCATGATGGCGGGCACCGCGCAGGCGTAGCCCGAGAGAAGCGGCAGGAAGGAGCGGCCCGAAAGGCCCACCGAGCCCATCGTGCGGTCAAGCAGGAACGCCGCTCGCGGCAGGTAGCCCGACTCCTCCATCAGCAGGATGAAGAAGAAGAGGATCAGGATCTGCGGCAGGAACACCACCACGCCGCCCACGCCGCCGATGACGGCGTCGACGAGCAGGTCCTTCACGAACCCGTCGGGCAGGTGCTCGGCGCACAGCTCTCCGAGCATGTTGAAGCCCTCCTCGATCCACTCCATCGGATAGGCGGACCAGGCGAACACCGCCTGGAAGACGAAGAAGAGGATGATCATCAGGATCGTCACGCCGAGCCAAGGATTGAGCACGACGCGGTCGATGCGGTCGGAGAATTCGTCGGGGAAGATCTTGTCAAGCCCGAGCTTGCGCAGGATCCTGTTGAGGCGCGCAAGGTCGTCCTCCTCGGTCGCCTCGGGCACCCAGGACGACCAGGCGGACGGGTCGGAGAGAAGCTCGGTGAGCCTGTCGATGCCCTGCTTGCGCACGGCGATCGTCTCGACCACGGGCACGCCGAGCTCGCGCGAGAGGTCCTCGGCCTTGAGCTCGATCCCGCGGCGGCGCGCGAGGTCCATCATGTTGACCGCCACCACGGCGGGGAGCTTCAGGCGCTGCGCGGCCATGACGAGCTTGAGGCCGCGCCTCAGGTTCGTCGCGTCAAGCACGCAGACGACGAGATCGGGCCTGCGCTCGCCGCGCGCGATGCCCTTGAGGACGTCGACCGTCACCTTCTCGTCGGGCGAGCGCGGATGAAAGGAATAGGTGCCCGGAAGGTCGAGCACGCGGATCTTCTCGGGCGCGCCGATGAGTTGGCCCTCGACGCGCTCGACGGTCACGCCCGCATAGTTGGCGACCTTCTGCTTCGAACCCGTCAGAATGTTGAAGAGCGACGTCTTGCCGGCGTTCGGATTGCCGAGCATCGCGATGAGCGGCCCGGACGGATAGATGTCAACGGTGGAGACGGCCATCAGTCGCGCCTCCTCACCTCGATGCAGCGGGCCTCGACCAACCTCAGCGCAAACGTCGAGACGCCGATGCGGACCGCGATCGGATCGCCGCCCAGAGCGGCCTTCTGCAACACCACGCACGGTTCGCCCGCGGTGAAGCCGATTTCCTCAAGCCAGATCTCCCAGTCTTCGGGAGCGCCTTCGGCATGGACGCCGACCACCTCGAGCTCGTCTCCGATGGCGGCCTTGTCCAGAGTGAATGTGTCGGACATTTTTATATATGGGGGGCTGATCCTTCGTGCCTCGGGCCGCCTCAGGGGTTCGGAAGCCCGGGTCCAGCCCCGTGGGTGAGGGCTGAGAAGGAAAATGATTCTCTTTTAGGTGACTCGCATTTTACCCGTTTGCGTAGCCGTCGGCTCGATTCCCTGAAAAAATTCCTCGCCCGCTTGGACCGCCTCCGCCTCCCGAAGAGGCGCGCTGTCACCCAAAAATGACAGTTTTCCCTTACGACGAATACTCCCAAGGGGGTATTTGCACCCATTTCACCCTAGTCAATCTGATGTATAACCCTTGAAAATCAATGGGTTAGAATGAAAGAATCCCCTGCCATTCAATGCGGTTCGCGCCTGACGCCGAACCCGCCTCACCAACGGAGTTCCCCCCTGATGACCGAGATGACCGCTCCCGCGCGCGTTCGCGAGATTCCCTATAACTACACGTCGCTCTCGGACCGCGAGATTGTGATCCGTCTCCTGGGCGAAAAGGCCTGGGACACGATTGAGTCTCTTCGCGGCTCTCGCCGCACCGGCCGTTCCGCCCGCATGCTCTTCGAAGTGCTCGGCGACATCTGGGCGGTCGAGCGCAATCCCTATCTGGTCGACGACCTGATCGTGCACCCGAAGCGCCGCAAACTGCTCGTGCGCGAGATGAGCCGCCGCCTCGAGGCCGTTCGCCAGCGCGCCGAGGGCAATGCCGACGTGCTTCGCCTCGTCTCCGAGGCGAGCGCCGCCGTGTGCCGCTTCGACAACAGCTTCCCGAAGCTCATCGAGCGCCGTGCCGAAGTGAAGCGCCGTCTGTCCGCGATCACCGATCCGGACAACATCCGCTTCGACGGCTTTGCGCGCGTCACGCACGTCACCGACGCCACCGACTGGCGCATCGAGTATCCGTTCGTCGTCCTCACGCCCGACCGCGAGGAGGAGATCGCGCCCCTCGTGCGCGCGCTCTTCGAGCTCAAGCTCACCATCATTCCGCGCTCGGGCGGCACGGGCTACACGGGCGGCGCCGTTCCGCTGCACCCCGACACGGCCGTGATCAACATGGAGAAGTTCGACCGCCACAGCGGTCCCGTCATGCGCCGCCTGCCGGGCGTCGAGGGCGAGCATCCCGTGATTGAATGCGGCGCGGGCTGCGTCACCCGCCGCATCGAGGAGGCCGCGGGCGGCAAGAAAGCCGCCCTCTGGGGCACGACGATCGACAACCTCGCCTGGTGGAAGATGGTCGACGTCAACGGCCGCATGATCCGCGTCGAGCGCGTCAACCACAACTTCGGCCGCATCCACGAGGTCGAGACCGCCGAGTTCGACATCCACGAGCTCTCCGACGAGGGCGCGGTCGTCAGGACAGAGCGCCTCTCGATTCCGGGCCGCACCTTCCGCAAGGCGGGCCTCGGCAAGGACGTCACCAACAAGCTTCTCAACGGCCTGCCCGCCATACAGAAGGAAGGCACGGACGGCATCATCGTGAGCGCCGCCTTCGTGCTGCACCGGATGCCCGACTTCGGCCGCACGGTCTGCCTCGAGTTCTACGGCACCGTGGCCGAATCCACACCCGCCATCGTCGAGGTGCGCGACTTCGTGCGCGGCCATCCGACGGTCGAGCTTGCGGGTCTCGAGCACATCGACTGGCGCTACGTGCGCGCCGTCGGCTACCGTGCCAAGCTCGAGGGCCGCGGCATGCCCAAGATGGTGCTTCTCGCCGACATCGTCTCCGACAACGAAGCCGACCTCGACGCCGTGGCCGAACGCTGCTGTGAAATGGCGCGCGCCCGCGGCGGCGCGGGCTTCATCGCCCGCACGTCCGCCGATCGCAAGGCCTACTGGAAGGAGCGCTCCCGCACGGCAGCCATCGCCAAGCACACCAACGCCTTCAAGCTCAACGAGGACGTCGTCATTCCGCTCGAGCGTCTCGGCGAATACTCCGACGAGATCGAGCGCATCAACATCGAGTTCTCCTTCAAGAACAAGATCCGCATCGCGGGCGCCTTCATCGAGCGCCTCGCCGACACCGCGCTCGACGAGCGTCCCGGCATCACCTTCGCGCGCGACCTCGCGGCCCGCGTCAGGACCCGCTGGGAGGAAATGCGCGCCGCCATGGACGGCGACGCCGCGCCCTATCTCGCCGAAGGCGTCGAGCCCCGCGAGGGCGAGACCGTGTTTCTCGCCATGCGCGACGGGCGCCTTCGCATCTCCGTCAAGCGCGAGATCCTCGAGATCCTCGCCGCGACGCTGCCCGCCGACGTGATGGCCGAGCTTCACGCGCTCCACAAGAAGCACGTGAGGAGCCGCCTCTTCGTCGCGCTCCACATGCACGCGGGCGACGGCAACGTCCACACGAACATCCCCGTCAACTCCGACGACTACGGCATGATGCAGGACGCCGAGCACACGCTCGGGCGCATCATGAGCTGCGCCGTGAAGCTCGGCGGCGTCATCACGGGCGAGCACGGCATCGGCCTCACGAAGTTCGAGTTCGTCACCGACGAGGAGCTTCGTCCCTTCCGCGAATGGAAGAACAGGATCGACCCCGAGGGCCGCTTCAACAAGGGCAAGCTCATGCCGGGCGGCGGCCTCGAGCGCGCCTACACGCCCTCGTTCGAGCTCTTCCGCGCGGAGTCCCTCATTCTCGAAAATTCGGGCCTCGGCGCCATCTCGCAGTCCGTCAAGAGCTGCCTACGCTGCGGCAAGTGCAAGCCCGTCTGCACGACGCACGTCCCGCGCGCCAACATGCTCTACTCGCCGCGCAACAAGATCCTCGCGCTCGGGCTGATGACGGAGGCCTTCCTCTATGAGTCGCAGACCCGCCGCGGCCTTTCGCTCAAGCACTTCAACGAGCTCGTCGATCTGGCCGACCACTGCACGATCTGCCACCGCTGCGTCAAGCCCTGCCCCGTCAAGATCGACTTCGGCAAAGTGACCACTGCCGTCAAGGCCTTCCTCAACCGCTCGGGCCACAGGGATCTCAATCCCGCCGCGCTCGCGGGCGGCGCGCTCGTCGACGCCGTCAACCCGATCGCCGTGCGTGCGCTCCACGCGGGCGCCGTTCGCGCGGGCTTCTCGCTGCAGCGCCTCGGCAACGAGCTCGCCGAGAAGTACCTCGCCGCGGACCTTGCGCGCATTCGTGAAAAGCCCGCCAACACCACGGGCCGTCCGAGCCTCAAGGACCAGGTGATCCATCTCGTCTCGACGCCGCTTCCGGGCCGCATGCCCAGACAGACCATGCGCGCCGCGCTCGGCATCGAGGACGAGATCACGATCCCGATTCTTCGGCGTCCCGACATGCCCGCCGACGCCGAGGCCGTCTTCTACTTCCCGGGCTGCGGCTCCGAACGCCTCTTCGGCGACGTGGGCCTCGCCGTCGAGGCGATGCTCATGCACGCGGGCGTCCAGACCGTGCTCCCGCCGGGCTACCGCTGCTGCGGCCACCCGCAGCTCGCCTACGGCGAGACCGCCAAGGCCGAGAAGATGATGACGGAGAACCGCGTGCTCTTCCACCGCATGGCCAACACGCTCAACTACCTCGACATCAAGACCGTCGTCGTGAGCTGCGGCACCTGCATCAAGGCGCTCGACGAGTACGAGTTCGACCGCATCTTCCCGGGCTGCCGCATCATCGACATCCACGAGTTCCTGCTCGAGCGCGGCATCACCATGCCCGTGCACGCCGACACGTACCTCTACCACGATCCGTGCCACACGCCGCTCAGGCTCAACCCGCCGCTCGAAACGGTCAAGAAGCTCACCGGCGCCAACGTCGTGCAGTCCGAGCGCTGCTGTGGCGAGTCGGGCCTCTTCGCCGTCAATCGCCCCGACATCGCCTCCCAGGTGCGTCACCGCAAGTTCGAGGAGATCGAGAAGGCCAGGGCCAAGGCCGGCATCAAGGGCCACGTCAAGATGCTCACCACGTGCCCCGGCTGCCTGCAGGGCCTCTCCCGCTATGAGGAGCGCGCCGACATGGACGCCGAGTACATCGTCGTCGAGATGGCCCGCCAGATCCTGGGCGCCAACTGGCGCGACCAGTTCATCCGCACCGTGAAGAACGGCGGCATCGAGAAGGTTCTCGTCTAGGAACGCCTTCTCTCCGGGCCGCCCCCTTTCCCTGCCCCGCAGTTCGCAGCCGCGTCCGACGGCTTCGCGCCCCGGCGTCCAAACACGCCGCCTCATGGTTTTTCCTCTCGCGCGTGCGTTTCGAAATGCAAGCGTATTCTTCAGAACAGGCTCGGGGCGCGCGCCCTGACTTATCCTTCGGCTAAGAGAAACAACACAAAGAAGGAACCCACACATGCTCAACGACTAGCAGAAGGCCGTCGTCAAGGCAACTGCTCCCATCCTCGCCACCAACGGCGAGGCGAGGCGCTGCTCGCTCACTTCTACTCGCGCCTCCTCACCCACAATCCTGAGTTCCAGCAGCTCTTCAACATGACGCACCAACGCACGGGCTCCCAGCCGCGTGCGCTCGCACATGCGGTCCACGCATACGCGACCCACATCGACGATCCGTCCGTGCTTGCGGGCGCCCTAAGGCATACCGCCATGCGGCACTGCTCGGTGGGCGTTCGCGCCGAGCACTATCCGATCATCGGCCGTCATCTGATTGCCGCCATCCGCGAGGTGCTCGGCGAGATTGCGACGCCCTCCGTCATCGACGCCTGGTCCGCCGACTACAACCAGCTGGCCGCCATGATGATCGCGTTGGAGCAGGACCGCTACTCGAGCGCCGCCCAGGCGCTGGGCGGCTGGAGCTGCTGGCGCGGCTTCGTGCTCACCGACAGGCACGAGGAGACGGCCGACGCCGTGAGCCTCACGCTGGGCCCCGCCAACAACGGCTCCGTCGTTCAGGTCCGCCCCGGCGAATACGTCTCAGTGCGCGTCTACATCCCCGGAGAAAACCTCGTCCAGCCCCGCCAGTACACGGTGACGGCGACCAATGAGAACTCGATCCGCATCACCGTCCGCCGCATTTCCGCAAGAGACAGCCTCCCTGCAGGCATGGTCTCGAACGTCCTCTGCGACCTCGCGGCTGGCGCCCTCGTCGACCTCTCCGCGCCGACGGGAGGCTTCCGCCTGCCCGAGGGCGACGCCCCGCTCGTCTTCATCACGGCGGGCATCGGCGTGACGCCCGCGGCCGCCATGCTCCGCAGCGTGGACGAGATCGAGTCGCGCATCAGCGGCCATGAAGGCCGCCATCTCATCCTGCGCACCACGGCCGACCATGGCCGTCCGTCTGCGGAGGACTTCGCGGCGCTTGTCACCGACAACGCCGACTACTTTCTCTGCGGTCCCGCAGGCTTCATGAAGGCCGCCGCCGAGGCCCTCAGGGCCGCAGGCGTCCTGTCCGCCCGCATCCGCACGATGTATCCGAAGGAAGAGTCGCTGATGTGCTGGCACCTAGTGAATCCTCTCCGCCCAATTATTAATTGGACGGGGCTTCCCTGCCTTTTACCGG
>OCHM01001202.1_pt1 | contig 12604 bp, 9 predicted proteins | sample 1538901 | NCBI WGS metagenome assembly OCHM01 (sample SAMN04571734, study PRJEB22368) | human gut metagenome | biome: human gut; material: stool | host: Homo sapiens | place: Luxembourg | collected 2012-11-08 | reverse complement strand
AATCTCTAAGACAGTTGTTTTTAAGATATCTTATTTTAGCTGTGCTGGTTAAATTCAGAAATGTTTGTGCACATGGAGAACGATTATTTACATATAGAAAAGCGGACAGTATTCCTGATTTGCCGATGTATATAAAATTAAATATTTCACAAAAGGGTGTACAGTATGTAAAGGGGAAAAATGATTTATTTTCTGTAGTAATAGTCTTGAGATATATGTTAAGTGATTACTGGTATAAGATGTTTATAAAGGAATTGAAGTCACTGATTGAAAAGTATCTTAAAAAGCACGATAGTATATCGGAGCAAGAATTGTATGGAAGAATGAGATTTCCAGAAAGCTGGAAGAAGATAACAAGATATAAGAAACAATAAGTGTAGGAGTACATATTATAGGCGATTACTGCTTTACGCTGATAAGCAAGTCCTTTATAATAAAAGAAAGATGCTTAAAAGCGCGAGGAGGTGGCAGCATGAAAGTTCTTGTAATCCCAGACGTCCATTTAAAACCCTTCATGTTTCAGCAGGCAGCAACTCTTATGAAACAAGGGATTGCTGAGCGGGCAGTGTGCCTGATGGACATTCCGGACGACTGGAATAAAGAATATGAGTGTCAGCTTTACGAAGAAACCTACGATGAAGCAATCCGCTTTGCCGAACAGTTCCCGGAGACGCTGTGGTGCTATGGCAACCATGATCTATCTTATCTCTGGCATCAGATGGAGAGTGGATATAGTACCAAGGCAGCTTATCTTGTTCAGAAAAAACTGCTGGATCTCCGGGAGGCGGTTCCAGAGGATCATCCAATCCAGTATATACAAAAGATAGACAATGTCTTATTCTGCCATGGTGGCCTGTTAAATTATTTTGTTGAGGAGTACGTTTCCAAATCCAAATATGATGATGTGGATCAGGTGCTGAAAATAATCAATAAACTAGGTAGGAGAGAAATGTGGAATCAGGCATCTCCGATTTGGTTAAGGACACAGAACTCAAGAGTGAGATTGTATAAGCCGCGAAAACTGCTTCAGGTTGTGGGACATACCCCGATGATGGAAATTACCAGAGAGGGGAATGTGATTTCATGCGATGTGTTTTCTACCTATCGTGATGGGAGGCCCATCGGCACACAGGAATTTCTTCTGCTGGATACGCAGACCTGGGAATATTGTGGTGTGAAGCCTTAGCTGAACGATTAAGCTGAGAGAAAGAACAAGATGGGAGTCAAATAACTTATGAATATACAAAGTTTAGCAGAAAAAATCAGTGGAGTACTTTTGACGTTGGCCAGCATTTTTATTTTCCTATATGAAACTATAGCGATTATCTTTTCATTGGAAATGATGTTTGATCCATACCGACTTGTCGGAATTCATGGAATTGACCAGTACACGGATTTCTGGATGAAAGTCAGATCATTTGCGTATCTTTTGCTGATCGTTGGAGTAGTTGTTATGTGGCTGATCATCCGTTGGATTTTGAAAAGGGCGGGAGTAAGGAAAAGAATCCAGATGCAGTGCGTGATTTTTGCAGCGATATTTACATTGCTCAGTGTTGGTATGAATCAGTATTATAAATACACAGAAAAGCTTGATGGACTCCATAATGAGGATTATACGATAACATTTCATTATGGTGATGTTGCGGATCAGTACCTGAATTCAGAACCGTTAAATGAAAGTTTTGGAACGAAGATCTTATCTTACGAGCACCGGACCTGGTTCCAGAAATTGTATAAATCAAGAGTCACATTCTATGCACTTTCCGGGGATGCAAGAGCAGCAAAATTCGATTTTTTGAAAGATGAGAATGCCTATGTGCCTGAGTGGATGTATACAGGCTGGAATTGGATATTGCTGATAAGGAGAGCGTGGTCTCAATGGCTGGTATGGTTTTTTGTATTAGCAGCCTGGGGCACGGGGTGGGCATTTGAAACCAGTGGGGAAGCGTATGAGAACATAGAAGAATGATAGGGAAAACTTGAGGTTGATTTTTTCAGAAGAATCACATATAATGAGTGTAGCTAAGGAAAGTGAGGATACTTCCGTTAGGCGAAAAACGAAAACCCCCCAGAGTCGCCACTCCGGGGGGTTTCTTGCTCGTTACGGAGAGCCAATCCGTTTAGGCTGCTGCTACCTATTATCTCTGTCCAGCCATTTGCATATGTAGTAGCTAACTACACCTGCTATAACAGAGACAAGAAAAGTGAGGATAATATCTCCCATGAGGCATTCACCTCCTTTCTGCTGGAGGTTCGGCAGCAGGTATAAGATAGCATAGATTCAGATAAGATTCTATATAATTTTGGAAAAATACAGATTTTTGCAATTGTAGAGGAATACTAAGAGCGTGAAAGTTCGAGGAATGATTTTATGGACAGAAGTATCGACTATGTAATCGCAGTAGCAGAATGCCGGAGCATCTCCCAGGCGGCGGAGATGCTGTATATCAGCCAGCCGTCCCTCTCCCGGTATTTATCGAATCTGGAAAATGAGCTTGGGGTAAACTTATTTGTCCGGACGTTAAATGGAACGGAGCTGACAGAGGCAGGAAAGATCTATCTGGAGTATGCCAAGGAGATCAAGCTGCTGCGGAGCACCATGGATTCAAAGATCAAGGCATTGAAGCGGGAGAAAAAGAACCGGATCCGGGTCGGGATGACCCTGAATGCGGCATCGTTGATGGCTTTTAACATCACCCAGGAGGTAAAGAAAAAGTATCCGGGATGTGAGGTGGAATTCTACAATATGCTTTCCAAAGATACGGAACATGTGCTGCAGGAAGGGACCTATGATTTCGTGATCGGGCCAAATTGGGGATTTTCACCGGAATTTGATTATGAAATGCTGTATCAGGATCCGTATGTGCTGGTAGTGCCCGACCGGTATGAGATTGAGGCATATGCAGAATATACAGATAAAAATGTCCTGCCATATGTAGATTTAAGGGATCTTCCGCCTATGGATTATGTATTTCAGGATGAAACCACTTCCGTAAGAAAAGGGATCAACCAGATCATGAAGAAGCAGAAGCTGGAGATCATACCGAAAATGATAGTAACCAGCAGCACCCTGGCGATTCAGGCGGCAGAGAATGGAATTGGGTGCTGTATTGTTGTGGTGGGGCATCTGACCTATATCAGCCGTGGCGATCATCTGAGGGTATATCAGGTCAGCGGACAGGAGGTTTCCAGCGCCGGCGTGGTCTCTCTTCGCAGTAAGACCTTTACAGAAGAAGAAAAATATTGTATCGCAATGGTAAAAAGGGCGCTGTTGGAGGGCGAAAAAGAGATCCATCGGCGTTTACGGCTGAAATAGCTTCTGCCATCGCACCATGCGTTTTTTACAGGGGTATAGCTTTATGCTATGCCCCTCTTTCTTTTTGGCATTGGAAAAGAAAAATGGAATGGATTACAATAAGGACAGATGGAAAATATGTTGGCCGACATAAAAAATCGAAAACTTATGAAATTTACGAATTTCAAGAAACTTACATAAGGAGGAATTTTTTATGAGTATGACGTTACTGTGGGCTTTGATCTGTCTGATCATTTTCGTAGTTGTTCTGGCGCATCCAAAGCTTCCAAACTGGATGACATTTATCTGCATGGCTCCGGTGGTACTGCTGGCAAAGGTCATGGAAGCAAAAGATATCTACGCAGTGTTGAATAACTCCAGCTTACATCTGATGGTGATCATCTGTATGTTTTCAGGTATGATTGCAGCAACAGGACTGGATATTATCATCGGTGATTTTGTGGATCGTGTGACCAGTTCCCAGACCGGTAAGAAAAAAGAAATGATGATCTTCGCAATTGTATATATTGTATCAGGATTGATTTCTACCGTTCTTCAGAACAGTTATGTAGCGATGGCATTTCTGCCGGTGTTAAAAAGTATTGCAAGAAAGAACCGGATCAGCCTTTCTAAGTTAGTATTGTTTGTTATCTTCGCAACCACCTTAGGCGGTGCCATTACCCTGATCGGTACACCGACTAACGTTTATGCAAATACTGCATTAGAGGAAGCAGGACTTCAGTTATTTGGCATGCTGGATTTCGCGTGGGTCGGTATTCCGATCTTTATCGTAGGCGGACTTTACATGATCATTATGAACCGCTGGTGTGCATCCTATGATGATTTTGGTGAAGCAGTCGTTGAGAAAACCTTAACAGCAGAACAGAAGAAAAAACAGATGGTAGTTGGAATTGCATTCCTGGTATTTGTTATTGCACTGGTATTAAAATCCCTGAAGGTGATTTCTATTGATCCGAACTTTATTGGTTATGCAATGATCGCGATTGCGATTCTGACAACCATCGTATCTCCAAAAGAAGCTATGTCATCTCTGGATGCACAGATGATCCTGTTCTGTGCAGGTATCAATTTAATGATCGCAGTGATGAACCAGAGCGGACTGGGACAGGTATTTGGCGATCTGATCATCAAAGTGATCGGCGAGTCCAGAAACCTGTATCTGATCACCGCAGTTCTCTGTATCGGAGCTTCTATCGCAACCTCCTTTATGAACAATATGGCATGCGCAGGAATGCTGGCTCCAGTTGGTATTTCCATCGCCAATGCACTGGGCGCTAATCCACAGGCTATCGTTTTGGCAATCGCCATCGGCGCTGGATGCTCTTACTTAACACCGATTGCTTCTGGAACCAACCAGACCATGATCATTTTTACAAAATTGAAATTCCAGGATTTTGCAAAATTCGGCTGGCCATTACTGATCATCTCCTGGATCTTATGTATCGCCATCCTGCCGCAGGTATTCCCATTCTTCTAAAGAATGCCTGACAGATTAATGAGGAGGTCCCCTGATTATGAAATGTGAACTGCAACGTGCTCTTCCATCTGTGGAAGGAATTCACCCAGAATATCTTATCAATTTTTTAAATGCCTGCGAAAAGGCAGAGTCAGAGATCCACGGGATCATGATCGCAAGACACGGTAAAGTGATTTTTGAGGGCTACAATGCCCCCTATGCAGCAGATATCCCCCACATCATGCATTCCTTTACCAAGATCCTGACCAATACCGCCGTGGCGCTGGCCTATGATGACGGACTGTTGAAGCTGGAAGACCCGGTTTTAAAATATTTCCCGGAATATGAGGCGGATGCCAATGAGTATTTAAGAGCCTGCACCATCCGGAATATGATCACCATGAGAAATGGCCAGCAGCGTTCCATTGGCGGAAATGAATGGCGGCCATTGAAGACCAGCTGGAAAGAAGCGTATTTTCAGGTGCCATTTGACAAAAAACCAGGGGAAACCTATATGTATTCCAGTGGAAACAGCTATATTCTTTCCTATATCGTCCAGAAGCTGGAGGGAAAGACCTGCCGGGAGCTGGTACAGGAACGTGTCGGCAAAGAGATCGGCTTAAATGATTTTCCATGGATGTTAAGCCCGGAAGGCGTCTGCTCCGGTGGAAACGGTGTCTCCCTGACGACAGAAGATATGCTGCGGATCGGGCTTCTTTATCTCAATAAAGGAAAATGGAACGGAAAACAGCTGATCTCAGAAGAGTGGATCGATGATGCGATGGGATATACAAATCCGATTGCTCCGGTGGATGGGCTTCAATATAATTTCCATTGGGATCACACAGGAGATATCTGGGCAGCCAGAGGTATGTTTGGACAGACCTGCGGCCTGGTGCCATCCCTGGATCTGGTATTTGCCATCACGGCTGCAGATAGCCGGTATGTGGCAATGAAGCTGTTCCAGAAGGAGATCATTGATCCGGTGAAGGCTGGAAAAGAACCGGAGATCCCCGATGCCACAGCAGAGGAGATCCTGAAACAGAAAGGTCTCCGCATGACTCTGGAAGGGAAAAATGTTTCCGTAAAGGGTCATCAGGAGCTCCCAAAGGATGCAGTGTGGACGCCGGAGGAAAATAAGGACGGAATCACCAAGGTAGAACTTCATGTAACGGATGACGATCAGGTGGTTTACGTGATGGAAGATGGACGAGGACGCCATCAGGTGATTGCAGGACTGGACCATTGGGTACATGGAACCACCACGATGACTGGCGCATACCTTCATCATCAGTACGAGCAGGACGAGTCACGGATCTCAGCTATCGCTTATTGGACAGACGAGCATGTGCTGACTATGGAGTGGCGGTTTCCTGAGATGGCCTTCTGGGATCATGTATCCTTGACCTGGGACGGCGATATAGTGAAAATGAACCGGTGGGTTAACATGAATTCCCAGGATGTGAAACGGCCTACGGTTTATTTGAAATAAATTTTTAAAACAAGCTTTACCTCTTATCCCCAAAGCAGGAAGTATGAAAATGCGGAAGCGTTTTTTCATACTTCCTCTTTTTTCGTGTGGTAAAGTATGGTATGATGTAACTGGCCAGTAGGTCTGCGCACTTGCTGCGCTGACCGTAAGAAATATAGGTCCGGTCAGAATCGTTAGTGACCGGTTGTGAATGATTAGGAAAAAGAGAGTGAGCAGACAGGTGAATAAGGACAAATTAAGTATCATGCCGTGGATTAACACGGAATATTCGTATAAACTGGCAAAACGCATGGAACAGTTCCGGTCCAATCCGGTTCTGGGTTATCGCCCGGCTGGTTCGGCAGCGGAGTTTGCCACCGGAGAGATGCTTTTTCAGGAGATGGAGCGGATCGGATTAAAGGATGTACATAAAGATGCCATCCGGGTAGATTCCTGGGAATTCCACAAGGCAGAGCTGGTATGGAACACAGAAGATGGAAGTGAGGGCCTGCGTGCAGTTCTTGGTGGCTATCAGACCAATTTCCAGACAGGCGGCCCCAGGGAGTTTGGTCTGGTCTATGTGGGAAAGGGAACTGCAGAGGATTATGACGGAAAAGATGTAAAAGGGAAATTAGTGCTGGCAGACATCAACCAGAGAGAAGAATGGTGGATCAATTTCCCGGTATATCAGGCTTATGTCCGGGGAGCAGCAGCTTTTATTGCCGTGCAGGAAGGCGGTTTTGCGGAGATTCATGATGAGGCGTTAAATGCCCAGGATATCGCCGGACCGGCAGAGGCAGCAGCATTTTCCATGTCCAGGGCAGACGCAGCGGTGTTAAAACGGGCTCTGGAGGGCAAAGAGGAGATCCGGGTATGGTTTGACGCCGATACCTGCGTGAAGGAGAAACAGACCTCTTATAATATTATTGGTACAATTCCGGGAGAAGACCAGGAGCAGATGATCCTGCTTTCCGCCCATTATGATTCCTATTTCAGCGGATTTCAGGATGATAATGCAGCGGTTGCATTGATGTTCGGTATCGCCAAAGCTCTGATCGACAGTGGGTATAAGCCGAAGAAAACTCTGGTATTTGCGGCATTGGCAGCAGAAGAGTGGGGAATCGTCAATTCTAAATATGACTGGTCTACAGGCGCATACCAGCAGGTATTTCATGTACGTCCGGAGTGGCAGGGAAAAGTGGTTGCAGATTTAAACTTCGAGCTTCCTGCCCATGCCCATGATACAAAGGATGCAGTCCGTACTGTTTATGAGTATGTGACATTTTTAACAAAAGCAATCGAAGGAATTCCGGTGGATCCGGAGGCTTATCCGGACGGATTGGAGATCCATGCACCGATCCAGACTATGTCGGACGATTTTTCCATGGCAATCTCCGGTATTCCTTCTATGGTCAACGAGTTTGCCGATGGCTCTTTTATGGAGACCCACTATCACTCTCAGTTTGATAATGAGGATTATTATCATGAACCGGTGTACCGCTTCCATCATCTGTTATATGGAACCCTGGTGAAGGAATTTGATAAGATCGTGCTGCCGCCATTTGATTTTTCCGTGTTGTTTGAGGCTATGAACAAGAGTCTGGATATGCGGTATTCAGGAATCATCGGAGATCTGGGTGAGAAGTTAAATCAGGTGACGATAGAAGCAGCGTCTCTTGGTAAAGAAGTATATCAGTGGATCGAGAAGGTCAATGAGTCCGGCGCGGCTCTGAAAAATGCGGAAGAATACCGGAAGATCCTTATGAATGCGTTCCGCAAAGCCCAGGATTCCTTTGTCCGTCTGGATTGGCAGGACACTGTGCTGTTCCCGCAGCAGGCAGTGAGACAGAATCTGACTCATGTAAAAGATGCCATCTCCCGTCTGGAGCAGGGCAATGCCATTGGTGCGCTGGATGCGATCTATGAGATCGACAACAACTGTTATGCTTTCCAGTTTGACGAGGAAGTGTTTAACTATTTTACCGACTATGTATTCTGTCAGCCAAAAGAGCGGTTACAGTGGGGAGCGGGCCGTATTGTCCATCATGAGAACCTGTTCCAGCTGGTGCAGAAATTAAAGAAAAAATCGGTTCCCGGAGAGGCAGATTTTGACGAAGAGCTGCGTATCTTAAACCGGGTGAGAAAGAATCAGGAGGAGTGCTATAAGTCTGATCTGGAATACATGATCCGTGAAACTGAAAATATCATCAACAGCCTGAAAAAGATCCAGATGGCTGGAAAGGAATAAAGAAGATAACTGTGAGGGAACGAAACACTTACTGAACAGTTACGAAAAAGGACATTATATGGATAGTGATAAGTTATACCGAGTGAAAAAAGAGGATATCCCGAAGCTGGAGAAGTTGTTGACGGTCTGTTTTGCCCAGGATCCATTATATAGTCATCTGATCCCGGACGAGGATACCAGAAAACGGCTATTGCCGGAATTGTTCCATTGTGACCTGGAAGAAATGTTTGCCACCTGTGAGATTTTCGCCGACAGCCCGGAATTAAATGGTGTGCTGGTGATTTCTGACGAGTCGGAACCGTATAATTTCTTCCAATATTATGCAACGGAACTTCATGCTTATTTAAAAACAGATGAGTATCTGATCAAGGAAGATCCCAGTCTGAAGACCTTCTGGAACTTTATTCTGGGTAAAGATTATCTGAACTCCAAATGGACCGATCAGCTTCATCAGGAAGAGAGACTTCATATTATCTATCTGGCTGTAGATCCGGCCATGCAGCATCATGGGATTTCCGCTCTTCTGATGAACGAGGCCATCGCGTATGCCCATCAACATCATCTGATGATCTCGCTGGAGACCCATAATGAGCATAACGTGGCATTGTATCAGCATTTTGGGTTTAAGCTGTATGGGGTGCTGGAGAAGCACTTTGATCTGAAGCAGTATTGCATGATTCGGGAAGTGCAGTAAGGAATGCTGACAACTCAAAATTAAATTTTATGGGGCATAGAAGAGAAATTTAAGTATCTCTCCTATGTCCCTAATTTGTTATGTGACTGTGTATGAAAACATTATAACCCAATTGTGGAGAAGCCTGGCCAGATCAGATAAAGCAGGTAGCCGAGAACGATGGAACTGATCAGACAGACTGGAATGGTTTTTAATCCCCATTTTACCATCTTGTTCATATTGGCACCATAGCCGGATACCATAGCTGGACCGGCACCAGAAGATGGCAGGCAGATAGAAATATTGCAGGCCGCATAAACTAATAAAAGGAAAGGAATTGGATTATAGCCAAGACCACTCATAGTGGTGATTACAATTGGACCAATTAATGCGATACATCCGGTAATGGTCATAATGTTTGCAAAGAAGCAGCCAAGGATTGAAAAAACAATGATGGCAGCTAAAGGGCCTTTGTCGGCGATAGGGGTTAAAACTTCCGCAATCATTCCTCCAACGTTACTTGTTGTAATGACATTACCAAGAGCAGTACCACCAGCAATCAGAAGAAATACACCCCATTTAATTCGAGGCATAGACCATCCCCATTCTAAAACAGGCTTATCACTTTCGCCAGGAAGAATGAAACATAACAGGGCAGCCAGCAGGAAAATATAGTTTGCTGTGAGGGTTGGAAACAGTTTTTGAAATAATGGGCGGGCAAGAGAAAGACCAAATGCGCCAATGAAGAGAGCAGCACTGATGATTTCACCGCGGTTCATATGCCCCATTGCGTTTAACTCAGCCTGAAGGGCCTCTCTGGTACCTGGAAGTTCCTTAAATTCGATTTTATTGGTCAGCAGAAGGATTAACATAGGAACACTGACAATCAATACTAAAGGAACAACTCGGATGATCCAGTCGATATACATCATTTCTGAACCAGTATATTCTTCGATCAGGTTTACTACCACCAGGTTCATAGCACCACCAAGAGGAGTGCCGAAGCCAACATTGGATCCCCAGGCAATAAAGCCATAGTTGCGTAATTGGATTCTGAGATCCTGTCATCAGAAATATTTGCAGCATGAATAGTGGTCAGTACGATTGGAAACAGAGCAGCGGCAACAGCTGCATTTGCTACGCAGGAAGATAATGCAACGGATAAGGCAAACCACATAATAATCAGTTTCTTTGGATTGTTACCTACCCGCATCATAATATTTAATGCCAGCCGGCGGTCAAATCCCCATTTGGTCCATGCCAGTGTGATGATGTTGGCACTGAGCAGTAGGACAACCGTTGCATTAAAATAAGTGGCTAAGACAGATTTTGTCTCAGCAATTTTGAAAAGCTGGACGATTAAAATGGGAAGCAGGGCAGTGACTGCCGGAGCAACAGGTTGCATGATCCACCATAGCAACATCCATAAGAGAAGACCAATAGCACCGCGGGCTGTAGTATCAAGACCACCAAAAGGAATAAGCATCATCAAAGCAAATGCAATGGGACCAGCAAGAATTTGAAATAGTTTTTTCATTCAGGCACCTCTTTTTCAGAACAAAGATTAATAGGTTTTTGTTATGCTCCAAGCATATTCAGACGAATCGGTTTTGCTTTTTCATATGGATGTTCTTTTAACATATCCAGATTTAAATTAACACCGAGTCCAGGTTCTTCTGGTACGTTAAAGATACCATTTTTAACATCCCAGTAGCGGTCAGAGAATTCTCTTAACCATGGTGCTTCAGCTGGATGGTATTCCAGGTGCATAAAGTTCTTCATAACTGCAGCAGTCTGGAGAGAAGCAGCGCAGGTGATAACACTACACATGTTATGTGGTGAGATGAGGACATCGTAGGTTTCAAGCAGGGAATTAACTTTCATCATACCTGTAATACCGCCCACATAACGAATGTCGGGCATATAGACGTCCATACACTGCTCTTGGAGAAGAGGAAGCATTGCTTCTGCACCAGTCTGCATTTCTCCACCAGCTATAAGGAGTCCACTTTCTTCACGGAATTTGCGTAGCAGTTCAGGCTTTTTCTCAGGAATTGGGGTCTCTAACCAGAATGGATTGTAAGGACGGAGCTTATCAGCTACATAAAGTGCTGTTTTTAAATCAAAACGCCAATGGGCATCGACGCCGATTGCGATATCATCACCAACGGCTTCGCGCATGGCGATAAATCTCTGGCAGCCAAGGTCAACCAGTTTTTTCTGGTCTTCCAGAGGTGTTCGCCAGGAAACACCGTCAAATGGATGACATTTTAAAGCCTTATTTCCTTGCTGAACTAATTCTTTGGCAAATGCGCCAAATCCTTCTGGTGTACGATCACGAATCGCACGGTTGAATGAAGCGTAAACAGGAATTGCTTTTCGTTTTGCCCCGCCTAATAATTTATAAATAGGAACATTTAAAGCTTTACCTTTCAGATCCCACATCGCAATGTCAATTCCAGAAGCAGCAGCTGCTGTGATCAGTCCACCACCATCACCGCTGATACTACAATCGTCATCAAGGACATTTTTTCCGATTAATTTGCTGCCAAGGTTTTTGACTGCGGCAACGACCTCAAATTCAAGTCCATCTAATGTGGCATCACCAAAACCCATCACTCCTTCATCGGTTTCAGCAATGACAAATACATAATTGGAGTAGACAGACGCATGTACAACTTCTGCTCTGATTGCGGTAATTTGCATAGTGTTTCCCCCTTTTGTTTGTGATAATAGTACATTACAGGTTTCCAATTCTGCAGAATAGAAATAGTTGTTATTGATAATTTTAATTTACTACTGATTGATATAGTTGTCAATACAAAAATAGATAACTATTATTTAAAAAGATGGAAAATAGCAATATAGTTAAAAATTGTAACTATGTTGCTATTTTTAGAAAAATATGCTATTCTGCAATCAATATCGGATGTATGCAATAGGAGAGAAATAAAATGACATTGAAAAGAGTGGAATTACGTCAGCGGATTTATACAGAAATAAAGGAGAATATTATTTGTGGTAAATATGTCCGGGGACAGAGGTTAATCGAGACTCAGATTGCGACAGAATATGGAGTAAATAAAGCGAATATCCATGAAATCTTGTTGATGTTGCAGAAAGAAGAATTGGTACGATATGAACCGATGAAGGGATTTTCGGTGCAAGGGATTTTCAGGGAAGATATTCAGGAAATTGCAAAAATCCGGGAAGTGTTGGAAAATGCGATTTTTGAGGATTTTTTGACAAATGCTGATCAGACAGCAGTTGATCAGGCAAAATTATTTACCCAGAGAAAAATAGCATTATTAAAAGCAGGATTAAAAGAAGAAGCGCATAAAGAAACATTATCTACTTTTGAAATAGTTTATGCGAATACTTCTTATCAAAGAATGGTGAATATTTTGAGAATGTACCGGGAATACGTAGATTTGATGATT
>OCHM01001185.1_pt1 | contig 12793 bp, 9 predicted proteins | sample 1538901 | NCBI WGS metagenome assembly OCHM01 (sample SAMN04571734, study PRJEB22368) | human gut metagenome | biome: human gut; material: stool | host: Homo sapiens | place: Luxembourg | collected 2012-11-08 | reverse complement strand
GATTCCAAGTTCCTCACTAATACGCACAACTGCCTTTGCAACCTCCTGTAGTCTCTTTGATATAATATTAACATCATGCTCCTCTAAGTATAACTGGTCTATGTACTCTCTTAAAATGTCTACAGAAGCTTTGTAAGAGCATTTTTTTAATTCCATTTCGAACTTTGAAAGCAATTTATTACTCTTTCCGGTCTGTCGTCCCTCTCCTAAACGGCTTGCAAATGACTTCACGGACTCAAGTAAAACCTCTTTTCTGATAGGTTTGAGCAGGAAATCATCAACCTTCAACTTTATTGCTCTGTGTGCAATATTAAAATCATCATATGCCGTTGTTATAATAATAACAGCCTTTGGAAGTTTTTTCCTTGCATATTTGATAACTTCCATACCATCCATTCCAGGTATGTTAATATCTACCAGCATGAGATTGATATCTTTTGAATCAATCATCTCTACTGCCTCGAAGCCGCTTTTCGCTTCTCCGACAATTTCTACATCCAGAAGATTCTCCTCAAGAAAAATCTTCATGGAGGTTCTTTCTAATTCTTCATCCTCAACAATTAATATCTTATACAAGTCAACTCTGCCTTTCTATTCCTGTACCAATGGCACTTTTATTGTCACCTTCGTTCCAAGAGAAGGTTTATTTTCACTTTCAATGGATAACGCATATTCATTTCCAAAATAATGAATCAGTCGGGAATTGATATTATAAAGTCCTACAGATCCCTTTTCATTATCTTTATACGCATCCCCGCGTAAAACGCTGACTATTTTTGACTGGGACATGCCATCACCATTATCAATAATGTCAATGCATAAATCTCCATCTTTCTCGATTCCATTCACTTCGACCATTCCACCGGATGCCTTATTCTCAACTGCATATTTAATGGAATTCTCCACAAGTGTTGTCAGAGATAAAAACGGAAGCTTCACACTGTAATATGCCTCCGATATATTAATGGAATACTGCAGCCTGCTTCCCAGGCGAATCTTCTGAATCTTAAGATAATTCTGCACATGGGTCAGTTCCTCTCTGAGTGGGCTTAATGGATTTCTGCTCTTTCTCAAAATGTAGCGCATCATATCCGCAAACGCATAGACAACATCCTCCGTCATCTTCGCATTCTCAAAGAAAGCAAGTCTTCCTATTGTATTCAATACATTAAAAAGAAAATGCGGATTGATCTGATAATGTAAAGCTTTCAACTCAATATCACGAAGAGACTTCTCCATCTCAATACGAAGCTTCTCCTCCTTCATGAGCTTATAATCCTTTTCGCGAAGCTCTGCATTTACCTTATTTGCATATTCTCTCTCCACAGAATAATTATAGCTGTCACAGATAATCTGTGCCACAGCCTCAATCTTCTCCACAGATACCTCTTTTACCTGGCTGTAGAGCTCAACCAATTCCTGATTGTCCTTCCAATCCTCGCTTTGTGTCGTAATCTTCATCTAATCTGCAAAATCTGTGCTGGTAACCTGACCTGCCAGAAACGCTCCAACATACTGTCCCTTTATCATAATCGGAATCGCAAAATCAATTAGCCCAGCATGACATATGTACACATAAGCTTTCCCAATTCTTCTTGCCTTCCGTCCTCCACAGGCATCGCAGTAATAGCACTTTTCACGAAATGCATCCAGTTCACGAAGACGCTTGCAAAAAGGTGTAAAATTACTCTGCTTTGTAATCGGAGTTCCGTTGCAATCCACCGTCACAAATGCCAGATCTGTAGCCTTCGCCCAATTATCCTGTAAAGTTTGAAGTTCTTTTACATCCACCACGTCTTCAATATAAATATTATTCTTTTCCGTCAATCTTCTGTCCTCCAAACATCGGCATTATCCCAACCTCATCGGTCAGAAATTAATGGTTTTTCTTCCTTCTATCTTTTTTATTCAAATAGCGGCAGGCCTTCTCTGCACAATTACAGGCATCTTCCGTATAACAGTCTGCACCGATTGCCTTTGCCTGCCTCTCCGTCAGAAAATAACCACCTACCATAAAATAAAACTGATCCCGGATACCTTTCATCTCAAATTCTTCAACAACAGCTCTCATATCTTCTTCAGAATGCGGCATGATACCACTTAAACATACAATCTGAGCATGACTGCCTACTGCCTCCTCCAGAAATCTTCTCGGTGAAACATCCACGCCCAGATCAATAACCCTTATATTCTTACTCTCCATCATAATCTTAACAAGATTCTTTCCGATGTCATGTAAGTCCCCTTTTACTGTTCCTATTATAACTGTCCCAATCTCCTTTTTGGCACGTCCGCCACTGTAATGGCGCAGAGTAGAAACGCCCCTTTCCAATGCGCGGGTAACGCTCAAAATTTCTGGCACACCAACTTCTTCTTTACGAAACTTGTCCGCTACCTGTTCCATTCCGGCTAAAAAGCCATCTTCCAGAATCATCTGCGGGTCTGTTCCCTCTTCTAAAGCCATCTTGACCAAGTCTGAGACTCTTTTTCCCTGTCCCCTTTTCAGGGAATCAATAATTTCATCTATTGTTGCTCCCATTTTGCCCTCCAAAAATCTATCAGAGTGTTCTATGGCTTTATTTTATACTTTTTACACCTAAAAAGCAAATTATTATCGTATATTTTGCAAATTACTTTTCTTAAATATAAAATTTTACTAATTTACAGCCCAAAATGATAAATTATTTTATTCAAACGGGCAAGAAAAAAGGTAAAAAAAGGAATTGGGTGAACCAATAACAATTTTTTCTGATTTGGGCTTGCAAAAAACAGAACCCCAAAATAGAATAGACCCCATATATGTGGCCTAGGAGCAAGTGTTGAATGCGAACGCTTAAGCGAACATTCAACACGCCGCGACGAAAGTCACATATATGGGGTCTATTCTATTTTGGGGTTCGTCTATTTATCGTCTATTCAACGAATTACAGAGTCACTTTCTCCAGATGCCACATCTCTTTTGCGTACTCTTCGATCGTACGGTCAGATGAGAACTTACCTGCGGATGCTGTCTGGAGCATTGCTGTTCTTGCCCAGTGTTCTTCATCACGGTAAGCAGCATCGATTCTGTTATGAGCTTCTTTGTAAGAATCGAAGTCTAACAGTGTGAAATAAGTGTCTTTTTCAAGGAGTGCGTCATAGAGGGCACGGAACAGTTCCGGATTCTCTGGTGAATAGAATCCATTTACTAACTGTGTAAGTACCTGACGAACGTCCTGGTTGTTATTATATACGTCTCTTGGATTGTAGTTTCCGTTTTTCTCATATTCCATTACCTGGTCTGCAGATAAACCGAAGATGAAAGCGTTTTCTTTGCCAACTTCTTCTACAATCTCAACATTAGCTCCATCCATTGTTCCTAATGTGAGAGCACCGTTTAACATGAACTTCATGTTACCTGTTCCTGATGCTTCCTTAGAAGCTGTGGAAATCTGCTCGCTGACATCGGCTGCTGCAAAGATAAGCTCTGCGTTAGATACGCGGTAATCTTCGATGAATACAACTTTGATCTTTCCATTGATGGATGGGTCGTTGTTAATCTTATCTGCTACTGCATTGATTAACTTGATCGTAAGCTTCGCTGTGTAATAACCAGCGGCTGCTTTTGCTCCGAAGATAAATGTTCTTGGAACGATATCCATGTCTGGATGTGCTTTGATTTCATTGTAAAGATACATTACATGAAGAATGTTCATTAACTGACGTTTGTACTCATGTAATCTCTTAACCTGGCAGTCAAAGATGGAACGTGGGTCTACATCAATTCCATTATGCTCTTTGATGTATTTTGCAAGACGTACCTTGTTCTGGTATTTGATGTTCATGAATTCCTGCTGGCACTTTTCATCATCTACATATACTTTTAAATGTTTAAGATGATCTAAGTTAGTGATCCAGTCATCACCAATCTTGTCTGTTACCCAGCTTGCCAGTAATGGGTTACCATGAAGAAGGAATCTTCTCTGTGTAATACCATTTGTCTTATTGTTGAACTTCTCTGGCATCATCTCATAGAAATCTTTTAACTCACGTTTCTTAAGGATGTCTGTGTGAAGGCGGGCAACACCGTTAACAGAGTAGCTTCCTGCGATTGCAAGGTGAGCCATTCTTACCTGTCCATCATAGAGGATCGCCATCTTGCGGATTTTTTCCTGATCTCCAGGGTATTTGTTCTGGATCTCGATAACGAAACGACGGTTGATTTCTTCTACAATCTGGTAAACTCTAGGAAGTAATCTGGAGAAAAGCTCGATAGGCCACTTCTCAAGAGCTTCTGCCATAATAGTATGGTTTGTGTAAGCACAGGTCTTTCTTGTGATTTCCCATGCTTCATCCCACTCTAAACCTTCTTCGTCAACGAGGATTCTCATTAACTCAGCTACAGCTACTGTAGGATGTGTATCATTTAACTGGAATGTTACTTTCTCATGGAACTTACGAATGTCGTCATGTGTTTCTTTGTATTTTGCAATTGCTCTCTGAACAGATGCAGAAATGAAGAAATACTGCTGTTTTAAACGAAGTTCCTTACCTGCCATATGGTTGTCGTTTGGATATAATACTTCACAGATTGTTCTTGCAAGATTTTCCTGTTCTACAGCTTTCTGGTACTCACCTTTGTCGAAGGAATCTAAGTTGAAGTTGTTGATTGCTTCTGCATCCCAGATACGAAGTGTGTTTACGATATGGTTGCCATAACCTACGATTGGCATATCGTATGGTACGGCACGTACACTCTGGTATCCCTTCTGAACGAACTTCTGTCTTCCGTTATGCATCTCAACATCTACATAACCGCCAAACTTAACTTCTACGGCATACTCATCTCTCTTGATTTCAAAAGGATTTCCGTATTTTAACCAGTTATCTGGGACTTCTACCTGATAACCGTTCTCAATTTTCTGTTTGAACATACCATAACGGTAACGGATTCCGCAGCCGTAAGCTGGATATCCAAGTGTTGCAAGAGAATCAAGGAAACAAGCTGCAAGACGGCCAAGACCACCGTTACCAAGTGCTGCATCTGGCTCCTGGTCTTCGATGAGGTTAAGGTCAAGTCCTAACTCCTCTAATGTTTCTCTTACATCATCATAGCAAAGAAGGTTAATCATGTTGTTTCCAAGAGCTCTACCCATAAGGAACTCCATGGACATGTAGTAAACCATCTTCTTGTCCTGTTTTTCGTATGCTTTGTGTGTCTCGATCCAGTTGTCAATAATATCGTCTTTTACGGAGTATGCAACAGCCTGATAAATCTGCTGTGGTGTTGCTTCTTCGAGTTTACGACGAAACAGCATACGGACATTGGACTCTAACTCTTTTTTGAATTTTTCTTTGTCGAAAGTATCCTTTTTAATCAATGAACTGATCCTCCTAAATTATCTCGTATAATCCTGGAATCTTTTTCGTGCCTGCTTTCGTGAGAAGATTTCTATCAGCCAGCCTCAGATTTTGAGACGTACGTAGTACATTCGCCGCAAAATCTGAGTGCCTCTGGTCAAAAACCATTCGCTAAAAACAAGTGTTTAAAAGGTTTTAAGATTACATTTTTTTCTCGACACCTAATCTTACTTTTTCTCCATTAATATCCCATTCCTTGGAATATCCGCCTTCTGCGTCTAAGCACATATCGTCTGCCAATACATCATTCTTGATTTCATCAGTGTATTTGGTCATGACTTCTTTAATCTTGTCATTACCCTCTTCGTATACAGTAATGTGGTCTGTCACTTCAAAGCCGGCTTCTTTTCTCATTGTCTGTACCTTACTGATGATTTCTCTTACGAATCCCTCTTCCAAAAGTGCCGGTGTCAGATTAGTATCAAGTACTACGGTAACTCCATGATCTGCCTGAGAAACGTATCCCTCTTTCTGTGACATATCAATTAATAACTCTTCCGGCAATAAATTGATTTTACCATCATTTAACTCTATTGTCAAAAAGCCATTTGCGTCTAATTCTTTCTTAGCCGCACTTCCGTTAAGGTTTGCTAAAATATTACGGATCTTTCCTAAGTCTTTACCGTATTTTGGTCCAAGAATACGCATCTGAGGTTTAAATGTGTAATCTGTGAGGTCAGATACATCATCCTTAAAAATAACGTCTTTTACGTTAAGCTCACCTTCGATGATCTGTTTGTAGTAATCTGTTAAAGCAGCCTCTCCATTTACAAACATCTGACCGATTGGCTGACGGTTCTTGATTCCGGATGCGTTACGTGCAGCACGTCCAAGTACAACGATGTCAAGTACTTCACCCATATCCTGCTCAAGTTTCTCATCAATCATTGCCTCATCCACTGCTGGGAAATCACATAAATGGATACTTTCTGGTGCATCTGTATTAACACTCTTTACAAGGTTCTGGTAAATGTCTTCTGTCATAAATGGAATCATTGGTGCAGAAGCTTTGATGAATGTAACAAGTGCAGTATAAAGAGTCATGTATGCATTAATCTTATCCTGCTCCATTCCTTTAGCCCAGAAACGCTGACGGGAACGACGTACATACCAGTTACTCATATCATCTACAAATGCCTGTAATGCCTTTGTTGTTTCAGGAATCTTATAGTTGGCAAGACAGTCATCTACTGTTTTTACGCAGGAGTTCAGTCTTGATAATAACCATTTATCCATAACAGATAACTTGTCGTACTCTAAGCTGTACTTCGTTGGGTCAAATTCATCGATATTTGCGTAAAGTACATAGAATGCATAAGTATTCCATAATGTACCCATGAATTTACGCTGTCCCTCTGTTACTGCATCTGCGTGGAAACGGTTTGGCAGCCAAGGTGCACTGTTAGAGTAGAAATACCAGCGGATAGCATCTGCTCCATGCTGCTCTAATGCATCAAACGGATCTACGGCATTTCCTTTACTCTTACTCATCTTCTGTCCGTTTTCGTCCTGTACGTGGCCCAGAACGATTACGTTCTTATAAGGAGCTTTGTTAAATAACAGTGTGGACTCTGCAAGTAAGGAATAGAACCATCCTCTTGTCTGGTCTACTGCCTCAGAAATGAACTGTGCAGGGAACTGCTGCTCGAAAAGCTCTTTATTTTCAAATGGATAGTGATGCTGTGCAAATGGCATTGCTCCTGAGTCAAACCAGCAGTCGATAACTTCTGGCACTCTCTTCATTGTCTTTCCACAATCTGGACATGTCAGAGTGATTGCATCAATATATGGTCTGTGAAGTTCTACAGTCTGAGCTTCTGGATTTCCGCTCTTTTCCTCTAATTCCTGGCGGCTTCCGATGCACTCCATCTTTCCGCAGCCTTCACACTGCCATACGTTTAATGGTGTTCCCCAGTAACGGTTACGGGAAATACCCCAGTCCTGAATGTTATTTAACCAGTCACCAAAACGGCCTTTACCGATGCTCTTTGGAATCCAGTTGATTGTGTTATTGTTGCGAATCAAGTCGTCTTTTACTGCTGTCATCTTGATGAACCAGGACTCTCTCGCATAGTAGATCAGCGGTGTATCACATCTCCAGCAGAAAGGATAATCATGTTCGAACTTAGGCGCATCGAAAAGAAGGCCTTCTTTATCTAAGTCAACAAGTACCTTAGGGTCTGCATCTTTTACAAATAATCCAGCATAAGGTGTGTCTTCTGTCATGCTACCCTTTCCATCTACGAACTGAACAAATGGAAGATCGTACTTTCTTCCAACCTGTGCATCGTCCTCACCAAATGCAGGTGCGATGTGTACAATACCTGTACCATCGGACATTGTTACATAGTCAGCGCATGTTACGAAATGTGCTTTCTTATGCTGTTTTTCTGCGGACTTTGCAGCACCTTCATATAGTGGAACATACTCTTTATATTCAAGGTCTGTTCCTTTGTAAGTTTCAAGAATCTCGTAAGCTGGAGTTTCTTCTGTTCCAAGCTTACCAAGAACTTTATCCAGTAATGCTTTTGCCATATAGTAAACATAACCGTCAGCAGCTTTTACTTTACAGTAAGTCTCTTCTGGGTTTACACAAAGAGCTACGTTACTTGGAAGTGTCCAAGGTGTTGTTGTCCATGCAAGGAAATACGCATCTTCACCAGCCACTTTGAAACGAACAACTGCGGAACGCTCTTTTACTGCCTTATATCCCTGTGCTACCTCGTGAGAAGATAAAGGTGTTCCACAACGAGGGCAGTAAGGTACGATCTTAAATCCTTTATAAAGAAGACCTTTATCCCAGATAGTCTTTAATGCCCACCATTCGGACTCAATAAAGTTGTCATTATAAGTTACATATGGGTTATCCATATCAGCCCAGAAACCAACGGTCTTTGAGAAATCTTCCCACATTCCTTTGTATTTCCAAACAGATTCTTTACACTGAGTGATAAATGGATCTAAACCATACTCTTCAATCTGCTCTTTTCCGTCAAGGCCAAGCTTCTTCTCTACTTCAAGCTCTACTGGAAGTCCGTGAGTATCCCATCCGGCCTTTCTTGGAACCATGTAACCCTTCATTGTACGGTAACGAGGAATCATATCCTTGATTACACGAGTTAAAACGTGTCCGATATGAGGTTTACCATTGGCTGTTGGTGGTCCATCATAGAAAGTGTAAACAGGGTCACCTTCTCTTGTTTCGATACTTTTCTTAAAAATGTCATGGTCTTTCCAAAACTGTGCAGTTTCTTTTTCTCTCTCTACAAAATTGAGATTCGTGGATACTTTCTTGTACACGACGTTTCCTCCTTAATTTAGTCAGTTTAATTTAACTACTTTTAGATTAAATAAATTTATATTGTGATGTTATGGCCAAAAGATATTTTGCCCCTAACTTGATGTCACGAATTACTCCACAGCTAACTCTGCTCCCATAATTCTGAAACATCATATTATTATGCCCGATGTGCAGACCAAATTTTCCGGCAAAAAAAGAAAAGCCCCCATCCCCAGTAAAAGGATGAAAGCCTGAACTATCATTATACCACCTGTACATACTGACATATGCTTCTCTGTTAACGGTGAGATTCCGTCACTGCTTACTGTAACCTTTCGGCAGTGCAACTCAGGAGTGATATTCGGATATTCTCTACTGACAACGGATTCCCACTATCTCCGTCTCACTGAAGCGTTCAAAAATTCTTACTGTCTCCATCAACGTTTTTATCACAGATAATCATATACTAGGTGGGATAAATTGTCAACAGATTTTCATTCTGTATTTACTGTATTTATCACTATATTGATTCCTGTACTATTTATATCAGATGTGAGATGACTCCCACATCATAGCAAGAATGCCAGGACATTCTTGAATTGATAAAATGTCACCAGTTACTTTTATACATTATTTATACAATGAGATTTCCCAGTTTCACAAAACATTGTTAATCCTTAAATTTTCTTTTAATTTACAAAAGATTATGCTACAATACTCCTTAATTAGAAAGGAGCCTATAATGTTAAAAAAACTCATTGTATCTTTTCTTTGTGCGATTGTTGTCGCCTGCACAGTTCTCGGCGGATTTTGCCTGCTTTACTTTACTATTCCAAGCCAGAAAGCAAAGGCATCCATTTCCCTGCCTTCTACTGTAGAGGACAGTGAAACTGCAGCGGAGTCTACCACAGAAGCAGATTCCAAAGATAAGAATGTTTATGTGGCCGATGTGTATCAGTCTCTTACACTTCGTTCAGAGGCAAGCGCAGATTCTGACGCGATTACAGACCTTCTTCCTATGACACATCTGGAAGTTCTTGAGTTTGCGGCAGGTACAAATTATGCTTACGTCAAGGTATTAACCGGAGATAAAGAAAGCTATAAGGGCTATGTAAACAGCGAATATATTACTAAATTAGGAGAACCAACCGTTCGTATTGGGACAGAGGAGTAAATGAATTATGTTTTCTAACAATTTAACTATGATGACCGACCTGTATGAGCTTACAATGATGCAGGGATATTTCTTCGAAGGTAACGAAGATAAGGTTGTATTTGATGTTTTTTACCGCAAAAATCCATCCGGCAGTGCTTATGCCATCACCTGTGGACTTGATCAGGTAATTGATTATATAAAGAACCTGTCATTTTCTTATGAAGATATTGATTATTTAAGAGGTCTCGGCATTTTTAAAGAAGATTTTCTTTCCTATCTTGCCGGCTTCCATTTCAGCGGAGATATTTATGCAATCCCAGAGGGAAGTGTCGTATTTCCAAAGGAGCCACTTGTAAAGGTTATCGCCCCTATCATGGAAGCACAGCTTGTTGAGACAGCGATTTTAAATATCATCAACCACCAGAGTCTTATCGCAACAAAGGCTTCTCGTGTTGACTATGCGGCTGGCGGCGGCGTTATGGAATTCGGTCTTCGCCGCGCACAGGGACCAGATGCCGGAACACTCGGCGCAAGAGCTGCCGTTATCGGTGGATGTACCGGAACTTCCAACGTACTCGCCGGAGAACTTTACGGCATTCCTGTACAGGGAACACATGCCCACAGCTGGATTATGAGCTTCCCAGACGAACTTACTGCTTTCCGTACCTACGCGAAAATGTATCCCGATGCTTGCATCCTTTTGGTAGATACTTACGACACCTTAAAGTCTGGTGTTCCACATGCCATTCAGGTATTTAAAGAGATGCGTGATGCCGGAATCACTTCTAAGCTTATGGGAATCCGTTTAGACAGCGGTGACATTGCCTACCTGTCTAAAAAGGCCCGCAAGATGTTAGATGAGGCAGGATTTACAAATGCGATTATTTCCGCTTCCAGCGACCTTGATGAATACCTGATCAACAGTTTAAAAACACAGGGCTGTACCGTAACTTCCTGGGGTGTTGGTACAAATCTTATCACATCTTCTGATAACCCGGCATTCGGTGGGGTATACAAACTTGCAGCCATCAAAAAACCTGGCGATAAAGAATTCACCGCTAAAATTAAGATTTCCGAGAACCCGGAAAAGATTACAAACCCAGGTAACAAAACAGTTTATCGTATTTATGATAAAGAAAGCAGCAAGATTAAGGCTGACTTAATCTGCCTCGTTGGGGAAACATTTGACCCTTCAGAAGATTTAAAGATTTTTGATCCGATCTCTACCTGGAAAAAGTCCATTCTTCCAGCCGGCAGCTATCAGATCCGCGAAATGCTCGTTCCAATATTCTTAAACGGACAGTGCGTATACTCCTCTCCTGCTGTTATGGACATCAAAGCATACTGCCAACAGGAACTGAATACACTGTGGGATGAGAACAGAAGACTGATAAATCCTCAGACCGTATATGTGGACCTTTCACAGAAACTGTTCGATCTGAAACACAAGTTATTAGGAGACGAAAAATAAATACTAATTTGTAAATTTAGAAGAGCCAGAAAAAAGAATTGTTATCTGTTTGATTTTGTTCCGTTGCGCTAAGCATTCCATTCTGCCCAGAAAAACAGGAACTTGGGAAAAACGAGTCCCAAGTTCCTATGGTCAGAATTCCATAGCGCAAAGTCACAAAATGCAATACGAATAACAATTCTTTTTTTCTTTACCATAGTTTCCTTACAATTCAGCATAAAATTTTATTTCAACGGCTGTCTGTTTTTAATAACAATAGCAAAGTCGATCATAATAAGAACAATCGTTAGTATCCATGAGATAGGAAAGGCATAATACAGAACACTTAATTGGCAATATTCCCCGAAAATAGTATATATCCAAATAATACGAAAACAACAGGTTCCTATAATTGCGGCAATAGCCGGGGATAAGGAATGTCCAGTACCTCTTAATACGCCTGCCGGAATCTCATAAAAACTGCATAGTGGTTCAAAAAAGAGAATACACATAATACGAAGATGTGCATTTTGTATAACCGTTTGTTCTGCGAAAAAAAATCCTGTAAAAAATTTTCGAAATATAATGAGTGGCTCAATAATTACCAAACTACTCAAAACAGAAAAAATCATACATATCCATATAATATAGGGAAAGAATTCCTGCTATATAATTAATAGTCAAAAAAGAAAAAACATTGTATAATAAATATATCTTAGGAGTAAGTATTGTATAATATTTTTTAGTTTATCAACCAGAAAATATAACACATGGAGGAGGGTTACATATGACAGGCTGCAAAAAAATTGATATGGATACCTGGGCACGCAGGGAACATTACGAATACTATACTAAACAGTTAAAAGTTGAATATAATATTACCGCTAATGTTGATGTAAAAAATGTATTGGATTTTTGTCATTCAAAAGGTTACAAATTTTACCCTGCTATGATCTATCTTGTTACTAAGACATTAAACCGCATCGATAATTTTAAAATGTTTAAAGATAAATATGGATACCTTTGTGCCTGGGACAAAATCATTCCAAATTATACTATTTTTCATAATGATGACCATACTTTTTCTGATTGCTGGACAGATTTTTCCGAAGATTTTAATATATTTTATCAAGATATCCTAAAAGATATGGCTACTGCCGCAACGAAAAAAGGAATTAAAGCAAAAGAAGGACAACCTGCTAATTTTTACTGCATATCCTGCACGCCATGGACAACCTTTACCGGTTATAGCAGTAGGGTCTCTAATGGTGAACCTTCTTTTTTCCCAATTGTATTGATGGGTAAGTATAAGCAGCATGGCAAAAAAATACTGATGCCTGTTAATATCACAATTGCTCACGCAGTAGCAGATGGTTATCATGTGGGATTATTCTTTCAGTATCTCCAGGAAGAAATTAACAACTACTAATTTGCTGGGGACACAGACGCCGCTTTAATAGAAGATATTGAGCTGAATTGTATGGAGTCTTCTAAATAAAAAAGAAAT
>OCHM01001176.1_pt1 | contig 12903 bp, 6 predicted proteins | sample 1538901 | NCBI WGS metagenome assembly OCHM01 (sample SAMN04571734, study PRJEB22368) | human gut metagenome | biome: human gut; material: stool | host: Homo sapiens | place: Luxembourg | collected 2012-11-08 | reverse complement strand
TGCAAATCTGCTCATTCCCAACTGTTTACGTTCCAACCTCTCTTATTCTCCTTTGGCTGCTTTAGAGCTTTATGTTAATAGTATTATTACGATGATTGCATTTTTAGTAATCGCTTAACTCGTTGAACCGTACTATTACTCCTGTTGTTATCAAAGATAAAATTGAACATGAAAAAGCCAGTGTCCAGATAAGTCTTGAAGATTTATTTGAACGCAAGCGTTTTTTGAATACAGCCTGACAGCAATTATTTGTATTAATTTAGTCTTTGCTTATCTGCAAGCCACCTTTACTGACTTATACACTTTGTTGTCTTTCATCACCTGAACGATATACGCTCCATTGCCATCATGAAGAGCAACGTTCACAAGCTGACCTTCGTGAGCATCAATCTCAGCCCTTTGCATCAAGATGCCTGCAGGCGAGATGATGAGGATGGAGTAGTGGGCAGACTCAGCAAAGCGGAAGTTTACGCTCTTGGCATAAGGTGTTATGGCAAGGTCGTTGGCATGGATGTCGTCGATACTGCTCGAACCATCTACCTCTACGATTCCTGCCTTCGATATAGAGTCTACGCCCCAAGCGTTGGAGAGCGTGAGCTTTACGTCCTTTGTGCCACCTTGGGTGTAAGAAATAGTTGCCACGTTGCCCTCTTCCCTGATGATAGAAGCATCGTTTGCTGCACCAAGTTGCCATTCAGCTTTGGTGTTTACAAGTATAGAGCCTGTGATGCCAGGATAGCCTATTTCGTTGGTGTTGGCAGAAAGCTGAACATATTGTGCCATATTGGTGTTTTCGCCAGAAGCATCGACAACCTTCACCATGCTTGCTGCACATTCTTTAAGCGCACCATGGTTAGGGAACATACCCTTATCGTCGGTTTCTTCAAAGGTATAGTAAGCCTGCAAACCTTCAGGAGTTTTGCCCTCTGTATATCCCTTCATGGCTTGCTGTACCTCGTTGTCGGTCAGCGCCTTATTCCATACCTGCACCTCGTCGATAGCACCGTCGAAAGCCGACTTGTATGTGCCACCGCCACCTACGTAGATGTTGGCAACTTTAGTGGTGTCTATGCGTAGGTCGAGTTTGCCAAGTTCTTCGCGTCGTGTAGAACTATAGATATGGTATGGCCCAGCCACACATTTTCCATTGATGTATATTTTCTGCACCTTTTGTTCGTCTTGTGTCACCACCAAGTGTGTCCATACATTAGGCAGAATACTATATCCGTAGGTTATCATCTCACCCTCGTCGGCTGCAGTGTTACCATTGCTAAGGGTGTTGAATGATATTTCGTTGGCAGGATGTGTTGTGCCTGTAGTCTCTTCGGTGATTTCAGGTCTTACCAGTACCCATATATCACCCCAATTGTTGCGAGGCCATGAGTCGTAGATAGAGTTCTTGGAAATGAGCTGTGTGCCATCCTTATCGTGCGACCATTTATCGGCTTTAAACCACATGGCGATAGAGAATGCTGTGGATTGCTGAGTGGCAGCTGGAATAGAGAGCATCTCAGGGTCTGAGATTACAACCGCCCTTGATACCTTACCGTCAGCCTTACGAGAACTGTAGGTATAGTCTACATTCTCGCCTGCACTTATCTTTGCTTTATTTGCCGATAAAGAATAGAGCTTTGGCATGGCTCCTGTAGCTTCAGGAGTAATCTTGATGAAACCACGAGTGGCAGTCTCTTTGCCTTCGGCATCTGTCGTAATAACGTCGTAGACTCCTTCCTTGTCGAGCTTTGTTGTTATGGCTGTTGCATCTTTGGCTGTAGCCACAATATTGCCATCAGCGGCATCAACAATCTTCCATTCCATAGCTGCAGGCATTAGGTTGTCTTCGTAGCCAACCGTGAACTCCTCGTTAGGCTTGATGATGCTGTGGTCTATGGCGAGCGAAGACTTGTGGGCATTATATTCCACTTGCTGATATTCGCTCCAAGCTATATCAGACCCCTGTTTGCCATCAGGCGACACGGCACGCACACCAAAGCGGCACATGCGTTCGCCATTAGCAACAAGCGGAGCACCAACAACATAGGCTGCCCACGACTCTGTGGCTGTTAGCAACTTAGCCTCTTCGCCCTTTTGCTGGAAGTAGATTTCGTAATACCATGTGCCCACCTCGTCGTTGTATGTCTTCTCGTCGCCAGTCTCCTCTTTCGAAGCGTATCTCATCTTGAAGTCTACGCTATTATACCAACCACGCAACACCTCAATCTCCTTAATCTTAGGCTGTATGGTGGCGAACGATTGCTCAGGATTACGCAAAGCCAGTTCGCCTATATTCATCTGATAGTTAGCATCAGTATTTTCGAGTGCTACACCTATCATCGCCACTACATCGTTGGCTTGCAGACCGAGTTTAGATAGTGGGGTGGTGAAGGTGGTCCATTCGCCCTGCTTAGCTGCAGGAATATCTATCTCCTTGTAGTTGTTGACATCGTTTTTCAACGCCACAAAGAGTTTGGCATGCGACTCGTTGCCACTCTTTAGCTTGTAAGTTACCGACAGCTCGTATGAAGGCTGTGTGGTGAGCATAGTCTTGAAGAGTTTTATGCGCGAAAAGTCGGTAGCGCCATATAGTCTAAGACTAGAGCCACCTGTATAAACCTCATCCCACGATAGCTCGGCTTTGACAAGCGACTGGATAGAGGCTGCAGTAACCTTATCGCTACGGTCGGTAATCCAAAAGCGCCATGTAGGCAGATAGTCTTGAAGGTTTAGGTTGTACCACTTAGAGTCGAAAGCCACCTTACCCTCCTTATAGAATTTTAGTCCGTTGCCAAGGTTGAAACGAGTTACGAAAGGCACATTCTGAATAGTAGACTTAGCCGTGAGCAGACGAGCCAAACCATGGAATGTCTTGAGGTCGGTATTAGAGAGCGAGCAGTCGGTTCTTACCTCTGGCAACAAGCCAGGATTGCGATAGCCGCCAGAGAATATCATCTCTTGCTTTAGCTGATAAGCCTTCTGTATAGCCATGTCGGAAGTGCCGTCATCAGTAGCGCTTTGATGGATGAGGCTTTCAGAGTGAGCACCCCAGAAGCCTACCGATGTCTCGTTGTCTATTAGCGCCTGCCAATAGTTGTTTTTCAAGGCTCTGCCCTGAATATCGAAGCCTGCATAATAGTCGTAAGGGTCGCGCTTCAAAGCTTTGGCATTCTTAGTAGATGCTTGAAGCAAATAGTCAGACCAGTCGTAGTTGGCAAACAGCTGGTCGGTAACGATATTTCCACCCGCGCCAAACATCTTTTGGTTGTATCTGTTGATGCCCTTGTCGGCTGCTACGTCGCCTTCGTCGTTGGTTACATCATACCATTGCAACTCAAATTTCCAGCCTATCGACTCTGCCTTTTTGTGCATATCGGCAAAGAATTCCTGGATTACAGCCATGGTAGAAGGATTTGACCCGAACTCCGAGTTTACGCCAAGTCCGTTGATGCCATAATATTTCATGAGCTTGGCAAGCTTCAAAGAGTTTTTGAATTTGCCTTTCTCATCCTTCTCCGTTAGGGTTTTGAAGGTGAGCGAATATCTGTCAGTCTTGGTTAGCGACAAGTCTGCATCCCAAGGCACAGCCAATACGCAACCTACCGTTACGCCATTCTTGGCTGCAGCATCCGACAAGCCTGCCGACACTCTAAGCCAAGGTGCCGACCAGTTGCCATGACAGTTGATATATGACCACATAGAGAAGTTGTCGCCCTCGAAACAATATCGTGGCAACGCCTTCCATGTTGTCGTTGGGTCGTCGAGAGGTGTCCATAATAACATCTTTCTGCCCGTTGGTACAGAGGCATGAATATGATAGTCGCCATCCGTGATGCGAGGCAACGGACGTTGACGAGAAATGAAAAACTCATCATCTATCTTCGACAAACCCTCAGGAGGGGTGCCTACTTGCCAACTATCAAAAAACTGATGGAAGTTGTCCCACGAGAGTCGTACATCGCCAGTATCGGTATGTATGGTCTCGAAGTCGAAGTTGTGGTCGGGAGTTCGTTGAGCCGTTGCAGCAAAGCTAAGGCTCATGGCTGCGATGATAAGAATATGTCTTTTTTTCATGCTTGCTATTGTTTGTTATATTGCAAATTTACACATATTATATTATACATATTGTTAAATTGCCGAAAAAACATCATTTTTTCTCATTTCATATATCCTATGTGTGGAGAAAAGAGTACTTTTGCATCGATTATTTAAGAATAAAGCTAAAAAGTAAGGTAAAAGATTTATTATGGAAACCTCACACGCTAATCAGGTAGAGCTACGCAATCTTCAGATGGAAGACTATGACCAGCTCGCACGATCATTTAAACGTATTTATGCTGATTCCGATGTGTTTTGGACTCATGCACAAATCAAAAAGCTCATCACCATTTTCCCAGAGGGACAGGTGGTTGTTATCGTTGGCGACAAGATAGTAGGCTGTGCCCTATCAATCATCGTTGACTACGACATGGTGAAGGGCGACCACACTTATGCTAAGGTTACAGGCGACGAAACCTTCAATACTCACAATCCAAAAGGAAATATTCTATATGGTATCGAGGTGTTTATACATCCCGACTATCGTGGTATGCGTTTGGCACGTCGTATGTATGAGTATCGTAAGGAATTGTGCGAGAAGTTGAACCTTAAGGCAATCATGTTTGGTGGCAGAATACCTAACTATCATAAGTATGCCGACACCATGCGCCCTAAGGAGTATATAGAGAAGGTACGTTCGCGCGAAATCTATGACCCTGTGCTTACTTTCCAGTTGTCTAACGATTTCCACGTGCGCCGAGTTATACGCAACTATCTGCCTAACGACGAGGAGTCGAAGCATTGCGCAACCTTGTTGCAATGGGATAACATCTATTATCAGCCACCTACACAGTCGATAGTAGAGAAGCGCCCAACGGTAAGAATCGGAATGGTGCAATGGCAGATGCGACCATACCATAGTATCGATGACTTGTTTGAGCAGGTGGAATTCTTCGTAGATTCTGTTTCTGATTATAAGTCAGACTTCATCCTCTTCCCTGAGTATTTTAATGCTCCGTTGATGGCTCGATTTAATGATATGGGCGAGGCACAGTCTATTCGCGCCATGGCTCAATATACAGAGAAGATTCGCGACCGCTTTGTTGAACTTGCTATAAGCTACAATATCAATATCATCACGGGCAGTATGCCTTTTGTGAAGGAAGATGGCGCCTTGTATAACGTGGGCTTCCTTTGCCGTCGTGATGGTTCGTATGAGATGTACGAGAAGATACATGTTACTCCAGACGAGCAGAAGTGCTGGGGATTGACAGGTGGTAGCCATGTACAGACCTTCGATACCGACTGCGGAAAGATTGGCATATTGATTTGCTATGATGTGGAGTTCCCTGAGCTTTCACGATTGATGGCAGACGATGGTATGCAGATATTGTTTGTACCATTCATGACCGACACCCAGAATGCATATTCGCGTGTTCGCGTTTGTGCTCAGGCTCGTGCCATAGAGAACGAATGCTATGTGGCTATTGCTGGTAGCGTGGGCAACTTGCCACGTGTACACAATATGGATATTCAGTATGCTCAGTCGGCAGTATTCACTCCTTGCGACTTCGCATTCCCTAACGATGGTAAGCGCTCAGAGGCTACTCCAAATACCGAGATGATTCTTGTATCGGATGTCGACCTCAACTTGCTCAACGAGCTACATACTTATGGTAGTGTGCGCAACCTTCGCGACCGTCGCAACGACCTATACGAATTGCGCATGAAGCCTGCTGCGAAATAAGCAAGGATGGCTAATAACCACATCTTGAAACTTAATGATAAGAACAAAAAGCGAGATACTAAAAGGCTACGAGGCTAAGGCTTCGGAGATAAGCCAAGAGATAAACAAGACAAAGAGCCGCGGGCGACTGCTGCTCTTTGCCCAGTTGACTACGTTTGTGATTGTTATCATGAGCGTTGTCGCCTATACCCTTTGGCATGAGGGAATGGTATGTGGCATAGTGGCTGCCATTTCTGTATTGGCATATCTATTGTCAAGATATGCCGACGGAAAGAATAGCGAAAGGGCAGACCACCTAAAGGCGTTGCAACATACCTACATGGGTGAAATGGCTTATTTGGATGGCAACTTCTCGGCTTTTTATGATGGTGAGCGATATCTAAATCCTCATCATGAATTCTCTTTCGACCTTGACATCTTCGGACCGCAGTCGCTATTTCATCGCATAAATCGTAGTATCACTCGTGGCGGTAGTGATAGGCTTGCTGAATGTTGCAGTCTAAGCAATAAGACAACGATAGCTGATATTGCCAACGAACGTGAGGCTATAAACGAGATGGCAGAACTTAGCGATTTGCGTATGGAGTTTATGGCGCTTACCGATGGCGAGGTGCTGGAAACCAATAAGGTGTATGATGCCTTCGATGATGTTAAGACTTTGCTGTTGCCAAAGTTTGCAACTTCTGGCTCGGCTAAATGGTTGGCCATGGCGTCGGTAGGCATTATGGCTGTGCTAACTTGTTGGTCGGCTTTTGGCTCATTACCATCAAATGTTCCGTTGCTTTGGGGATTGATGCAGACGATAGTGTGCCTTACGCTTTGCGGAAAGCATATTAGTGAAGCCAATAAGGTGGTAGGAGAAATAGAACGACAGACTAAAGGCTACGCAAAGATAATGCGACTTATAGCTTCGCATGAGTATTCGGCAAAGTTAAATAAAGAGGTTGCTGAGATATTGTCATCGGCAGATGCTAATGCCTTGCAGGCTCTGAAGGAGTTGACCGCTATCATCGATGCTATAGATCGTCGTGGACATGCACTGTATATGGTGCTTGCTGACGCCTTGGTATTAAACGACCTTTGGCTTGTTCGCAGGTTTGCTAAGTGGAAACAGAAATATCAGGATGAGGCTTCGGCTTGGATAGATGCTGTTAGCATTTTCGATACTCGTGTGTCGATGGCTACATTCCGCTACAACGAGCCACGAGGTATAGATGCCACTATCGTGGACGAAGACAAGGTGGTGTATGATGCTAACGACTTGTATCATCCTTTCCTTGGCGACAAGGCTGTGGCTAACGATTTCAATATCCAAGATGGCAACTACTATATCGTTACTGGTGCCAACATGGCGGGCAAGAGTACATTCCTTCGCTCCGTAGGTATCAACTATATCCTTGCGCTATGTGGTATGCCTGTCTTTGCATCCAACTATAGAGTGAGCTTGTTCTCGCTATTTAGCAGCATGCGTACTTCCGACGACCTTGCACATGGCATTTCATATTTTAATGCCGAACTGCTCAGACTAAAGCAGCTAATAGATACTTGCCGAGAGAATAGTCGCACGCTAATAATCCTCGACGAGATATTGAAGGGAACAAATTCTGCCGACAAACTAAATGGTTCACGAATGTTTCTTGAGGCTATGTCGAAGATGCCTGTAACGGGTATCATAGCCACCCACGACCTTGAACTTTCTAAAATGGCAGACCAATATCCGCAACGTTTCCACAACTATTGCTTTGAGATAGAACTTGGCGCCAGCGTTACCTATTCTTATAAGATAACGCCAGGTGTGGCTCGCAACCAAAATGCCACCTTCTTGCTTAAAGAGATATTGAAATAAGCGAGAGATAGATTTTTCAAAAAACTGCGTAAAAAAACGCAATAGGCTTCGATGCCCAACGAAGCCTGCTTCAAGTGCCAATGAAGCCTGCTTCGTTGGCACTTGAAGCAGGCTTCATTTTTTTTAGTGTTTTTTATTCTACAACCTCCCATTTGAATACAGAACCATTCTTGCGAGCTGGGTCTGGACCCTTGCAATCTACAGAATATGGACTACCTGTGGTAGGACTCTTGCAGAGGTATGTATGGCGATTGTACGACATAAGCATAAACTCATGGTCGAGATAGTCTTGATACATGAATACTTCTGTCTGAGCCTCGTCGTTGGTCATTCTAACATCGCCTGGCATGCCGATGCCTGAAGCCATGATATATCTGCCGTCGGCACATTGAACGATGAGTTTGCCATTACCCTTGTCGATAAGACGGAAGTGGGTAGAAGGACGGTTGTTGCCACGGCTGGTGTCATAGAGCACACCATGGCGAGTGGCTTCGGCAGGAAGATTGGTTGCAAGGTTGATGATGCGGATGGTCTTGCCCCAAGGAATGTTTTGCGAACGGTCGGCTTTAGGTTCTATAACCTTGAAGTTGTCGAATAGGGCATAGCCGCCACGTTTGCCTTTGCTGTTGAAAGCGAAGAGACATGGGCGCGAACCTTGGAATGTGATGAGCTGATAGCTCAAAGTCATCTTGTTGCCTGCAGAAATAAAGTCGCTACCGTTTAGCGAATATTTGTATTGTGCGCAGTCGTTGTCGTAGTCGCCATCGAGCATCAGCCATAGCTTACCCTTTTTAGGATTGATATCAATGGTGATGGTATCATTATCCACTTGCTGGAACCATTGCAACTTGATGCTCTTACCATTCTTCACTACGCCAAGCCATGAGCAAGGCATATTGATATTGCCAAGACCTGCAACGTCGCCATCCTTAAGGTTGTTGATATCAAGCTCTACGATGGTTTGCGAAACTGGTCCGATAGCTCGTTGGGTAAGGGTGTTGCGAGCCCAAAGAAGTTGTGAAGCTGGCATCGACTCAATACGGAGTTTGCCACCCTTCAAACTCCATAGCTTGTCGTCAGGATTATGGTTCCATTGCCATATGCGTTGTAGGGTTTTGCCGTTGAAGTCGTCATTGCGTTGGTAAGGAGCGCGAGGTTCAACATTAGTACCTGTAGATGGTTTTTCCCAAGTGCGAGGAGCACGACCGAGGTTGCCTTCAAGTCCGATGAATGGCCATCCGTCTTTCCATGTTATTGGCATTAGGTCGACAGTACGGCCTATAGAATGGAAGTCCTGCATAAGCAATGCCCACCATTGACCGTCGGGAGTGGAAACGATACCGCCTTGATGGGCGTTGGTGCAAGCAGTTGCATTATAGTTAGGCATATTTATCTTGATAGGAGTACCATTGTCGACGATGCGACCTTTAACCTCCGTCATAGGACCAGGATGATATCCGTAGGTTTCGTCGGCTGTAATGGTGATGGTCTCGTATGGTCCCCAGATGCTCTTAGAGCGGGAGCAGAGTGTGCGACCATTAGGCTTATAGTCGGTAGAGATAAGATAGTACATGCCATTAATCTTATACATGTGATGTCCTTCGCCTACGCCTGTTCCCTCAGGAATAATCTCGCGGTCGGTACCTGGTACTGGTTCGCTAAGGTCGGGCTTTAGCTCGCAACATCTCACGCTACCATATCCATGGATGGCGTATATCTTGTCGTCGTCGAAGAGTATAGAGAGGTCGTAGATGTTGCCCTTTACCATTACATGCTTCCATGGACCACGAATATCGTCGGCAATATAAGCCTGAAGTCCCTTGCCGTTGACATTAGTAAATACATAGAATTTACCTTTATTATATCGGATGCAAGGAGCCCATACGCCTTGACCATAAACCTCTTTACCGCCAACAAGCGAGAAGGCAGGGTCGTTGAAGTCGAAGCGGTCGAAGCAATAGCTAATCTGCTCCCAATTAACAAGGTCTTTTGAATGCAAGATGTTTACTCCTGGTACCGTGTGCATGGTGGTACCAGCAAGATAGTAGTCGTCGCCAACACGCAAGATGTCGGGATCTGAGAACTCATCATAGAACAAAGGATTCGTGAAGGTTCCGTTGCCATTGTCAGCTGTCCACGACTGTTGAGCCATAGCGATATTGCCTATGCCCAATAGGGTTGCGATAATAAGATGTTTAAAATTCATTAATACGTTAGTTATTTGGTTTATTCTTAGAGTAGATAATATGTCTTTATTAGTTGCTACAAAGATAGTTATAAAAGTGTAAAAGTACAAGTATTAGGAAGAATTATAGCAATAATTAAGTGTATTCAGTTAAATTAGGGGGATTAAGCATGTAGTTTTGCAATCAATACTAACTTTGTGGATATTCTTGACATGCACTATTTATACGATTACCTCGATTGCTTATTTAATCGCATCGAATTTAGGTAAGTAGTTGATAGGATGAGGTTTGCCATATATCCTCATCCTATCTTTTGCTATAGTCTTACTTTCCAAGCGATTTGAACATCTTGGTGATACAACGTTTTTTCTGTTCCATGTTCGGGTGAACATATAGGTTGAGTGTTGTAGTGATATTTGCATGACCGAGCAATACACTTACAGTCTTGTAGTCGCAGTTGCTTTCAATGCAGCGTGTGGCAAAACTGTGGCGCAGTCCGTGGTATTTCAGCCGAGGAATGTCGAGACGTTTCATCAATCTGTGGTAGTAGTTGCGATAGGTGCGTGGCTCAGTCGGCTTCTCCTCATTTGTCAGCACATAGAAGTCTGTGTTTACCACCTTTTTCAGTGGTTTCACCATCGCCTGAAGTTCCTTGTTCATCGGTATCTCACGGCATGAGTTCTTAGTCTTGGGTGTGTTGATGACCAACTCCGTGTGCTTGCGTTCGCCATCCACAATGTAGATGCGCTCAATGGTGCGACTCACGGTGATAGTACCATTATCGGTATTGATGTCCGACCATTTCAAACCACAAATCTCTCCGATACGCAATCCTGTAGTCAGACTGATGTAGATTCCGAGGTTGCGAAAAGTGAAGTTCTGTTTGATGAAATCGAGGATCTTTTTATGGTGTGCCACCGTCAGTACCTCAATTTCCTTGTTTGTCTCTGTCGTAGGGTACTTGATGTCCCACTCGCAATAGTTCATCCATTCGTTCTTTACCCCGAACTTCATAACCATTTTCAGGACAATCAGAATATCCTTCACGGTCTTAATGCTTAGTCCGCCATTGAGTTTCTGCAAGACGAACTCCTGCACAAGTTTCTCACTCAGAGCATCACAATCGCCAAATGATGGCAGAATGTGATTCTCCAAAACTAACACATAAGCAGCGTATGTGGACTGCTTTACGTAGCGTTGCTTGTCACTTTTCCAAGCCAACGCAATTTCTCTAATTGTTTTTGTTGTCATTGTAATCCTTAATTTTGAAGGTGTACATAATAATTAGAGAAAATAGACCTCTGATGTCCCAAATCTCAGATTTCCGGAGTTTCAGGGGGAGTGGGAGAAGTGCAAGTTGGGAGAACTGACGACAAAAGTTGGTAGTGGCTCAACGCCAAAGGGCGGCAATGCTGTCTACACTTCTGTCGGTCATTGCTTTGTGAGAAGTCAAAATGTTGGTATGGGATATTTAATCTTAGATGATATAGCTCATATTGACAATGATATTCACCAAAAGCACAAAGCTACAGAATTAAATGAGAATGATGTATTACTAAATATCACTGGAGCATCCATAGGTAGAACAGCAATAGCAACAAAAGAGATAGAAGGTGGTAATGTAAACCAACATGTTTGTATCATTCGGGCTAACTCTAAAGTAAGTCCTAATTTCCTGTGTAACTATATTCAAACAAAGAAGATTCAAAATTATATACAAAGTTTGCAGACAGGTGGCAGTCGAGAAGGACTCAATTTTGAGCAAATACGTTCATTCCCAATATCCTTACCAAACATAGCAGAACAAAATAAGATTGCGCTGTTGCTTGATAAATTAAACGAGCGCATTGCGACCCAAAACAAAATCATTGAGGACTTGAAGAAGCTAAAGTCTGCGATTATTGAAAAGTTGTACTCTGAAATCCAAGGGAAAGAATATTCGTACAGACAACTTTTTGAGATTATCAATGAACGAAACAACCGATTAGAGTTTTCAAACGTTCTTTCTGCAAGTCAAGAAAGAGGAATGGTAAGTAGGGAAGATTTGAACTTAGATATTAAGTTTGAACGGAGCAACATCAATACTTATAAAATCGTAAGAAACGGTGATTATGTAATTCATTTGCGCTCATTCCAAGGAGGCTTCGCCTTTTCAAATATAGTAGGTGTGTGTAGTCCTGCATATACAATTATGCGCCCTAAAGACTTATTGGAATACGGATATCTATCATATTATTTCACTTCACGACAATTTATCAAGTCACTCGTTATCGTTACTTATGGTATTCGTGATGGGCGTTCAATAAATGTAGACGAGTGGCTTGACATGAAAATTGTTATTCCGCCAAAAGAACAACAACGCCATATCGTGAGAACTATTAAGGTGTTTGAAAATAGAATCAAAAATGAAGAAATGTATGCCTCATGCTTATTAAAACAGAAGCAGTACCTTCTCAGCCAAATGTTTATATAAACATCTGGCGGAGAAGGTACTGCTTTTGTTTATTCAATAGTTCTAATAAATCTGTTTCCGTTTTTATCTTCTGCCCCAATGTGAATAGGCGCTTTCCTATTCGTTGCTGCATTTCAAGAGAGGGAAGAGAAAGAGGAATATTACATAGTCCTTCAAAAGACAAGCATTGTCTAACACTTCCCTCTAATCTCTTTTGTATTTCACAATAGAAATGCTTCGATTCAAAAAAGTAATTAATGTATTCAGGCGCTACGTTTTCTTGGGTTCGGAAGCAAATATACATAGGACTAACGATGCCTTTTTCAAAAGTTGTCAGGCGAGAAATAGAACCAACGTTTATTCGTGCAGGATTAAAGGCAAAGTCGTTCTTTTCTACGATTTTGTAGTTAGAAGTATCTTCGCTTGCAACATTCCTATTTTCAAATTGATCACTCTGCTTTATGAACCCTTGACGATTGCTAACCGACAAGACGTTTTGAATCGCATTGTTTTTATTACGCTTAGAAATCTGCTCAATGACATTGCCTATATGCGAAGTGGTTTTAGTATTAGGCGTATATTCAATTTCAATAATCGCAGACCTACGAACTTCAAAATCCTTAATCAGAGGAATTGCACA
>OCHM01001169.1_pt1 | contig 12992 bp, 13 predicted proteins | sample 1538901 | NCBI WGS metagenome assembly OCHM01 (sample SAMN04571734, study PRJEB22368) | human gut metagenome | biome: human gut; material: stool | host: Homo sapiens | place: Luxembourg | collected 2012-11-08 | reverse complement strand
TGAAGTGAAAGCCGTTCCTGTGGAGAAAGTAGAAGGCTTACGCCCCGGAATGAGCGCCATTATAGAGAAATAAATGAGAACAACGCATATCATCTTCCAGATAGCCAAGCGCGAAGTGTTCCGCATCGCCACAAGGCCGCTATACCTGTTTTGCATGGTCATAGCTCCTTTGTTCTGCTACATCTTCTTTACTACGCTGATGTGGAACGGACTTCCCACGGATATGCCGGCAGGGGTTGTCGACTTGGACAATACAGCAACCACCCGCAACATTATCCGTAACCTGGATGCCTTTCAGCAAACCAAAATTGTGGCACATTATGCCGGCTTTGCCGATGCGCGCAAAGCCATGCAGGAAGGAAAGATTTATGCTTTTTACTTTATTCCCGAAGGTACAACGGCAAAGGCACTTGCCAGTCGTCAGCCCAAGGTTTCTTTTTATACCAATTATTCTTATCTGGTAGCCGGGTCACTGCTTTATAAAGACCAACGCACCATGTCCGAACTGGCAAGCGGTGCCATCGGTCGCGCCACTTTGCGTGCCAAGGGTGCTACCGACGACCAAGCCGTGGCTTTCCTGCAACCTATTGTCATTGATTCTCACATACTGAACAACCCATGGTTGAACTATTCCGTTTACCTGAGCAATACCATTATACCGGGTATCTTGATGTTACTGATATTCATGACCACCATCTATACCATCGGAAGTGAAATAAAAGGCAATACCCAGAAAGAATGGATGCAAATGGCCGATAATTCCGTCACTTTGGCTCTATCCGGCAAACTGTTGCCACAGACCCTCATATTCTTTATCATGGCCACCTTTTATAATGTATACCTGTATGGATTCCTGCATTATCCGTGCAACAGCGGTATCCTCCCCATGCTCTTGGCAGGACTGTTGCTGGTATTGGCATCACAAGCCTTTGGCATTTTCTTGTTCGGACTGTTCACCACCATGCGGCTGGCTTTAAGCACAGCTTCGCTATGGGGAGTCATTTCCTTCTCCATTTCAGGAATGAGCTTTCCCGTCATGGCCATGAATCCTGTGTTGCAGGGATTAGCCTGTCTGTTTCCGTTACGGCATTACTTCCTCATCTACGTCAACCTGGCACTCAACGGTTATCCCTTGATTTATGCATGGCATTCGGTAGTAGCATTGATGCTTTTCATGCTATTGCCTTTCTTCATACTGAAAAGGCTTCGCACCGTGCTATTGCACTATGTATATATCCCTTAAAAAACTAACCGGTTATGAAAGAGAAGAGATTCAAAGAGATAGTTTCGGAAGGCATTGCAGACCTGTTCTATATCTGGTGGCAAGAGCTGAAGGCTGTGGTAAAAGACCAAGGTGTATTGATTTTCTTTATCTTGGTTCCATTGGGATATCCACTACTTTATACCTTTATATATACGAACGAAACCGTCCGCGAGCAGTGGTAGTAGACAATAACCGTTCCACGCTCAGCCGGGAATATCTGCGATTGGTGGATGCCGGTCCCGACCTCTACATTGTTTCTCATTGTGCGGATATGGAAGAGGCCAAGGCATTGCTGAAGGAGGGAAAAGCATATGGCATCATTTATATTCCCGAAAGCTTCAGCCGAGATATTGCCAAAGGCATCCAGACCCGCGTCACACTTTACTGCGACATGAGCGGAATGTTATACTACAAAGCCATGCTGACTGCCAATACCAATGCATCGCTGACCATGAACAAGCAGATAAAGATAGAACGCTCCGGCAACACCACCGAGCGTCAGGACGAAGTCAGCTCCTCACCCATCGAGTATGAAGACATCTCTATCTTCAACCCGCAAAACGGATTTGCCGGCTTTCTGATTCCTGCCGTATTGATGCTCATCATTCAGCAAACCCTGCTGCTGGGTATCGGTTTATCTGCCGGAACAGCCCGTGAAACCAACCGTTTCCGCGACTTAGTTCCTTTAAGCCGCCATTATCACGGCACACTCCGCATTGTATTGGGCAAGTCACTTACCTATTTCATGATTTACGTCATCATGTCGGTCTATATGCTTTGTCTGGTACCCAAGATGTTCAGTCTGGTGCAGATAGCACAGGCAGGCACACTTTTCGCTTTTGTACTACCTTATATATTGGCATGCATTTTCTTTGCGATGACTTGCTCTATCTTTATCCACCACCGCGAAGCCTGCATGATGATATATGTATTCACTTCCGTGCCGTTGCTATTCATTTCAGGCATTTCATGGCCCGGTTCCGCCATTCCTGAGTTTTGGAAAGTTGTTTCATGGATATTTCCCTCCACTTTCGGCATCAACGGCTTTGTACGAATCAATAATATGGGGGCTACACTGCCCGATGTTGCCACAGAGTATCACACCCTATGGCTACAAGCGGGCATTTATTTCCTCACTACTTGCATTGTCTATCGCCGACAGATAACCCTCAGCCGTACACATGTATATGCAAGACTGAAAGAGATAAAAAACAGACATAAACCCAAAGAGGTCTGAATTTGTTTTATAAACCTAAAAAGAAAGACTTATGAAGAAAATTTTCATGCTGGCCTGCGCCTGCCTATTGATTGCTGCATGCAACAGTAACAAAAAGAGTACAGACAATACTACTATTGCTGCCGACACCGAAGTCGCCGATATGCATAATGCAGAAAACGCATTGGACTACGATGGGACTTACACCGGAACATTCCCTGCTGCAGATTGCCCGGGTATCAACATCACCCTTACGCTGAACAAGGATAAGACATTTACTCTTGTCTCAGAATACATCGACAGAAAAGATGCCACCTTCACCGATAAGGGAAACTATACCATCGAAGGTAACCTGATAACTCTGCAGAATGGAACAGAAAAGAATTACTATAAAGTAGGCGAGAATACGCTGACTGCCCTTGATCGGGACAAGCAAGAAATAACCGGTGAGTTGGCAGAACACTACATATTACATAAACAACAATAATTGAAAAATTCTCCCAATAATGAGGGTGTCAAAGTCAACTTCAGAGAAAAGAAGTTTTAATCTGAAACCTGACACCCTATATCAATTCTTATATTTATCAGCTACAATCTGTAACTTTTCAGGGGGCAAAGCATTGATAATACTGTTATTTTGCCGGTAGAGGCGAGGTTCGCTCGCCCGAAAACAGTTCGCTTTGCATATTACTCCCAAAGTTGTGACCGTTGGTTCGGGCAGGCAAACCCTGCCCCTACAGTTGACGATTCGATAGGCCGTTTTAGTTTTGAACACCCTCTTATAGTAAATAGGATAACAGTTACTCCGGATTTTTGGTATGCCTTCAGACAGATTTTTCCCCCTCCCTCCCATCTTTTATCACTTTCCTCCGTTTTATTCATGGCTTTTTACTACCTTTGCGCCCATCAATCAACAGATTAAACATGAAAGAATTTATACAGATACTCCGTCGGTTCGTACCTCCCTATAAGAAGTACCTAGCTTTAAGTACTCTATTCAATATATTATCAGCCGTTTTAAACATCTTCTCCTTCTCACTCATCGTGCCCATACTGAGCATCCTGTTCCAGATGGAGAAAGCCACTTATACTTTTATGCCGTGGGGCTCGGATGCTTCGCTCAAGGACATCGTCATCAACAACTTCCAATATTATATCACCGATCTCATCAATCAATACGGTCCCAGCACCACCCTGTTGCTGTTGGGACTGTTCATGGCGTGCATGACCTTCCTGAAGACAGGATGTTATTTCCTCTCTTCCGCTACCATGATTCCCATTCGTACCGGCATTGTCCGCGATATCCGGGTTCAGCTCTATAAGAAGCTGCTCAGCCTTCCTCTCGGCTTCTTTTCGGAAGAAAGGAAAGGCGACATCATTGCCCGCATGAGCGGCGATGTGAACGAGATAGAAAACTCCATCATGTCCTCATTGGACATGTTGCTCAAGAATCCTATTCTTATTATCTCTTATTTCACTACACTTATTATTATCAGCTGGCAACTCACCTTATTTACCATTGCCATCGTGCCCATCATGGGCTGGGTAATGGGAACAGTAGGAAAGAAGCTGAAACGCGGCTCGCTCATCGCCCAAGGACAATGGAGTGACTTAATGTCACAACTTGAAGAAACACTCGGTGGTCTGCGCATCATCAAGGCTTTCAACGCAGAAAAGAAAATGAACACCCGCTTCACCGAATCCAACAACCTATACCGCAACACCATCAACCGCGTCAACATCCGCCAGCAAATGGCACACCCGATGAGTGAGTTTCTGGGAACGATACTCATTGTTATCGTATTGTGGTTCGGAGGTACGCTGATATTACACAATAACAGCACCATCACCGCGCCTTCTTTTATCTTCTACCTGACCATCCTCTACAGTGTTATCAACCCGCTGAAGGATTTCTCAAAGGCAGGCTACAATATTCCCAAAGGGCTTGCCAGCATGGAACGTGTAGACAAAATCCTGATGGCGGAAAATAAGATGAAGATAAGTCCGAACCCTGTTCCCGTCGGTCCGCTGAAGGAGAAAATAGAATTCCGCGATGTCTGCTTCAAATACGAAAACCAATGGGTGCTGCAAGACATCAACCTCACCATAGAAAAAGGGAAAACGGTAGCACTCGTCGGACAGTCGGGCTCAGGAAAATCAACCATGGTAGACCTTATTCCCCGTTATTACGATGTACAACAGGGTGCAGTCCTGATAGACGGTATCAATGTAAAGGATACTACACTGCACGACTTGCGCAGCATTATGGGAAATGTAAATCAGGAAGCTATTCTGTTTAATGACACTTTCTACAACAATATCTCCTTCGGTGTGGAGAATGCCACCATGGAACAAGTGATTGAAGCTGCCAAGATAGCCAATGCACACGATTTCATCATGGCAAGCGAAAACGGTTACGACACCATGATTGGCGATCGTGGCGGTAAGCTTTCGGGCGGTCAGCGGCAACGTATCAGCATTGCCCGGGCAATCCTGAAAAATCCGCCTATCCTCATTTTGGATGAAGCTACTTCGGCCCTTGACACCGAAAGCGAACGAATGGTGCAGGACGCTTTGGAGAAATTAATGAAAAACAGAACAACCATTGCCATTGCACACCGGTTGTCCACCATCCGCAATGCAGATGAAATCTGCGTTTTACACGAAGGACGCATTGTGGAACGCGGCAAGCACGAAGACTTATTAGCCATGGACGGATACTACAAAAAACTGTGCGATATGCAACAAATGAGCTAATCCTCAGCACAACAAACCATAAGTAGAGCTGTCCAGGCATCCCGCCGGACTGTTTCACCGGTACGGAAATAGACAATCACTAATTTAATGCACCCTCTTTGCATTAATTAACCCTCCTTGCATTGATTAATTACGATAATTTCGTAAGTTTGCGAAAACATCGTAATTAATTCATATACTTATGGAAAAACTAACAATACAAGAAGAAGAAGTGATGCTCTACATTTGGAGCATAGGAGATTGCTTTGTTAAAGAAATTGTTTCAAAATTTCCTGATCCCAAACCGCCATACACCACAGTCGCTTCCATTGTCAACAACCTGAAGCGTAAAGGTTATGTGGCTGCTCAACGCTTTGGAAACACCTACCAATATACTCCATTGATAAAACAAAGCGAATACAAGCGTACATTCATGGGAGGAGTAGTACAGAACTACTTTGCCAACTCTTACAAGGAGATGGTGTCTTTCTTTGCCAAAGAACAAAAGATTTCGGCAGATGACTTGAAAGACATTATCAACCTGATAGAAAAAGGAAAAGAAAAATAACCTCATCAACAAGTCAATACTATGACTCCCGAACTTATCTACATGCTGAAAGTGAATGTAGGCATTGCCTTGTTCTATGCTTTCTACAAACTGTTTTGCGGCAGCGACACATTCTTTAAGTGGCGTCGGATTGCTCTGCTCAGCTTTCTTACGCTTTCTTTCCTTTACCCATTGCTCAACATACAGACATGGATAAAAGAACAGCCTGCCATATATGAACTGACAGACTATTATACACTTTTAATCACCGGTAACACAAACACAAATAATGAAATAGCAACCACCGCGGTTACTGCTCCTACTCCCACGCTAATGACCTTGTTTACATGGGTATATTTTATCGGAGTAGCGCTGCTCTCCGCCCGGTTCATCATCCAATTGCTCAGCATCTTCCGGCTCTCTTTGATAAGTAAGGAAGAAACAGTAAATGGAATTCGGATAAAAAACCTTCCTTATCCGAACAATCCTTTCTCATTCTGGCATTGGGTTTTTATCTATCTTCCGGAGCTGAAAGAAAATGAGAGACAGGAAATCCTGACACATGAACTGACTCATACACGTCAGCTTCATTCCATTGATGTCATTGCCAGTGAGGTAGTGAATATCATCTGTTGGATGAATCCTTTCATGTGGCTGTTGAAAGGTGAAATCAGGCTGAATTTGGAATACCTTGCCGACCACACGGTCATGGAGTCGGGAACCAACAGGCAACAGTACCAGTATCATTTGCTGGGACTTGCCAACCAACACAAACAAACCGGTTTATATAATAACTTCAACTTATTACATTTAAAAAAACGCATTATTATGATGAACAAAAGAAGAACCCGCACAGCAGGTCGTATCAAGTATGCCCTGTTTGCACCGCTGACCGCTGCTCTACTCTTGGTCAGCAACATTGAAACAGTGGCACGGACTACCGAACGTATCACCAATGAGGTGGTCGAAACGGTAGCAGCCATCCAAACACCCAAACCCGGAGCTGTAGACACACCAGCAGTTTACCAAGACAACGATCAGATATTTACCATTGTTGAGGTAATGCCTGAATTCGTTGATGGCGGAATGCAAGGATGTCTAAAGTTCCTTATGGATAACACCAAGTATCCCGAACAAGCCAAGAGAGATAAAATATCAGGCAAAGTATCGGTTAAGTTCGTTATCGAAAAAGACGGAAGCATTACGGATGCCAAAGTCGTAAGAACTGACAATCCGGTATTCAATGAAGAAGCATTGAGAGTGGTTAACTCCATGCCCAAGTGGAAACCGGGTAAACAAAGAGGTAAGGAAGTAAGAGTATCCTACACTGTCCCTGTTATATTTTCATTAGACGGCAAAGGTTATCAGAAAGCAATGAGTACAGCTAAGGGTAATACCAAAAGCAATGCAACGCAAGCTCAATCCGACTCCGATTTCGATGAAAACCAACTATTTCAGATTGTAGAAGAAATGCCTGAATTTCCCGGTGGTATGGGAGCTTGTTTAAAATTCCTCATGGCTAATACCGAATATCCGGAAAAGGCAAAAGCTCAGAAAGTGGAAGGAAAGGTATCTGTTAAGTTTGTTGTAGAAAAAGACGGTTCAATCAGTAATCCCCAAATTATAAAAGGTGGTAACCCATTGCTCAACGATGAAGCATTACGAGTGGTCAATTCCATGCCCAAATGGAAACCCGGAAAACAAAGAGGTAAAGTTGTACGCGTAGGATATACTGTTCCGATTATTTTCAAGTTACAATAAGGATATTCCTTTTACTATCAGGAAAAGCATTCCCATAGATAATATTATCATTTTACTCTGTCATTCTGAATGAAATGGAGAATCCGGAAGCACAAAGTGGATGTAACCAAATCCTTCACTTCGTTCAGGATGACAAAATGATAGGCCGAATTTACTTTTTCAACTCTACAATATGTGTCGGTGCTTGCTCGGCATTACGCTTCTCAGTCTGTTTCACTACATTTTCCGCCAATTCCAAGAAAGCACGTCCCGTGATAGTCGTTTCGTCCAAAGCAGCAGGAGTACCCTTATCACCATTCTCACAAATACTCTGTACGATAGGAATCTGCCCCAGCAAAGGAACATTCATATCTTCTGCCAACTGTTTCGCACCTTCTCTGCCAAACAGATAATATTTGTTTTCGGGCAGTTCGGCAGGAGTAAACCATGACATATTCTCTATCAATCCGAGAATAGGCACATTCACCTTATCATACGCGCATCAGCCAGTGCTACTTGCTGCGGTGTGCTGACAATCACAGCTCCCGTAATGGCAAGTGTCTGTACCAAAGTAAGATGAATATCGCTGGTGCCCGGAGGAGTATCAAGAATGAAATAATCCAATTCACCCCAATTAGCATCACCTATCAATTGCTTCAAGGCATTACTTGCCATACCGCCGCGCCACAAAGTCGCTTGGTCGGGATCTACAAAAAAACCTATGGAAAGAAGTTTGATGCCATACTTCTCAATCGGAATAATCAAATCGCGTCCGTCAATCTGCTCGGCGTATGGGCGTGCATCTTCCACCTGAAACATTTTAGGCATGGAAGGACCGAATATATCGGCATCCAGCAAACCTACTTTATAACCCAACTTAGCCAATGCTACTGCAAGATTGGCAGCTACGGTAGATTTACCTACCCCTCCTTTGCCTGAGGAAACAGCAATAACATTCTTTACCAAAGGAAGCATCTTTCCCGGTTCGGGGCGTGCCGCCTGACGGCTCTCCGTAGAGATAGTTACCTGAACATCAGGAGATACATAAGTATGAATAGCTGTTTCGGCAGCCTTCAACATAGATTTCATAAACGGGTCGGTGGGCTTCTCAAATATCAGAGAGAAACTGACAGACATTCCGTCAATACGGAGATTGTCGGCAACCATCTCCGCTTCCACCAAATTCTTTCCCGTTCCGGGATAACGCACCGTTGCCAGAGCGTCTAAAATCAATTTCGGATATAAGGTCATAATTTACATATTTATTATTTACTTGTTTGCAAACCGCTTCGCTTGCTGCGGTTGTAACTGCGATACTCGTCCAGCTCTATTTCCACATCGGGTTCGCGCAACTCTCCTTCCTGCGGCAAACGGAACTTCATATATTTGATATTCAAACCACGGTCTAGCCATTGTTGTTCATAATAAGTGCGAATGCCCAAGATATCGTCCACAAGTCCCGAATGATACAAATCTTCGGTCAGGAACTCGACGGGAAGACGATTCTCCTCCACCATATAGCGAGTGTAAGTGAACATAAAATTGCTGTCTGTCTTCAAATGAATTAATCCGTCCGGTTTCAAGAACTTGCGATAACGGTTCATAAAATAAGTAGAAGTGAGCCGTTTGGTAGCCTTCTTCATCTGAGGGTCAGAGAAGGTGAGCCAGATTTCACTTACCTCGCCGGGAGCAAAGAAGCGTTCGATAATTTCAATATTGGTACGCAGAAATGCCACATTCTTCATGCCTGCTTTCAGCGCATCTGTGGCGCCTGTCCACATACGGGCTCCTTTTATGTCTACTCCGATAAAGTTCTTATCAGAATACATACGTCCCAATCCCACGGTATATTCCCCGCGTCCGCATCCCAGTTCAAGCACAATCGGGTTATCATTCTTAAAAAAGTCACGATTCCAGTTCCCTTTCATCTCAAACGGAACATTATCGACCACCGAATAGGGATATTCAAACACGTGCGGGTAGTCACGCATATCTGCAAATTTCTCCAGTTTTCCTTTTCCCATGCAAATTCTTATGATTATTGTTTTGTCGGGCAAAGGTAGGGAATATCTAAGAAAGAGAAAAAAATAAGGCTTGCAATTCGCTTGCAAACCTTATTATTCTTTATCTATTAATCGAAAATAGTAACCCAGTTGTGAGTATCAGGTTCATCACCATACTGAATGGCACGCAACTTTGTGTACAGCTTAGTACAAATCGGTCCCGGTTTACCATCTTTCGAGATAACATACGATTTGTTGTTTTCCAAATCATCAATTCGCTGAATGGGGCTGATAACGGCTGCTGTTCCGCAAGCACCCGCTTCTTCGAAAGTTTCCAGTTCTTCTTCGGGAACAGGACGGCATTCCACTTTTATACCCATATCCTCTGCCAGTTGCATCAAGCTCTTGTTAGTAATGGAAGGCAGGATGGAAGATGATTTCGGAGTGATATACGTATTGTTTTTGATACCAAAGAAGTTGGCGGCACCGCACTCATCGATGTATTTCTTTTCTTTGGCATCCAAATAGAACTCGCAAGAGTAGCCCAAGTCATGTGCTTTCTTATTGGCACGCAGACTGGCGGCGTAGTTTCCACCTACCTTGTAACGACCGGTTCCATAAGGAGCCGCACGGTCAAACTCACGGATGATAACGTACGGATTAGTAGAGAAACCTCCCTTAAAATAAGGACCGACGGGAGTTACGAATACCACAAACATATATTCGTTGGCAGGATGTACACCTACCTGTGCACCTGTACCGATAAGCAACGGGCGGATATAAAGAGAAGCGCCGCTTTCGTATGGCGGAATGAAACGCTCATTGGCTTTCACCACCTTCTTCACTGCTGCAAGAAAAGTCTCTGTCGGCAATTCAGGCATCAGTATACCGTTACATGTACTCTGCAAACGCTGTGCATTGGCTTCCGGACGGAAAATACGGATTTTACCGTCCTTACCGCGATACGCTTTCAATCCTTCAAAAGCTTCCTGTCCATAATGCAGACAAGTGGCTGCCATGTGAATGTTCAATGTTTCTTCCGAACAAAGTTCCAATTCTCCCCATGCACCGTCGCGATAGTAACAACGTACATTATAATCTGTCTTCATATAACCGAAGGACAGATTCGCCCAATCAATCTCTTTCATTGTGTATGCTTTTAATGTTATTATTTACGATTGCGAGCAAAATTAAGGTTTATATTTGCAAATTCCAACCAAATAAAAAGAATTGTTTATCATTTATCTTCCTCTTCCAATATTTTCTTGATTTCTCCGTCAGCCTTATAAAGCTTCTCACGACAGAACTTAATGAGTTCCTGCGCCTCCTTAAGGCTTTCGCCCAGACTGTCGATATCCAGTTCATTGCTATCGATGCGGGTTACTATCTCTTCAAGGCGCTTCATGGCCTGTTCGTATGTCTGTTTCTTTGCTGCCATATACTTTGAATGTTATTTATCGGTGATTACTATACTTTCTACTTCTCCTTTTGCAAAACGGGTGACGAGTTTGTCGCCCTCCTTCAGGCAGGAAGCATCCGTGACTGCTTTGCCTTCTTTAAGGGTAATGCTGTAACCGCGTTTCAGCAGATGTTCGGGCGAGGCTGCCTTTATCTGTTGCTCCAGGAACCGGAGACGATGATTCTCTTCCGTCAGTTTCTTCTGCAACAGACTGCCCAATTGCTTCTCAACCAATTCTAACCGATGACTTTCTCTCATCAACCGGGATTGCAAATTGACTTCCATCTGCCTGATTACACGTTCCTGCCGATAACGTTCTTCGCGTAAGCGCATCCGGGTTTGCATCGGTATACGTTCCACCAGGCGGGTGAGTCTTGTCTTTTCCCTCTCCATCCGGGTAGTGACCGCATAAAGAATGGACGAAGCATAATCTTCCAGCGTTTCAGCCGTGCTGCGCAGATGGTTGATGAGAAACTCGGCAGCAGCTGTCGGAGTTTTTACACGTGTATGTGATACACTGTCAAGAACAGTATCGTCGCGTTCATGACCGATGCCGGTAATGACAGGCAACGGAAACTGCGCGCAATTTGCCGCCAGGTCGTATGTATCAAAGCCCGAAAGATCGGAAGTGGCACCGCCTCCCCGGATAATGACCACCACATCCCAATCATCACGCCGCGCATTGATGGTATCGAGAGCCGCAATGATTGTCTCCTCCACCCTGTCACCCTGCATGACGGCCGGAAAAAGACGCGGATAGAATACAAAGCCATACGGATTATGTTCCAGCTGATTACAGAAATCTCCGTAACCTGCTGCCGTGGCCGATGAAATGACAGCAATCCGCTGAGTGAGCAAAGGGAGTTCCAACTCTTTATTCAGGGTAAGGACGCCTTCTTCGTCCAACTGTTTCAATATTTCACGCCGGCGACGCGCCATGTCTCCCAATGTATAGGTGGGGTCGATATTGAGTACGGTCAGCGAATAACCATAAAGTTCGTGAAACTCCACCGATACTTCCACCAATACCTTGATACCCGCCACAAATGCCTGTCCGGTCTCTTCCTCAAAATAAGGTTTCAGCAGGCGATACACATTATTCCAAATCGTTCCCCGTGCCTTGGCTATCAGATTATTTCCTCTCGGTTCTTTTTGCACAAATTCAAGGTAACAATGACCGGAGTAGTTGCTGCGCACATCGCTCAGTTCCGCCTGCAGCCAATAAGTATCGGGCATACAAGAGGTAATACTGCGCTTTACCAGCGCATTCAGTTCATATAAAGACAGAGGATGTGCATCCATTATTTTCTTTTCTTTAATTCCGTTTGATAAGCTTTCCAAATATTTGAAACACCATAGCCATAAATATTATCGGGAGCATCTGCCCGGTCTGCCGAACGACGTACCGCTTCTATCACCTCTTTCGCCGTGAGCCACGGACATGCCTGCCAGAAACAAGCCACCAGTCCGCAAAATGTGGGCGATGCAAACGAAGTTCCATTGGCACGCGACACTGTCCCGTCATTTCCGGCTACCGCAGAACTTACCCCCACTGCCATTACATCAGGTTTTACGCGACCGTCTGCCGTATTACCGACAGACGAGAAATCTGCATTCACCAGATTTTTATCCATGGCACCCACAGTAATGACATTCTCCGCATCTCCCGGAGGAGTCAGCTTCTTCCAAGTACCGCGACCGGAATTGCCGGCACTGCACACCACTATCAGTCCTTTATCGGCAGCCATCGAAGCCGAATGTGACATCAGGGAATAATGCCCGTCCAAGTCACGATAACGATAATTACACGTTTTATCGTCAAACTCATAATAACCCAACGAAGTATTCACCACATCGACTCCCACGCTATCGGCAAATTCCAAAGCCGCTGCCCAGTAATCTTCCTCCACCGGCTGCTCCGTATCATCGTCTTCACTGCGAAGCAACCAATATGAGGCTTCGGGTGCGGTCCCTACCAATACGTCCGGTTGGTTGGCAGCCAAACACGATAACACTTTCATGCCGTG
>OCHM01001136.1_pt1 | contig 13278 bp, 8 predicted proteins | sample 1538901 | NCBI WGS metagenome assembly OCHM01 (sample SAMN04571734, study PRJEB22368) | human gut metagenome | biome: human gut; material: stool | host: Homo sapiens | place: Luxembourg | collected 2012-11-08 | reverse complement strand
AGTTTTTTGTTTTATGCATTCCATTTGGAGGTAAGGATATTATTCGAAAAATAACGGCATTGCATCTCATCCTACGAGATACAATGCCGTTATTTTGAAGTCTTCACACTTTCATTGAAAAGTGGACCTGGCGGGAATCGAACCCGCGTCCAAAAACCTGTCCCATGTACTTCTACTATCATAGTCAGTTATTTGACATTCCCTCTGCCGTACGAAAACTAACATCCTTACGGGTTTAGTAGCTTCATAATACGCCTGACAGCTCAAAGCTTTGCCGTCATCGTTTCTCACATAGTCGGTGCCAGATTCCTAAAGTGTGAGTGCTTCAGGGCTGACATGCAGCATTTAGGCTGCAGCTAATTCGAAATTATCGTTAGCGTTTAATTTTAAGTTTGCGATTTAACGCATCAGCCTACGGATAGCTTCTCCATCTTCGAGATCCCTGTCGAAACCAGTACAAGCCCTGATCAGGGTAGAGTAATAAATACTCTCTACTGTAACAGACACATTCTCTTGTGTGCTGTACATACTAATATAGTAAAAAGAAATATAAATGTCAAGTGATTATTGCGTTAAAAGAAGTGAAAAAGCAGTAAAAATTTAGCATTTTTAATGTCATTTCACATATTTTTTATAAAGATAATTACTGTCAGACAGGGAAGAATGTGTTAATATAATAATATGAGTAATTATAAATCTTAACAAGAAAATTCGGAAAAAGGAGAGGTTTCTTATGCCAACAACATACGCACATTATAAATTCGGAAAAGAGGTGCTCAGCGCACTTCCAAGACCCCTTCAGAATTCTATAGAAGCGCATAGAGAGTTGTTTGATATTGGGTTACATGGACCGGATATCTTATTTTATTATAATGCATTAAAGAAAGATCCGGTGAATGAACAGGGGCATACACTTCATGAACAATTTGCCGATGAGTTTTTCCATCATGCTGTTGAAGTGATTGAGAAAGCAAAAGATCCGGCAGTGGCGCGCGCATATATTTATGGATTTATCTGTCATTTTGCTTTAGACAGTGAATGCCATCCTTATGTTGAAAAAATTATGCAGGTCGGAAGAGTTTCACACAATGAGATCGAGATGGAATTGGATCGAATGATGCTGACGGAAGATTATCATGATCCTTTGCGCTATCTGACAGCAAAGCACATTCAGCCGAAGATGGAGTATGCGGAAGTGATCGCACCATTTTTCAAAGATGTAACAGCCGAGCAGATCTATAAGGCATTAAAAGGGATGGTTTTTTATCATAAGCTGTTTCTGGCACCGACATCTGGAAAGCGAAAAGCGTTGTTTCTTGGGATGAAGGCAGTGGGGAAATACGATTCATTGCATGACATAGTGATGAGTGTAAAGCCAGATCCGTTATGTCAGAAATATTGTAAGGTTTTAAAACGGCAATATTCAGGTGCAGTGCCGTTAGCTGCGAGTCTGATCGTACAGTATCAGAAGAAATTATTCCAGGACACACCGCTTCCGGAACGTTTTCATGAGACATTCGGTGCAGGAGAAGAGTGGGAGAAACTGCGTCTGTAGAGAATCGAAGAAAAGAGTAACAGACTGCTTGCCAGGAGAGATGCAGAAGAAGAGAAAAAGAGTCAGGAGAATGTAGATGAAGGAATTCGTTAAAGTGCAGGATATCACGAAAACTTATAAAATGGGTGAAGTTGAGATTCATGCAGTGGATCACATCAGCTTTTCGATTGAGCAGGGAGAACTTGTTGTAATCGTTGGACCAAGTGGTGCAGGTAAGACAACTGTGCTTAATATTCTCGGCGGAATGGATACGGCAACAAGCGGGAAGCTGTATGTAGATGGAAAAGATATTACAGCTTATAATTCCAAACAGCTGACAGGATACCGCAGAGATGACATCGGATTTGTTTTTCAGTTTTATAATCTTGTGCCGAATCTGACCGCATTGGAAAATGTTGAGCTTGCGTTGCAGATCAGTAAGGATCCGTTGGATGCACAGGCAGTTTTGGAGGAAGTTGGTCTGGGGGAACGGAAGAATAATTTTCCGGCACAGCTTTCCGGCGGTGAGCAACAGCGAGTTTCAATCGCGAGAGCATTAGCGAAGAACCCAAAGCTTTTGCTTTGTGATGAGCCAACAGGTGCATTGGATTACAATACAGGAAAATCAATTTTGAAATTACTTCAGAATATGTGTAGAGAAAAGGGAATGACAGTTATTATCATTACACATAATCAGGCACTTGCGCCGATGGCAGATCGATTGATTCATATAAAAAATGGACAGGTAGCAAGAATGGAATCTAATGAGAATCCGACTTCGATTGATGAAATTGAATGGTAGGGGATGTGGATGAAGAAAGCATTAAGAAAAAACTTTTATATGGAGATCCGTCATAGCCTTGGACGTTTTTTATCCATTTTCTTTATTGTTGCGATAGGATGTGCATTCTTTTCCGGAATCCGTGCATCAGAGCCGGATATGAGATATTCAGGAGATGCATATTTCGATGAGAAGAACCTGATGGATATTCAGGTAATGAGTACAATGGGACTGACAGAAGATGATCTGGATGCAATTCGTGCTGTGGATGGTGTATTGGATGCAGAAGGAAGCTATGCAACAGATGTACTTTGTACGATTCGGGGAAACCAGGTAGCAGTTCATGTTATGGCGCTCCAGGATAAGATGAATCAAGTTCAGTTAGAAGATGGCAGGCTTCCGGAAAAGGAAAATGAATGTGTAATAGATGCAGATTATCTGGATGGAAAGAATCTGAAGATTGGGGATAAGATCACATTATCGAGTGGGACTTCGGATTCTTTGGAAGATACACTTAAGACAGATACATTTACCATTGTTGGTACGGTCAGCAGTCCGGAGTATATTGCATTTCACAGAGGCAGTACAACAATTGGAAATGGAAGTGTCAGTGCCTTTCTTTGCGTTCCGGAGAAAGCATTTTCATTAGATGTGTATACAGAGATTACAGTGCAGGTTGAAGGTGCAAAGGAAGCGACTGCATTTACGAAAGAATATGAAGAACATGTGGATTCTGTGCTGAAAAAGGTTCAGGCAATTAAAGCGGAAAGAGAACAGGCCAGATATGATGAGATTACTTCGACAGCGCAGGAAAAAGTGGATGAAGCACAAGAAGAGTTAGCTCAGGCAGAGCAGGATCTGGCGGATGGAAAAGAAGAGGCGGAAGAAGAACTTGCAAGTGCAAGAGAGAAACTTGATGCAGTGCAGAAAGAACTTGAACGAGGAAGAAATCAGCTGGCAGCTTCGAAGCTTGAACTGGAGCAGTCGAGAAATCTTCTGATATCAAAGCAAAAGGAGCTGAATCAGTCCAAAGCACAAGTTGAGCAGGGAGCACAAGAACTTAGCGAAAAACAGATTGCACTTACAACATTAAGAAATCAGCTGGCGCAACTGAAAGAGCAGGAAGAAAGTCTGGAAGATCAGAGACAAGAACTTTTAGCGCAACAGACACAGATGCAGCAAAAGAAAGATGAGCTTCTGAAAGCAAAGGAAGAATTGCAGCAACAGGCAGAAGACTATCAGTCTGCGTATCAGCAGATTTATCAGCCGTTAAAACAGTCTTATGAAGAACTAAATACACAGTATGAACTTCTTCTACAGAACTATGAGGCACTGAAAGAAGAATACGACCGGAAGCAGGAAGCAGGAGAAGAAGATCCGGAATTAAAAGCTCAGTTAGAACAGTTGGAAGCTGAAAAAACAGCAATGGAAGAGAAGTTGACTGAATGGAAAGCAAATCTGGATAAAATGGAACTGGAGGCGAAAGCTGCCGAAGCGGAGATTCAGAAAAACCAGACAAAAATCGAAGCCGGATTGACGCAGATTAACGAAGGGCTTCCAGCAGTTGAAGCCGGGATAGCTCAGATTGAAGCGGGTATTCCGGTATTACAGGATAATATACAGAAACTGACGGATGTGCTGACACAGGGAGATGCTGCAATCCTTACCGCAAGTCGGCAGATAGATCAGGCAAAGGCGCAGATTACATCCGGTCAGCAGCAGATTGACAGCGGATGGCAGCAGATCAGTGAGGGACAGAAGAAGATTGAGGAGGCACAGCAGCAGTTAAGCAGCGGAACAAAGGAGCTGGAAGACGGTTGGGCAGAGTATGAGGAAGGTCGTATAGAAGCTCAGAAGAAGATTGAAGATGGAGAGCGGCAGATTACAGAAGCAAGAGAAGAGCTTGCGAAAGCACAGCAGAAGATTGATGATCTTGAAAAGCCAAAGTGGTATGTTTATGATCGGAACAATCTGGCAGAATACAGTGGATACGGAGATAATGCAGACCGTATGCGGGCAATCGGTAAAGTGTTCCCACTCATTTTCTTCCTTGTTGCAGCATTGATCAGTCTGACAACAATGACACGAATGGTAGAGGAGGAGAGAACGCAGATCGGTATTTTGAAGGCTCTCGGATATGGAAATGCTTCAATTGTTGGAAAATATCTCTGGTATGCGATCCTTGCGACATTAACCGGTGGTGTTTTCGGAATTCTGATTGGAGAAAAGATAATTCCATATATCATTATCACTGCATATAAGATCTTGTATCGTCATATGTATGATGTTGTGATCCCATATAATTTGTATTATGCCGTAGCAGCATGTGCAGCAGCACTTGCATGTACAGTGATCGCAACACTGTTCTCCTGTATGAAAGAATTACGAGAGCAGGCAGCAGAATTGATGCGTCCGCCGACACCAAAACAGGGAAAACGAGTATTTCTGGAACGAGTTCCGTTTATCTGGAAAAATCTGAATTTCACATGGAAATCAACCGTGCGTAATCTGGTGAGATATAAAAAACGCTTCTTCATGACAGTATTTGGAATTGGCGGTTGCATGGGCATGATGTTGTTTGGTTTTGGATTAAAAGATTCTATTTCAGCAATCGTTCCGCTTCAATACGAACAGATTCAGCTTTATGATGGAGACGTTATTTTAAAGGAAGATGTGACAGAAGAAGAGAGAATTGAGGTTCAGAAAGAACTGGATACGGATAAGAAGGTATCAGTGACTGCAGAAAATCTTTTGAAAAATATTGAGATCAGTTCAGGAGAGTCTTCTCAGGAAGTTTATTTAGATGTACCAAAAGATGTGGAAGCATTCAAAAAGTTTGTCGTGATCCGGGATCGGAAGACAAAAGAAATTTATTCATTGGATGATAAAGGAGCAATCCTGACTGAAAAAGCAGCGAAACTGCTGGAAGTCAATGTCGGTGATAAATTAACGATTGATACAGATGATGGAGAGAAAACAGTCTTGATCAGCGCAATCTGTGAGAACTATATGGGACATTATCTCTATATGACATCTGAAGTCTATGAAAAGACATTCGGTGAGGCCCCGGCCTATAATTCAATTTATTATAGAACTCAGGACCGTACAACAGAGGAGGCAAAGGATGTCGGCGAAAATATAATGAAGTGTGATGGAACACTTAGCATCAGCTATACGACAAGCCTGAAAAAGCAGGTGGATCATATGCTGGAGAGTCTGGACATCGTGATTATTGTATTGATTATTTCAGCAGGAATGCTGGCATTTGTAGTGCTGTATAATCTGAATAATATTAACATTACAGAGCGCAAGAGAGAACTGGCAACATTAAAGGTACTTGGATTTTATGACAAGGAAGTTTCTTCTTATGTTTACAGAGAGAATATCCTGCTGACTTTGATTGGGGCACTGGCGGGATTGTTGATCGGAAAAATTCTGCACCGCTTTATTGTTGAGACAGTGGAGATTGATTCGGTTATGTTTGGACGAAATATCGATCCACCGAGTTTCCTGTATGCCTTTCTTCTAACAGTGGCCTTTTCTTTGTTTGTCAATGGAGTGATGTATTTTAAGTTAAAGAAGATTAACATGGTTGAATCACTCAAGAGTGTAGAATAAGACAGATTTGTCGGGAAATATAATAACGAACATAATAATGGATTGCAGAGAAGCTGCATGGAACATAGATACAATCGTGAAATGTTCCATGACAGCTTCTTTGTTGTTGCCGGCCGCATATAGCGTAAGCAGCAACCGCACGTAGCATGAACAGTAACTTTTTGTTAAAAAGCACTTGAAATATACCTGCAGGTGGTATATATTAATAATTAGAAAATATACCCCCTGGGGGTTATACGACAGGAGAAATACAATGGAAGAAAAGAAAGTCTGTCCGGGATGTTGTCACAAGACAAAGGACCGCCCGGAAAAAGAATATAAAGATCTGATGAATCGTCTGAGTAGAATTGAAGGACAAGTCAGGGGAGTTCGAAGGATGGTTGAAGAAGGCGCGTATTGTCCGGATATTCTGATTCAGGTATCTGCGGTGAATGCGGCTCTGAATAGTTTCAATAAAGTGCTTTTGGCAAACCATATCCGGACATGTGTGGCAGATGATATCCGGGATGGAAAAGATGAAACGATTGACGAGCTCGTGACGACACTTCAGAAATTGATGCGATAAAAGATCTGAAGAGAGATTCGGAACAAAAAGTCCGGATCACAACTTGAAGGAGGAGTAAGATGGAACAATATAATGTGACGGGAATGAGTTGTGCAGCCTGCAGTGCCCGTGTTGAGAAGGCAGTTGGGAAAGTCCCCGGAGTTGAGAACTGTTCAGTCAGTCTTCTGACGAATTCCATGGGAGTGGAAGGCACAGCAACAGTAGATGCGGTTATTGCGGCTGTTGAGGAAGCTGGATATGGGGCAACGTTGAAATCTGCAAAGAATGAAGGGCATGGGATGAATCAAAGTGAGCAGAACTGTGCGGAAGATGCGTTGAAAGACAGGGAGACACCGAAGATGAAAAGGCGTCTGATCGCTTCTTTGTGTTTTTTGATTCCGCTCATGTATCTGTCAATGGGGCATATGATGTGGGGCTGGCCACTTCCGGTATTTCTGGAAGGAAATCATGTGGCGATGGGGCTGGCGCAGCTCCTGTTAACGACAATCGTTATGGTGATCAATCAGAAGTTTTTTATCAGTGGATGGAAAGGCATGATCCATAGAGCACCAAATATGGATACGCTGGTTGCACTTGGTGCAGGTGCATCTTATGGATATAGCGTGTATGCATTATTCGCTATGACAGCAGCGCAGACGACAGGCGATATGGATCATGTGATGGAGCTGATGCATGAATTTTATTTTGAATCAGCAGCAATGATTTTAACGTTGATCACAGTCGGAAAGATGCTTGAAGCGCATTCAAAGGGAAAGACAACAGATGCATTAAAAAGCCTCATGAAGCTGGCACCAAAGACAGCAACGCTCCTGCGTGATGGAAAAGAACAGGAAGTTTCTATCGATCAGGTAAGAAGAGGAGATCAGTTTGTTGTAAGACCGGGGGAGAATATTCCGGTGGATGGAATTGTTCTGGAAGGAAACAGTGCAGTAGATGAAGCTGCCCTGACCGGAGAGAGTATACCGGTAGATAAAGCAGAAGGGGATAAAGTGTCTGCGGCTACAATGAATCAGTCAGGTTTTCTGCGTTGCGAGGCGACGAGAGTTGGCGAGGATACGACATTGTCACAGATCATTCAGATGGTAAGTGATGCGGCAGCAACAAAAGCGCCAATTGCCAAAGTGGCAGATAAAGTTTCAGGAGTATTTGTTCCGGCAGTTATTTCTATTGCAGTTGTCACAATGATCGTATGGCTGCTTGTCGGAGAGTCTGTTGGATTTGCACTTGCAAGGGGAATTTCTGTTCTGGTGATCAGCTGCCCGTGTGCATTAGGTCTGGCCACTCCGGTTGCAATTATGGTTGGAAATGGAATGGGCGCGAAGAATGGAATCATGTTTAAGACAGCTGTTTCGCTGGAAGAGACAGGAAAGACGGAGATTGTCGCACTGGATAAGACAGGAACGATCACAAGTGGAGAACCGAAGGTGACGGATTTGCTCCCTGCGGACGGAATGACAGAACATGAATTATTATTTTTTGCAAATGCATTGGAGAAGAAAAGTGAGCATCCGCTTGCCCGGGCGATTCTTGCAAAGGCAAAAGAAAATGGAAAAGCAGAGCAGAAAATTGAAATCACACAGTTTCAGGCGGTTCCGGGAAATGGTCTGTCAGGAAAACTTGGAGAGGACTGGCTGTACGGAGGAAATTTCAAATTCATTTCTGACAAAATGAAGATTTCTGCCAGCATAAAAGAACAGGCAGAACAGTTGGCTCAGCAGGGAAAGACACCGCTGTTTTTTGGAAAAAACGAGCAGTTCCTTGGTATGATCGCAGTTGCGGATGTGATCAAGGAAGATAGTCCACAGGCAGTGAAAGAACTTCAGAATATGGGAATCCATGTTGTTATGCTGACCGGAGATAATGAGCGCACAGCGAAGGCAATTGGTGAGCAGGCAGGTGTGGATGAAGTGATCGCAGGTGTTCTTCCGGAAGGAAAAGAACAGGTGATCCGCAAGCTGAAAGAAAAAGGAAAGGTTGCGATGGTAGGTGACGGTATCAATGACGCACCGGCACTGACCAGGGCAGATATGGGAATTGCCATCGGAGCTGGGACAGATATTGCAATCGATGCAGCGGATGTTGTGCTGATGAAGAGCCGGTTAAGTGACGTGCCGGCGGCAATCCGTATGAGCCGTGCAACACTGCGCAACATTCATGAGAATCTGTTCTGGGCATTTTTCTATAATGCGATAGGAATTCCACTGGCAGCAGGAATCTGGATCCCGGTCTTTGGTTGGAAATTAAATCCGATGTTCGGAGCGGCGGCAATGAGCCTGTCCAGTTTCTGTGTAGTGACAAATGCATTGAGACTGAATCTGTTTAAAATGTACGATGCCAGCAAAGACAGAAAAAGAAAGATGAAAAAGGTAGAAACAGCAGAAAATACTGTTTCAGATATTGTCTTAACAGACAAAAATGAGTCAGAAAACAAGGAGGAGACAAAAATGACAAAGACAATGAAAATCGAAGGAATGATGTGTGGACACTGTGAGGCGGCTGTGAAGAAAGCTCTCGAGGCACTTGAGCAGGTTGATACAGCAGAAGTCAGCCATGAGGCCGGAACAGCGGTTGTGACACTGAATTCCGAAATCAGTAATGAAGTGCTGAAAAAGACAGTCGAAGACAAAGATTATACAGTAACAGCGATCGAGGATTAATGAGCAAAGAAGAGGTTCCCTGCGGAAATGAAAGATTCTGCAGGGGACCTCTTGGATTATAAAAATAATGTAACTGTTCAGAGCAAACCTCAAAAATGCTACGCATCTCGTCGGTGTGGCGTATCCTTGTATACAATCTTCCCATCACAGATTGTATATTTTACTTTTCCATACAATTCCCATCCGGTAAATGGAGAATTAGAAGACTTAGAAGCATAAGTCTCAGGAGTCCATTTCTCATTCGGATCAAACAGTACAAGATCAGCTGATTTTCCTTCTGCGACAGAACCGCACGGAAGGTGATACAGGCTGGCAGGATTGATCGTCATCTTCTCGATCAGCTGGCTTAATGTCAGGTGTCCCGGACGTACAAGGGAAGTAATTCCGAGAGCAAGGGAAGTCTCAAGACCAATAATACCGCTTGGTGTTTGGGTGATAGGACGGGATTTCTCTTCCGTACTGTGTGGCGCATGGTCTGTAGCAATCAGATCGATCGTACCGTCTTTGAGACCTTCAATGATAGCAAGACGATCCTTTTCTGTACGAAGCGGCGGGTTCATCTTGGCAAGAGAGCCGTATTTTAACACAGCTTCATCTGTCAAAGTGAAATGATGCGGAGTTGCCTCTGCATGTAGATTTGCTCCCATAGCTTTAAAGGTGCGTACCAGTTCAACGGACTGTCCGGAGCTGATATGCTGGATCACGACCTGTGCACCGGAACGAAGCGCCAGCAGACAATCTCTGGCAACAAGAGATTCTTCAGCAATCGAAGGAGATCCGTAGATGCCCAGCGCATCAGATACAGGTCCGTGGTTGATTCCGTTTGTTTCAATAAATGCAGGATCTTCTTCATGAAGACTGATCGGAAGGTCAAGTGCCTTCGCCTCTTCCATGGCCTTATAGAGAAATGCAGCGTTCTTAAGAGGGATTCCGTCATCTGTGAATCCACAGGCACCGGCAGCGGCAAGTTCCTTCATAGAAGTCATCTCTTCACCCTTGAGTCCGCAGGAGACAGCAGCAGCCTGGAAAATATGGATGTCTTCCAAAGCCTCCCGTTCCATCAGTTCTTTGAGAACCGGAACAGAATCGATGACCGGTGAAGTATTTGCCATACAGATCACGGAAGTAAATCCACCGGCAGCAGCTGCAAGAGATCCGGTATGGAGATCTTCTTTATAAGTAAATCCGGGATCACGGAAATGAATGTGTGTGTCAACAAGTCCTGGAGAAATCATAAGTCCTGCAGCATCAAGCTCATCCTCTCCATTTTCAGGTGTCAGAGTTCCGGCATCTGCGAGTGTCTGGATCAGACCGTCTGTGATGCGAAGGTCGACAAGACGTTCTGTATCAGATGCAGGATCAATTAGAAAACCATTTTTTATAAGCATAATTCATCCTCCTTTTGCTGTTAAGTATACCGTATTTTTGATAGAGATTCAAATTTATTAGAAAATGTGTTATCATAAACGCACCGTAACATGAAAAAAAAGAGGGCAGAAAGGTTATCTCTGAATTTTACCGGATCCAGACAATCGTTCTGCGGAAAGAAGGAGTAAATGAAAGAATACGATTATCTGATTGTCGGAGCAGGTCTTTATGGAGCTGTCATGGCACATGAATTAAAGAAAAAAGGGAAGAAATGTCTTGTGATTGACCGAAGAGATCATATTGCAGGAAATATTTACTGTGAGGACATAGAAGGAATCCATGTACATAAATATGGTGCACATATTTTCCATACGTCTGATAAAAAGATATGGGATTACATGAATCAGTTCGCGGAATTTAATAATTACATCAATTCACCGGTAGCAGTTTATAAAGATGAACTTTATAACCTGCCATTTAATATGAATACATTCAGTAAGATGTGGAATATCCGCACACCACAGGAAGCAAAAGAGATTATTGAAAAACAGCGCAAAGAGACAGGAATCACAGATCCACAGAATCTGGAGGAACAGGCACTTTTTCTTGGCGGAAGAGATATCTATGAGAAGCTGATCAAGGGTTATACAGAGAAACAGTGGGGAAGAAAGTGTACAGAACTTCCGGCATTTATTATCAAACGTCTGCCATTCCGATTTGTTTACGATAATAACTATTTCAATGACAGATATCAGGGAATTCCGGTTGGCGGTTATACAGCAATCGTTGAGAAGATGCTGGAAGGGACAGAAGTTCGCACAGGGATTGATTTCTTTGAATTCAGAAAAGAGAATCCGGAGATTGCAGAGAAGATTATTTTTACAGGGATGATCGATGAATATTTTGGATATCAGCTGGGAGCATTGGAGTATCGTTCTGTCAGATTTGAGACAGAAGTTCTTGATTGTGAGAACTATCAGGGAAATGCTGTTGTCAATTACACAGAGCGTGAAGTTCCGTATACAAGAATTATCGAGCATAAGCATTTTGAGTTTGGCAAACAGGAGAAGACAGTTATTTCCAGAGAGTATTCATCAGAATGGAGTGTTGGCATGGAGCCATATTATCCGGTAAATGATGAGAAGAATAATACATTGTTTGAAGAATACAAGAAGCTTGCAGAAAAGGAAGAAAATGTAATCTTTGGCGGACGACTGGGAGATTATAAATATTATGACATGGATAAAGTTGTTGCCGCAGCTCTTGACAGACTGGAAGAATTCAATTAATATGAGAGTCACACTTCAGTCGTTCTGACTGAAGAATCAGGAAAGATTCTGAAGAGTAGTTCGTATCAGATTCTGATAATTTTCAATTGGACAGGTATTGTATCGTGTGCGGTGTGGGGCCGCACACGTTTAGATGACAGATTGCAGTAGAATTAAATATGGAAAAAATGTATGAAGTACTTCGCTTCGTGGAAAAAGGAACCGAATGCCAGCCAAGTATCGATTGCCTGCAGGGAGAACTGTTGATTTATTATCTGCGGGATAATACACAGTTGGATAAAGCGGTGTTGTTTGAATGGTTCCGACAGATTGCCGGGGAAATAAGAAAGTATCAGCAGTCGAGACGTGGGCAGAATTATCGTTGTCTGACCCCATATAGTATTGTTGTGACAGAAGAAGGAGAATTGCTGCTTTTAAATCCGGATGCACAGGAAAATGAATTTGTTATGAAGAAGATGCAGCAGAAAGCGGTGAGAAGTCATTTTATCCGCCCGACAGCGTCAGGAAGCAGGAAGAATTGTTCGGTAGATTTGTTCGGATATGGTAAAATTTTGCAGTTTTTACTGGCATATACAGAGCAGATCCCGGAACTTAGCAGAAGCGAAGAACGCAGACTGGAGCGGATCATTGAACGTTGTACCGGTGGCGGAAGACGGCATTATGACAAGATCAGCCAGGTGATACGTGATCTTCCGGAGGAACGTGAGGAATGGAATTTGGAACAGAAAGTAAAATTTCGGAATGTCAAACTGGCGGTTCTTTTATTTGCTGCCGGGGCAGTAATTGCGGCAGCAGGAATTGGGATGAGCCGGGGAAGAGAGAGCAACAATACAGTTGGGAAAAGTGAAACGGCAGTGCAAGCTCAGAAAGCAGACGATGTAAAAACAATACCAGAAGAACATAGTGAAACTGAACAGGACAGAAAAAAAGCATTGGAAGATATGAAATGGAAGAAAGAGATGGAGGAACGGGTTCAGGAGATTCTGGAATCGGTCAAAGCATGTGAAAAGAAGATAGAAGAAACGACGAAAGAAGAGAATAATGGGGAAAACAAGGAAGAAGCAGAGCAAACGACAGAACAGCAAACAGAGGAAACTGCGGAAAAATCTGTAGAAGAGGAAATAAAACAGGAAACGAAACAAGAAGTGATAAATGATCCGGTTGTTCCGGAATAAGAAAAAAGTCTCCATAAAAGGGAGGATGCCGGGTAACCATTTACTGGTTCCCGGCATGTATTATGAAAAAGTTTATTCAAAGTTTTTTGTTTTTTCCTTTGATGCTTATAGTATATGTGAGAGAAATGAAGAAAAAGTGATAAGAAGATGAAAGATTTTTAAATGATAAATGAACAAATTATGAACGACAGATGTAGTGGAAAATAACGGTTTAAAAAAGAATGGCAGTGTGGTATTCTACATCTAAAGAGAACTTCGGAAGTTACTGTTCACTCCCGTGTCAATCACTCC
>OCHM01001134.1_pt1 | contig 13288 bp, 10 predicted proteins | sample 1538901 | NCBI WGS metagenome assembly OCHM01 (sample SAMN04571734, study PRJEB22368) | human gut metagenome | biome: human gut; material: stool | host: Homo sapiens | place: Luxembourg | collected 2012-11-08 | reverse complement strand
GAAGGAACAGGTCCTTCTCAAGCCCCCAGTCAAGGAAAGCACCCATTCTGCCTACATCTGCTACTGTCAGGACAGCCAGCTGTCCAAGAGTGATCTTTGGCTCATTCGTTGTTGCGATCATACGATCGGAAGAATCTTTATAGAGGAATACCTCGATCGGATCTCCCAGTTCGATTCCGTCCGGAACCTGTTTCTTTGGAAGAAGGACACGCTCCTCGTCACTTCCAAGATATACTCCAAAATCTACCAACTTTACTACCGTAAGTACCTGTTTTACTCCTAATCTCATCTTTTCTCCATTCTGCCGCTGGCTTACGCGGCCCATTTTTTAATATGTTTTCTATACCTTAAGGTATTTTCTATGCTGTTGTCAATCGAATCTCATCAATTTCTTTGATTCTTTATTTGATATTTTTTTAACATATTCTTTCTATGAATTGATTTACCTTTCTGAATTATGTATAATTACTTCAATGTGAGAGCAATCTTTCTGCCTACAGCCTGTCTGAGGCAGTATTTTTAAGAGAGGATATTAGTATGAGTGCACAAAATCTTACTTTATTGACAGACCTGTATGAGCTTACTATGATGCAGGGATATTTTGAAACACAGGAAAATCAGACTGTTGTATTCGATGTTTTCTTCCGTGACAATCCGAACAAAGGCGGATATTCCGTCATGGCAGGACTGGATCAGGTCATTGACTATATTAAAAATCTGAATTTTTCTTATGAAGATGTTGATTATTTAAGAGGGCTCGGATTGTTCAGTGAGGATTTTCTTCATTATCTGAGCGGATTTCATTTTAGCGGAGACATTTATGCGATCCCGGAGGGAAGCGTCATCTTCCCAAGAGAACCGCTTCTGAAAGTCGTAGCTCCGATCATGGAGGCTCAGCTTGTTGAGACAGCAATTCTTACGATTCTGAATCATCAGTGCCTGATCGCTACGAAAGCTTCCCGTGTTGTTTATGCGGCACAAGGAGACGGTATCATGGAATTCGGACTTCGCCGCGCCCAGGGACCGGATGCGGGACTGTACGGAGCAAGAGCTGCCGTGATCGGTGGATGCGTCGGAACTTCCAATGTACTCGCCGGCGAAATGTTTGATGTACCGATTATGGGAACGCATGCACACAGTTGGATCATGACTTTCAAAGATGAATATACTGCATTTAAAGAATATGCAAGATTGTATCCTGATGCATGTACACTGCTTGTCGATACTTATGACACATTGAAATCCGGTGTTCCGAATGCGATCCGTGTTTTTACCGAGATGCGCGATGCAGGCATCAAACCGAAGAGCTACGGTATCCGCCTTGACTCCGGTGATCTCGCTTATCTTTCTAAAAAGGCGCGTAAGATGCTGGATGACGCCGGATTCCAGGATGCTGTCATTGCCGCTTCCAACGACCTGGATGAATTTCTGATCCACGATCTCAAGATGCAGGGCGCTGCAATTTCTTCCTGGGGTGTCGGAACGAACCTTATTACATCAAAAGACTGCCCGTCCTTTGGCGGTGTTTATAAACTGGCTGCTATTCAAAACGCAGATGGAGAATTCCAGCCGAAGATCAAGATTTCTGAGAATATTGAGAAGATCACTAATCCGGGAAATAAAACCATTTATCGTATTTACGATAAAGAAACCGGTATGCTGCGCGCTGATCTCATCTGCTTTGCTGATGAGACATTTAATACAGAGGAAGAGCTTCTTCTCTTTGACCCAAATGCTACATGGAAGAAAACACTTCTTCCGGGTGGAACCTACACAATGCGTGAACTGCTTGTCCCAATCTTCCAGCATGGAGAATGTAAGTATGAGTCCCCATCTGTAAAGGAGATTGCAGAATTCTGTCGTCAGGAAAAAAAGACGCTTTGGGATGAGACAAAACGTCTCTTCAATCCACATAAGGTATATGTGGATCTTTCCCAAAAACTGTACGATACAAAAACCAAGCTGCTGAATGAAGCACATCATTAATTACTGTCACTATATAACGAAATGGAGTTTTAATTATTATGAAATACCAAGTGATTGTACTTGATCTAGACGGTACACTGACCAATTCAAAAAAAGAAATAACGCCCCCTACAAGGGACGCTCTGATTGAAATTCAACAGAATGGAAAAAAAGTAGTCCTCGCCAGCGGTCGCCCGATCAACGGTGTCGCACCTCTGGCAGAGGAATTATATCTAAAAGAATACGGTGGATTCATGCTCTCCTTTAACGGTGCGAGAATCACCCGCTGTTCTGACAATGCAATTATTTATAATAAGGTTATCCCACAGGAAGTCATCCGTCCGATTTACGAGGCGGTAAAAGAATATCCTGGATTGGACCTTATCTCTTATACGGATAAAGTAATCCTCTCCGGTATTAAAAGTAATGAATACACTGAGAAAGAAGCCGCCATCAACAGCATGGATATCTGTCCGGTTGAGGACTTCCCTGCCGCACTTGATTTCCCGGTCAATAAAATGCTTATCCCAGGTGAACCTTCCATCCTGGAAGACCTGATGCCGAAGCTGCAGAAACAATACCACGGGCTGCTCAACATCTACCGTTCTGAGCCATTCTTCTTAGAGATCATGCCTCAGAATATCGATAAAGCACACTCTCTGCAGAAGCTTCTGAACAGTATCGGTCTCACTGCCGATTCCATGATCTGCTGCGGCGACGGCTTCAATGATCTGTCCATGATCGAATATGCCGGTCTTGGTGTAGCAATGGGGAATGCCCAGCCGGTCGTCAAAGAATCTGCTGACTTTATCACAAAGTCGAATGATGAGGACGGGATTCTTCACGTTGTAAATCTCTACATGAGAGATTAGGCCTTCTCTCCGGAAGCTGCGCAAGAATCACAGCCACAAATACAAGGGCACATCCAAAAAGTTCCCTTGGAGACAAGGTTTCTCCAAGAATCACCCAGCCTGCAAGTACTGAAAATACAGACTCAAGACTTAACAGCAGAGATGCAACTGTCGGGTCTGTATTTTTTTGTGCAACAATCTGCAAAGTATATCCTACTCCACAAGACATGATTCCTGCATAAGCAATTGGCTTCCATGCCTGCAATATAGAATAAAGTTCCGGGTGCTCAAATAAAATTGTCGGTATCATACATAAGATTCCACAAACAAAAAACTGAATACAGGACATCTTCACTCCGTCTACCTTTGGTGAAAAATGATCGATCACAAGAATATGGAATGAAAAAGCAACAGAACCCAGTAAAATATAAAAATCTCCTTTTGCAATGGATAATCCTGATGTCATACACAGAAAATACATTCCGATCACTGCAAGTACCACACCAATCCATACTTTAATTCCGGCCTTTTTGCCAACGGCCAGCCCCAGGATTGGAACAATCAGAATATATAATGCCGTGATAAATCCTGCTTTTCCCGCCGTTGTATATTGTATTCCAATCTGTTGCAGGGAACTTCCCAGCATAAGAAAAAATCCACAACAAACACCACCAATGATAAGTGTTTTCTTATTTTGTACAACTTCTTTTCCTTGTGATACCTCCTTCTTTTTCTTCTTATCCAATACATAAATCACCGGAATCAACACGATTCCACCAAGTATACTTCTGGCACTGTTAAATGTGAATGGACCGATGTAGTCCATCCCAGCACTTTGTGCAACAAATGCTGCGCCCCAAATAAGCGCGATTATCAGAAGTATTAAATTGTTTACATACCTCTTTTTCAATTTTTTTACCTCTTTTACAATTTTTAGCCACTCTCTAGTATACAAAAAAATCTGCCGATTGGCAGATTTTTTTGATTTTTTCTTATTACTTTTCTTAATAGTGCATAATTACCGGATCTCCAACCTGGATCAACTCATACAATTTCCCGGCATCCGAATAGCTCATATTGATACATCCATGAGAACCTCTGTAGGTATATACATTTCCTCCAAAACTGCTCTGCCATGTTGCATCATGAAAACCAACACCGGAATACGTTACACGCATCCAATATTTTACAGGAGTTTCATACTCTCTTGTTCCATCCGGTCTTAAATTACCGCGCAGTACTTTATTCTGCATTCGTTCCAAAATCGTATAAACTCCTGCCGGAGTACTTCTTCCGCCTTTCGGAAGTCCGGTCACTACATCTGCTGACATCAAAACTTCTCCGTCTTTGACATACCACATTTTCTGATTCGTCAGATCGACTTCTGCATAAGTGGAGCCCCAATCCTGCGCACCATGCGATGCCGCAGTCTTTCCTTTCACATAAACCGGCTCTCGACTTATTGTTTCTCCGCTTTCAACATTCGCAAGAAGTGTCTCATACTCTGCCTTTTCATTAATCTCCCAACCGTAAGTTCCACCGGAAACTTCGGTTGCTCTTCCATCCGGTGTAGTGAATTGTCTGGTCTTTCCTGCAGTATCATACTGCTGTGCAAACTGCGTCACCCATTCCTGTATAAGTTCCGGGTGAAATGTCACCACATAATTCTCATCTGCTGTCACCCACTGTGAAATAACGGTTTTATCAACCACAACCGGTGTATCAAGTCCCATCTCATAAGTTACACTCGCATTCAGGTATGCATTCATCGCATCGCACGCCTGCTGAACTTCCAATGACTCCTTTGTATATGGCGGCTGTACATAACATCCTGCTTCATCAAGATTCAACTGCTCTTGCAGTCCCTCTATCGCTTGGACTACCGCTTTCTTCAATGCATCTGCATCGATTGCCGTCCCTTCCGTAATGTCTCCCGGAACAAACTTTTCTCCGTCAAACACCGGCATAGAAGATATCGGCTGTACCTGTTCTGTTGTCATAGCTGTCAGACTTGCAATCTTCGCATCTAATGCTTTCTCATCATAATCTGCACTTGCCGTGATGGACAATCCTTTTCCCTCTCCCGACCATGCTGCCGGCCACAGAAAAACGGACTGCTCCTTTAATAGTTTATCTATCACTCCATTCTCTTTATATTCAACAGAGATCTCTTTTCCTGTAATCATATCAGAAAGTCCCGCATGTTCTGTAATCTTCAATTCATACTTCTTAACTTCTGATTTCAGATAATCTGCCACATCTTCTTCCTTAGCATATGAAAAATCTTTCCCGTTAACCTTTGTATTTGGAAGAAAATGACTCATAAAATACAAAGCGGTTCCTATGTACCCTAAAACCAAGATTCCTGCAACTATTCCAAGGCTGATCCATAACCATTTTTTCTTGTTGTCCCCCATCAAATGACTTCTCCTTTGTAATTACTTTATCGCCTGTCCTTCTGTAGTATTTCACTACTGACAAACCGCTTTTATAGCTTACACATTTTCTATTATGACAGAAACGCAAAGATATTTCCTTAATTTTTTCTTATTTTAGTAATATTTTATTCCTTTGGATATAAATTAAGAGGGACACTACAATAAAATAGTATCCCCCTTCACTCACTATAACAAAGTACAGTCTATAATTTATTCACATTTTGTAAAGTACATAGAAATTCCCTGTCCACCACCAATACACATACTGATCATTGCATCTTTCTTATCTGTTCTCATCAACTCATACATTACTTTTACAGTAAGCATAGCTCCTGTTGCTCCAATCGGATGTCCAATGGAAATTCCACCACCATATATATTTACTTTTTCTGGATCTAATCCAAGATCACGACTTACAGCATATGCCTGGCTTGCAAACGCTTCATTAATTTCAAACATATCAATAGACTTCAAATCAACACCTAGTTTGTTTGCAAGTTTCTCACTAGAGAACTTTGGTGAATATCCCATCAATTCTGCATCAAACCCTGCAATTGCATATCCTTCAATTTTCATCTTTGGTGTTACACCAAGCTCTTCTGCTTTCTCTTTAGACATTACAACAACTGCTGCTGCGCCATCGTTTAAGCTGGATGAATTTGCTGCTGTAACTGTACCGCCTTTCACAAAACATGGACGAAGTTTTGCAAGTTTTTCCATACTCTGTCCTTCTCTTGGACCTTCATCGGTATCAAATATTGTTATATTTCCCTTACGATCTTTCAATTCAACTGGAAGAATCTCATCTTTGAATTTACCTTCTTTGATTGCCTTGCATGCTCTCTGATGGCTGCGTACTGCGAACGCATCCTGTTCTTCTCTTGTTACATGGTATTTCTCTGCTACATTTTCTGCTGTCACACCATTGTGGTTTCCATCCAGAGGCCATGTCAGGATATCAATCACTCCATCCTCGAATACCTTATGTCCCATTCTTGCTCCCCAACGTGCATCATTTACATAATATGGAAGTCTGGAAATGTTCTCTGTACCACCTGCAACAACAACATCTGCCTGTCCTGTCTGAATCTCCATAACAGCCTCTGCAATAGACTGAAGTCCTGATCCACACTGACGGTTTACAGAATATGCTGTTGTCTCTTTTGGCATTCCAGCTTTTAAACTGACTGCTCTTGCAATGAAGCCATTCTCTGCAACTTCTCCAACCTGTCCAATTACAACTTCATCAACATCTGATGGCTGGATTCCTGCTCTTTTCACTGCTTCTTTAACTACCATAGCTCCCATATCGATTGCTGTGATATCCTTTAAGCTTCCACCATAGCTTCCTACTGGAAGTCTTACTCCACTTACAACAACTACTTCTTTCATTTTTATATCCTCCTGTTGTTCTGTTTTTTGCGGTTCTCTCTCGTAAGCAAGAACCGCCTTTGATACTATATTTATTGAATCTGTAATTTTATTTTTAGAAGTTAGATCCGATCTTATTTCCTTTTTCATCGTATTTGTAGAATCCCTGTCCTGTCTTCTTTCCAAGCATTCCTGATTTGACCATTGTCTCAAGAAGTGGGCATGGACGATATTTGCTGTCATGGAATCCGTTGTAAAGTCCTGTCATTGTTGCAAGCATTGTGTCGATTCCAACAAAGTCTGTCAGCTCGATTGGTCCCATCGGGTGGTTACACCCGAGCTTCATTGCGTTGTCAACATCTTCCGGTTTGCTTCCTTCCATTACCATGAAGGCTGCCTCGTTCTGCATTGGAACAAGGATACGATTTACCATGAATCCAGGAAACTCTGGAGCATCTACTGTTGTCTTTCCAATCTTTCCTGCAAATTCTTTCACTACATCATATGTCTCATCGGATGTTACAAGTCCACGAACCAGCTCAAGAAGCTTCATAACCGGTGCCGGATAGAAGAAGTGTGCTCCCATTACTTTGTCCGGACGGTTTGTAACAGATGCTATCTCAGAGATACTCAATCCTGATGTGTTAGATACAATGATTGTCTCTGCATCTGCAAGCTCATCTACTTTCTTAAATGTATCTTTTTTAATCTCAATCTTCTCAGGTACTGCTTCAACTACAAGAAACGCACCCTTTACATCTTCGAAGTTCTGGCTGTATGTCAGGCGTCCAAGGATTTCTGCTTTCTTCTCTTCTGTCATAGATCCTTTTGCTACTTTACGGCTGAACAATTTTTCTACTGTTGCTTTTGATTTTTCGATTGCAGCTTCGAATGTATCAATATTTACTACATCGTAACCTGCTGTCGCACAAGCCTGTGCGATTCCATTTCCCATCAATCCTGCTCCGATAACTGCTACTTTGTTTTTCTCCATGTTTTTGTACCTCTTTTATGTTAATTTTAATTGTTACCCGTTTGATTATTTCTCTTTAAGCTGTAATCCGAATGGTCCGTTCTGAATGAACAGGGACGCATCCATTTCCCTTAGTTCCTCGCTGATGATCGGCTTAAAATCCATCATATCTAGAATCTGTGTATGAAGGTCGATACCTGGTGCAATCTCAATCAGCTTCACACCTTCTTTGCAGAGCTCGAAGACTGCACGTTCTGTCACGATCATAACCTCCTGACCTTTCTTTCTTGCCATCGGTCCGTTAAAGGAAAGCTGTGCTACATTTCTCACCATCTTGCGGATCTTGCCTTCCTGAAGAATGTTCAACTTACCATCTTTGAATTCATATTTTGCACCGCTTGCAGTAAATGTTCCAAGGAATACGATCTTCTTCGCATTCTGTGTAATATCAATAAATCCACCGGCTCCAGTACATCTTGTTCCCATCTTTGTGGAGTTGACGCTTCCGTCTTCTCCCAGTTCTCCAAGCCCCATATATGTAATGTCTACACCAGCTCCGTTATAATAATCCATCTGCTCATGATGGCCAATCATTGCCATCAGATTCTGGCCAATTCCGAAGTCAATTCCGCCGGCCTGAACACCACCATAAATACCAGACTCTACCGTAATAACAACATCATCGGATACCTTTTCCTCATTGCAGACCTTTCCGATCATGTCATTTGGAATTCCTGTTCCAAGGTTGATGACTGCTCCTCTATACAGTTCCTGTGCTCCTCGTCTTGCAATAAACTTTCTCTCGTTGAACGGTGCCGGTGGAATATCTCCTGCCGGTACTCTTGCAAGTCCGCAGTAGGATGGGTCATAGTACCAAGATGAAGTCTGTCTGTGATCTTCCATTGGATTCTCACATACAACAATATCATCAATAAATACTCCCGGAACCGTTACATCCTTTGGATTGATCGTTCCTGACTGTACCACCTGTTTTACTTGTGCAATAACGCGTCCACCATATCTTTTAGCTGCCAAAACTGCTGGAAGTACTTCCAGTTTCATTGCCTCTTCTGTTGTCGTAAGATTTCCCATCTCATCACATACCGTTCCTCGAATCAGAACAGTATCAAGCGGGATCTCTTTATAAAACATGTACTCTTCTCCGCCATATTCGAGAATATCCACAATATCTGGAAGTGGCTTTGTACGGTCATTCATCTTTCCTCCTTCTACTCTCGGATCAATGAAAGTACCAAGTCCAACCTTAGACATCTTACCTGGAAGTCCACATGCCATACTTCGATAAAGCTGTGCAATCTGTCCTTGCGGCAGACAATATGCTTCTACCTGACTGTTGGCAATCATCTCCATCCATCTCGGTTGCAGACCCCAATGGGATCCAACAATTCTCTTGACAAGCCCTTCGTGCGCCAAATGCTGAATTCCATCTTTTCTATCACTCTGTCCACAGGAATGAACCAAAGTAATATCGGCAGGATGACCAACCGTTTCAAATCTCTTTTCAATTGCTTTCAAAATTGATTCACTTGCACTGACCAGTGTCATTCCTATCGTGCATAATATAGACCCATCCTGGATCTTTTCTGCTGCCTCCTGTGCAGTAATAAAATTTGCTTTTAACATAATGCCTCCTCTTCTATTGAAAAAGTGTTCTGATATACTTCTTATCTGTCTTAAGTCCTGGTGTCTTCGGAATTGCATCCAGAAAAAGAATCCGCTCCGGCACCTTGAATCTTGCCATCTCTTTTAACATTTCTTCTTTGATCTGTTCCTCTGTAAGTTGTGCACCCTTTTCAAGAACTACAACGGCTGCTGCAACCTCTCCGTACTTCTCATTAGGAATTCCGACAACCGCTGCATCTTTAACCCCCTTAAATGCGATAAGTTCATCCTCTACATCAGTACACCAAATCTTCTCTCCACCACGGTTAACCATATCTTTCTTACGGTCTACGAAAAACACAAATGCATCCTCGTTCTGATATCCCATATCTCCCGTATCGAGCCAGCCATCTTCTGTAAATAACGGTGATTCCATCTTATAATAGTATTCCACTACATTAGCTCCACGGATATAAACTGTTCCGACAGTTCCAGTCTCAACCTCGTGTCCATCATCATCAAGAATTTTAAGTTCCAGTCCTGGAACAGGTCTTCCGGAAGAAGATGGATAAATACTTAAAGCCGTATCCGTCGGAAACAGAGTTCCCGGGCTTGCTGTCTCTGTCATGCCAAATACAGTACGAATCTCTGTGGTCGGCAGCCATTTATGTAACTGCTTTAACTTCTCCACCGGCATATAACTGCTTCCGCACAACATCATACGCAAGGAAGGAAGTGCCGGATACTCTTCTTTCAGATCCATCAAAAGTCCAAAAACTGTTGGCGAACCATGCATGAATGTGATCTTATTCTTTTCAATACATTCCAAAATACGATGTGCTTCATATCTTCTGTATAAATAAACAGTTCCACCAGAATAAACAAACAGTCCTAACAATGCAATCAACCCCGTTACATGATAAATCGGAACTGGTATGATCGTCTTATCTTCCGGTGTTATCTCACATAATCGGTGATATACCATCGTCGCATGAATGACATTGTAATTCTTCATCACAACACCTTTACTGACCGATGTCGTTCCCGAGGTAAACATCAGAATCATCTCATCTTCAAGCTTTCCCTGTGAACCGCCTCTTTTTCCTTTCGGCAGTTCAAGATGCCGGAATCCATATCCTTCTTCCTCGTCAACAGAATAGACAATTGGAAATTGTTCCTCATACTTTTTCACCCAGTCTGTAAATCTTTCTGCTGCCACCAACAGATCAATATCTGCTTTTTCAATCAATGCCTGTATCTCGTGCTCTCTATATTTACTTGGAAATGGAATCACAACAGCACCAATCTTGCAGATTGCATAGAACACAGTACAGAACTCAATACTATTATGAAGAAGCATTCCTACATGCTGTCCTCTTTGAAGCCCTTTTTCTGTCAGCCACTGTGCAAAATCATCTACCATCCCGATGAACGTTCCATAGGTGTAGGCTCTATTCCAGTTGTCAGAAAATCCAATCTTATCTGGAAATTTCTCCGCTGTCTCCTCAAGAATCTCATAATAATTATTTTTCATATCTGAGAATGTACAGACCTGGTGATTTCCGATCGTCCGCATTTCCATGCCTTTCGTCACATGAACATTCCAGACCTCTTGTCCCTTTATCATCTCAAACTCCTTTCAGCTTACGCTGATCATTTTATGAAACCGCTCCCATAAATATTCAAAAAAATATTTGTTCTTTCGAACTACCCATAGTTTATTATATTTTATAGTCTTTTTCAATCTGAAATTGTCACAATTTTTATTTTATTTCTTGTTTTATTTGCACAAATAAATAGTTTATTTCACTATATTAGTGAATACCGCTCTCATTATTTAAATCTGTTTTTATTGGTTTTAAGAAGTATTTATGATATACTCAAGATTAAGAAAAAGACTTTTGACAGCACCAACAGAAAAACCAAATGAGGTAACATCATGAATGAGAAAATTGATATTAACTATATTGCAAAAAAAGCAAATGTCTCTCGTTCTACTGTCTCAAGGGTTCTGACAAAAAAAACAAATGTAAAGGAATCCACACGTGAAAAAGTAGAGCAGGTCATGGCAGAACTGAACTATCATCCAAACTCTATGGCCAGAGGACTTGCTACTGGAAAACAGAATATCATCGCGCTTGTAGTTTCCGATATCCGGAATCCTTTCTACGCACAGCTTGTCTGGACGATTAGTACTTCTCTTCGCGAAAAGGGGTATCTTATGACACTTTATAACAGTGCAGATATGACACGAAAAGACCGTGAATCTCTCTGGAGTCTTTTAGACTATGGATTCTCCGGTCTGATTATGGCAGACGCAAGAAAAGAGGATGATTTTTCTCAATTCTTAAAGCAGGCTGACTGCCCGATTGTTCTCGTCAACAGGACACTCGGCATTGCCAACACATACGATACGATCACTTTGGACAATATGCAGGGCGGATATCTCGCAACAAAGCATCTTCTGGAACTTGGTCATCGGCGAATCGCCATGCTCCGCGGACCAGAAATTTCTACAACCAGTCAGGGACGTTACGAGGGATATGTCTATGCACTTCAGGAAGCCGGAATTCCATTAGATAAGACTTTGATCCGTGCGGGAAAACTGAACATGGAATTTGGACGGGAGTTTGCCAAAAAAATTATTCTTCATTCTGACAATCCCCCTTCTGCCGTATTTGTTGGAGGCGATTTCACCTGTTATGGATTGATGGATGCCTGCATCCGTGCAGGAATACGAATTCCAGAAGATTTAAGCATCGTCAGTTTTGATGATATTCCTTTTTCTGATACAGCAATGGTTAATCTAACTACAATCTCCCATCCTTATACACAGATTGGTGAGCTTGTTGCTAAGAAGATTGTCCATAGAATCGAACAGCCAGATGCTCCTGTCGAACAAATCACATTGCTGCCAACCCTTGTAAAAAGAGGAAGTACAGCACCATACAAAAAATAATTTTTTCTTTTAAACTTTTATCAATGAAAAACTCAAAAGCTGCCGTTTTACAAAAGATTATTTTATAAAGCGGCAGCTTTTTATATTAACTGTTTTTTTCTAATTCGATAGATTCATCCGCCAGCAGATGATACAATTCATCAATCTGGTCGTCAGAAAGCACCCTCTCATTCTTTTCATTTTCTTCTTTCAGTGTCTGAATCAGCTGCTTCCTATGGATTATAGGAATTTCATTTTCAGGTGTTCCATCCCATGTAATTTCTGCATGCTCTGGGAATATAATAACAGAACGCACCGGAATCTTAGTAGCCCCGATTCTCTGCTCTATTCTCTTTGCAAAAAATCTGCTCTCATCCATTGGATTCTTGAACAGGTACTCATGCTGTTTGTCCGCCTGTCCCTTCTTCCCTTTTTCCGTGTAATATTGCTTGTAATCTCCATGTTTCTTCAGAACAACCTTTCCGCTCTGATTCTTCACGTTCAGAACGTAGATTCCCGATGGAAGGAGTATCAGGATATATGCCTGCGGAGTCTTCTCATTCTTGTCCTGTGCAATCTGATAGAAAATCTTGTGCTTTCCAAACTCATTATTCAAATAAAAGCTTTCAGACAAACGTACTAGATTTTTCCTGCGAAATGCATACTCAAAATAACTTGAATAGATTTCTATATAAATGCTTCTTCTAAAACGATTCCACTGGTAAATCGTCTTGATCAACCAGTATCCTCCTGCTACAAATGCAAGACCTATTAAAACGTCACTCCACACTGACATAGCTACCTCCTGAATTTATCCTGACCTCTTTAGTCGAGTTCAGGTCCGTTATGTTTCTCGAACGAATACTGTCCGCTGGAACCAATCACTCTCATATAAGATTTAATAAAATCCTTCATTGCATCTTCCACAGCAATACACAAATCCATATAATCAATCTGTGGATTCTCTGTTAATGTTGCGATAGATGCATTTGTTGCATGACGCATCAAATCTGTACACACATTAATCTTGTTAATTCCACATGCAACAGCTTTTCTGATATTCTCTTCGCCAGCGCCACTACCTCCATGAAGTACAAGTGGCATATCAAGTTCTGCTTTAAGTTCCTTC
>OCHM01001130.1_pt1 | contig 13331 bp, 9 predicted proteins | sample 1538901 | NCBI WGS metagenome assembly OCHM01 (sample SAMN04571734, study PRJEB22368) | human gut metagenome | biome: human gut; material: stool | host: Homo sapiens | place: Luxembourg | collected 2012-11-08 | reverse complement strand
CCGAAACAAGCACTTGCCGCCCCATATTCCCCCCAAAACAGCAATTAATCAAAAAAATCCGGTAAAATAATAGTTTATATTATCAGAATAATGTATTTTTGTACCGTCGAATTAATCATTTCACAATGGTGATGAAATCTTATCACTAGTATGATATAAAATACGCACTTGAGTGATATAGTTTGCTCACTAGTGTGAAATTGTTTACTTAAAAGGAAGAGAACAGAAACACTTCCGCATGACAATGAATTATATAACCGAATAAAAAAACAAGGAACGCGAATGGCTGTCAAATTTGAATTTTACGAGTCACCCAATACGATAGGTACACGCAAGAAGCGGTATCACGCCCGTGTAGTGAACAGGGAGCGAATCAGCACCGACCACTTGGCACAGGAGATACACCATAGCTCTTCGCTCACCGTGGCAGACATCAAGGCAACCATTATCGCGCTCAGCGAGAAATTGGCCTATCATTTGAAGGACGGAGCACGAGTACACATTGAGGGGATAGGCTATTTCCATATATCCTTGACCTGTCCCGAGACACCGACTCCACACTCCACACGCGCCAACAATGTAAAATTCAAGTCGGTAACATTCCGTGCGGACAAATATCTGAAGAAACAACTGGCGGATGTGAAGACGGAACGCTCAAAGTACAAGCCACATTCCATTCCGGTGACGGACGAGGAGATAGACAAAGGACTGACAGAATACTTCCTGACACACAGCGTGCTGACACGCCGTGATTTCGAACAGTTGTTCACGCTGACACGCGCCACAGCCGGACGCTACATTACCCGGCTGGCAAAGGAGAAAAAACTGTGTAACATATCTATTCCGCACAATCCTATTTATGAACCGATGCCGGGATTCTACGGAAAAGAGAAACTACCCGAACCGGAACAGGAAACGGATACTGCAACAGAATGAAAACACACTGAAAATATTTATAAAAGCAAATTCTACAAACAATTTCAGACTTATGATAAAAAGCTGAAACTTCTACATCAGACTGAAGGGTTTCCGGGAGGAAATCCTTCAGCCGTTTTCTCTATCTACGGGCATTTATGTGCAGAGGCATTCTCACTTTTGCCCCGCTACCTGCACCCTGCTCCGGCCATTGCCGGTTTTCACTATCTGTATCTGTGCCGATATCCGTTCCGTCATTTCCGCCACGTGTGAAATCACCCCGATTTTACGTCCCTGCATCTGCAAACGCTCAAGCGCATCCATCGCTATGCGGAATGTCTCAGGATCAAGAGAACCGAAACCTTCATCTATAAACAACGACTCCACATTCATCCGGTTGGAAGAAAGTGAAGACAGGCCGAGCGCCAATGCCAGCGACACCAAAAAAGACTCACCGCCCGAAAGGGAATGGACAGTGCGCACCTCTCCCATCATGTCGAGATCAACAATTTGCAAAGCAAGCGTATCCGAGATACGTTGTAACTCATAACGCGGGGCAAGATCTTGTAAATGCTTGTTGGCATAAAGCAAAAGTACATCCAATGTATATCCCTGAGCTATTTCTTTAAACTTCACCCCACTCTGCGACCCGAAGAGTTCATTCAGTTTTGACCAGTTCTCATAATTCAATTGCTTTTCGTCCAACTCTTTCCGAATGCCTGCCAATGCCTGCCTGTTTTTTTCCTGCCCATCCAGCATCAGCCCGATTTGAGTCAAACGTGTGGTTTGCTGTTCTTTTGATGACTGACAAGCAGACAGTTTAAACAACAAAGACTCTTCAGTTTCTCCTTCCGACGGTTTATGCGAACCTTCTCCGTGTTTAGCCAACAATTGACAACGTTCCGCCAGCACAGCCTGCACGGTAGTGAATCGCTCTTTCAACGCAGTCAGCTCTTTCTTCTCACGATTAATCCAGACAATATCTTTCGACAACAACTCTTCCAGCTCGGCACGAGTCGTAATCTCCTCCCGACCGGACAACCATTCGGTTATGCGACGGTTCTCTTCCTGCGACAACACCTCCAGACGTTCCACTTCTTTTTCCAACTGAACAGACTGCCCTTTGTAAGATTCCAATGCACCCGATAAATCCTGATATTGCCTCATGACTATATCCCAATGCTGCTGTAGCTCTTCCTGCCTCCTCCTGTTCTGATTCTCCACCTCGTAAGTGGGACGTCCTTCCAATAGCAACGCACGTTGCGAACGAAGAGCACTCAAATCCGTCTCCAAAGCAATAGTCTTTGACTGTTTATCCTTTATCTGCACAACATGCGTCTCCAGCTCATGCTGCCTGGCATCCAGTTCGGCCTGCTGCCGTGACAATGCCTCCTTCGTATCGGTCTGTTGTTGCAAACGCTCTTTCCATTGCTTGTCAAAGTTCCGTAACGCCCCCTTCAACTGTCCTTTATCCAGCAAATCCTGCCAACCCGGAAGAATAGAAACATGCTCTTTCACTTTAGACAGACATTCCTCGGAACGATGAATGTAATTCTTGACAATGGTATCAAGCGTATTGATTTCCATTGTCCTGTCAGTAAGAGAAACGGTAAGACGTTCTATCTCTTGTGTCACCTTTTCTTTTGCCCGATTCAGCTCTGCCTCCTGCAAGGATTGCACCTCGGTAAGAGTAGCAGCCGGATGATGCAGACTGCCACACACCGGACAAGGCTCTCCTGTCCGCAACTGCGAACGCAGCAATACCACTTCGGCAGGCAGCAGCCGGTTCAAACGTTCCGCTTCTTCCTGCATGGCTTTCAACCTTTTTTGCTCTATCTCCTGCAAAGCTGAAACTTCCTTCAGCATTTTCCGGTTCGATACAATCTGAGTCTCAGCCGTCTCCCGGTCGGCAAGAAGAGTAAGCACCAATGAGACAGCCGGTATCAAATCCGCATAAACCATGTAGTGCCCAAACCAATCCTCTATCTCCTTCCAAGTCACCTGAAGCAGCTTTATCTGTTGGCGCAATCCGGCCAGTTCTCTTTCCAGTTTTTCTTTCCGGCTGAGTTCCTTCTTTTCTTCCGCCTGTGCGTCCAACCACTGTTTTTGCTTCTCGGTTATCTGCACATCCAGCTCTTTCGCTTTGTTCAGTTGGGGAGTCAGTTCGGCAAGATATTCCTGCCAAGCCGTTTGTGCCTTCTTTGCAGCTTCCAGTTCCTGTTGTGTTTTAGAGAAAAGTACAGCAGTTTGCCTGACTTGTTCCTGACGTTCCGCCAGCATTTTCCTGTTTGCATTCAGTTGTCCCGAAGTAGCGACTGCCTGCATAAAGACATCACGGATTTCCTGCGCCTGTTCCACACGCGCCAATAATGCATAACGTGCAGCAGACTTCTCCATCTCAATCCGTATTTCCTTCAACTCATTCTCAGCCTGCTCTTTGTTACGAGTGAGCGAACGTTCCTCTTCCACCCACTTCAAACAGGCGGAGAGTTTATCTTCCTCGCTCTTCAAAGCGGCAAGAGAGCCGGAAAGCAGAAGCTTCTCTCCATCCAATGCAGCCAATGCATCATCGGACAACAGCTCTATTCCTTTCATACGCTCCTGCAAAAGCCGAAACTCCATATCCGCACTCTTGGTCTTGGCATAAATGGACGAAGAAACACGAGAATAAATCTCTGTCCCCGTCAACTTTTCCAAAATCTCGGCTTTATCCGCCTGTTTAGCTTTCAGAAAAACAGCAAAGTCACCCTGCGCCAACAAAACAGACCGATTGAATTGTTCGAAAGACAGACCGATGAGCTTGGATACCTTAGCAAGAAGTTCCTTCCTCGTGCCCTGCTCTTCAGTATTTTTGGAAAGATTCATCAAGCGAAAACCGACACTGCGCAAGATACCCGAAGGCTTTCCTCCGGCACGACAGGCTGTCCAAGTAGAACGATATGTCTCTCCTGTCAAAGCTATGAAGTCCACTTCGGCATATCCCTCGGCTGTTCCTCGACGCAAAACAGAACGACTGTCACTTTGAGCAATCGTCTTATTGCGGACATCGGCCAGTTCCACTTTCGATTCTCTTGCTTTGGTCATACGCGGAGTAGAATCGAACAGCGCAAGACACAAAGCATCCAGCAAAGTAGACTTACCGGAACCGGTACTGCCTGTAATGGCAAAGATGCCGGCATTTTTCAACGGTTCGACTGTAAAATCGACCTCAAACTCTCCTGCCAAAGAAGCAAGATTCTTTCCGCGTATTGCTAATATCTTCATAATGAACTGTTGTCTTAATTACTCTTTACCGGCCTCACTGATGACTTCCTGCAATAACTCTTTCATTGCTGCGGGCATCTCCTGCTCGTCATATTTCCTTTTATAATAGTCGAGTGCCACGTCTAGCGGACGAATTCCCCGCAGCTCTTCATAACTTACCGCCCGGAGACCACTCTCCTTTTGGACAGGCATTACCGCCACCACACGCGCCAACCTCACCGATTTACCCTGCAGAGCCGATTCTATTTTGTATTTATAAGAAGTATCGGGCTCCGTCATCTGTATTTTCACTTCCAGATAAGGCGAACGCGCATTTATTTCCCCATCAGGCAATTCATGAATCGCTTCCAAGACTTCCTCCAACACCGCAGGTCGGTCGGGGATGCTTAATAAGCGGACATAAGGCGGCACATCAATTTGATGTATCTGCGTTTTATCTTCTTCATACTCCACCATCACCACACTGCTTCTGTAACCTTTTTCGGAGAAAGACATAGGAATAGGAGCTCCCGAATAACGTACAGTCTCTCGCCCGGACACTCGCTGCGGACGATGAAGATGCCCCAAAGCCGTATAAATAATCTGCGCATCAAAAGCATCGGGCGAAATACCCTCCACACCGCCGATAACGGTACGTTCGGAACGGTCATCATCGGATATTTCCGAGCCTGTCGCCTGCAGATGTCCCATGGCAATAACAGGTTTGCCTTCATCCCTCAGTTCTGCAAAAAGTTGCCGATAGAGAGTCTGAACACCTTGCGCATAGTTTTCGGCAGGCGGATAATCTCCTTGCCGCAAATAAGGAACGGCAAGGCAGAATGCAGCTATATCATTTATATTTATATCCGCTTGCGAACGTCCGGCACCGGGCTTATAAATCGGTATAATGAGATGTGCCAAGTCTATGTCGCCGTCCGCATCCCGCTTCACCACCCCTCTAACGGTGATGTTCATCTCCTCCAGCAACGGGTTCGGCGCTTCCAGGCGGGCTGCCGAATCATGATTGCCGGCAATGATAATAATTTGCAGTGCCGGACACTCGGCTGTCACCCGGCGGAGAAAAGAGTAATACAGCCGTTGAGATTCTGCGGAAGGGTTCGGCCCGTCAAATATATCTCCGGCAACGAGGAGTACATCAATCTTACGTTCTTTGATTTGCCTGCGTAACCAGTCAAGGAAACGAACATGCTCATCATAACGGCTGTATTCATAAAAAGTCTGACCTAAATGCCAGTCAGCGGTATGTAGGATTTTCATTCAATATAAAAGCTAATTTAATAACTGAAATTCCCGGTTTTCACATAGACTTTATAATCTTTAATCATACCCGGAGCTCCCTGTTCTGCACGCGGAAGAATACGGAAGCCGGTTACCTTATATTCCTTGCCCAAGTCAATCACCACCTGATGAGGATAAGCCACATTATCTACCGTTTGCCAGAAAGTACTTTCCTGCAAATCATAAATTTTATCGGCTGTACGGTTACCGCTACGAGTTTCCTCGCTGTCGGCATATACAATCTTCCAGTTTTCGCGCGGAATCTTCTGCCCCTTTTCATCCAAGACATCAAATTCAGCTACTGCCGCTACATTTGTTCCGTCGAAAGAAGACAAACCTTCCAGACAGAAATAACGTCCTTGAGCAGCGGGTATTTTTACCTCTTGCCAACCGTTACCTTGATTAAAGCTGCCGGAAGCTACAGGTGTCTCATTCGTCAATTTCAGGTTTTGTCCTTCTTTCCGATGAGTCTCGGGAACCGTTACCCGAAGCATATCCAAAATCGGTTTATCCAAACCGGTAACCGTTGCCTCCCGTGGTCCTTTCAAATCAAGAACAATAATCTCATTCACTCCCTTCTTAAGCCAGCATCCCGGCATATAGAGTGTCTGTTGGGGACCGATTTCCCAAAAACGTCCCATCGCATGACCGTTTACCCATACCATACCTTTTCCCCACGATTCCATATTGAAGAAAGTATCCGCCACCTTGTCCAAGGTAAAGGTAGCACGGTAATAGGCAGGCACAGACTCGTCGTTTTTCTCTATCCCGCAGAAAGCAGAAGAATTCATATCCTGATAATTCTTGTCAGCCACAAAGTCATAGTTTACCGGGAAGTTATAGACAGTCCAGTTCTTCAGTGCTTCTATATCTTTGCCATTGACGAGTTCCACCTTTTCGGTAATACCCTTACGGTCGTGGATAGACTTATCGAAATTCACACGTCCCATCGCTTCTACCAGCAGGTCAAGCTGTGTGCCTGCTTTCAGAGCGGGCAGAACCACTTCCTGCTCACCGGCACGGCGGTCGAGACGCGCCAGCAATTTACCGTCGGCAAAGACTTGTGTCCAGTCATGCTGTTCCGTAATTCTCAATATTGTTCCCGCTTTTACTTCCTCCGGCAGGCTAGTGCGGTAAAGAATGGTTCCCCAGCCCTGATCGAATTTCTCCATCGGTTTGATATCTTCGGTCTGTTTCGGTGTCGGGAGATTGTTGATTAACGGAGCAATCTGTGTAAACTTGATGGCAGGTACCTCCATAACAGGAAGTGCTTGAGGCACATCGGGCAGTTTTTCACCCTCTTGCAAATAATTCTTCAGCATATCGCGAAGAGCAAAGTATTTGTCGGTCGTCCAACCTGCTTCACTGATGGGAGCATCATAGTCATAGCTGCTGCACATGGCCGAATATGCCGGATTATTGGCACCACCCCACCAGCCGAAAGTAGTACCGCCATGAGTCATATACAAACTGAACGAAATACCCTTATCAAGCATTTCTTTCAAACCTTCCACCATCACTTCTCCGGGACGGGTCTCATGCTTGCGTCCCCAATGGTCGAACCATCCACTCCAAAACTCACTGCACATCAACGGAGTTTCGGGACGCACTTCACGCAACTTGGCAAATTGTTTGTCGATGTTGGCTCCGGTTCCGAAGTTGACAGTCCAAATCAGGTCATCAAGACCATTATTGAGAAAATTAGAACTCCAATCGCACTGGAAAAGAGGGACTTCAGTGAATCCGGCCGCACGGACTGTATCGCGGATAGCAGATACATAAGGTTTATCTGTTGCATAAGAGCCGTATTCGTTTTCCACCTGTACCATGATAATATTTCCGCCCCGAGTGATTTGCAAGTCTTCCAACTGCTTGCCCACTTCATGCATAAACATACCGACACGTTCCATATAATACGGATCTAGAGTGCGCAACTCCACACTGTCGTTCTTCAACAACCACCAGGGAAGACCGCCCATTTCCCATTCGGCACACACATACGGACCGGGGCGGACGATGACATACATACCATGCTTCTGCGCCAGCTTACAAAAAGCAGCAATATCTTTATTGCCCGTAAAATCATAATTCCCGGGTGTCTCTTCATGCAAGTTCCAAAAGACATAAAGACAAAGTGTATTCATGCCCAATGCCTTACACATTTCAATGCGGTGCTCCCAATATTCACGCGGAATACGCGGATAATGAACCTCGGCAGCCTTAACAATAAAAGGTTTGCCGTTCAACAGGAAAGTATTCTTTCCGGCTTCAAATGTGCCGGGCTTATTGCCGGCACATCCTGCCAACAGGAGCACCGCCAATAACAAAGTCAGTAATTTCTTCATATAACAATTATTCTTTTTAATGTTTTTTCCACTCTCATCATGACAAAGAACCGGATTCGGTCAAATAGAAAACTCTTTCAATCCAATGTCCAACTGTCCTTCCATTCCACCACCGGTACACCATCCTTAAACTGAATAGGCAACCAAATATATCGGGCATCACTCGGATGTTCGGGACGCCAAATGTCTCCCATAAAGATAAAGCAATCCTTTCGTCCCTCGACTTTCAGAATATACGTGCTTTGGCCACCGAAAGTAATCTCTCTGTTCGGTCCCACACAGGGATTGGGATGCTGTGTCCACGGTCCCCAAATGGATGGAGCAGAGAACATTCGCGCTTCATTGGGCGCCCAGCCGGTGCAACCGGAAGTTATCATCCAGTACATACCGTCCTTTTTAAAGATAGCAGGAGCCTCATTCTGTCCGGCAGGCGCCACACGCACATATTTTCCGGTATGCGAAAGGTAGTCGTCACTCAACTCGGCAATGTGCAGTGTCAGATTTTCTTCTGAAGCAAAAATATGATAAGCCTTACCATCATCATCCACATACACTGTCATATCTCTTGCCATCTGTCCACCTTCGAAATCGCGTTTCAAGATAAGTCCCTTGCCAACGGCGTCCACCCACTGCGGAGTCCACCATTTGGCATAGTGCAAAGCATTCAGCGTATCCATTGTTGCCTGTGCCTGTTCATCCATATCAAAGGGAAGTTTTCCGGCATTGACACGACCGGAACGGATAAAGCGATAAGGTCCTGTAGGAGTGTCACTCACTGCCACACCCGAACGTGCCGCTTCATAGCCCTTACCTTTCAGTTCAAGATGAAACCACATCACAAACTTCCCGGTCTTTGCATTATATACCACTTTAGGTCGTTCGAGGATACAGCCGCGTGTAATGTCACTGCTGTCATTGTCTTCTACCGCAAGTGCCACACCTTCATTTTTCGGTAAGATTCTGCGATGAGTAACACATCACTCCTACCATGGCACTGCTGGTAGTATCGCATTTATTCTCGCCGAACCAATAGTAAGTACCGTCATGATACATCACTCCGCCGCCATGGGCATTGATATGTTCCCCATTATCATCAGGCCACAATTCTCCCGAACGGATGGGAGACGGCTGTGTATTACAACCGCACAGTAAAATAAATCCCAGAAGGATAACAGTCGAAAGAATCTTATTCATGCTATTCATAGTAGATATGTTTTTTATTTACGGATACAAATATAATGAGTTTTACGGAGAACGAAAGACTAATATCCGGTCGTTAAAGAATAAAAATCGGTCATTTTACAATTCAGCCGCCCCGGAACGCTATCCGAGACGGCTTAATCAGTTTTTCTCATCAACAAAAAATTTTTATTATACAAATTGCTGTCTTTACAGCTAAGCATCAGTATAACACTTACGTATCTTGTTTATAATCTTAAAATTATATCCTATCAAGATGGGATAAAGATAGAAAAAAGCAGCCATATAAACAAGAAATATCATTGAAAAGAACTGAAAAATTTACTTTCCGGGAATTAAGCCAATAAGTAAAGTCCCGGCGACCAACCCATCGACAGCCGGAAAAAAGAAAAGCAACCGTTACGGAAGAGCAACAGATACTTCACGTCCCCAATCCTCAAACTCTCCTTTCTCCCGATTATATGAAGCGGCGATGAGAAGCTCTACCACCCGACCATAATTTTTCTTTCCTTCCGAAACACGGTTCCCTTTCAGGAAAAGATTATAAGCAAAATCCTGCATTCCGCCAAGTAGAGGACTATACTTCTCACTCCAATACTCCTGCTTCACCTCATAATCCTGCCATATTTCCGGACGGACTGTTTTTCCCCACTCCTGAAACCTGTCATCGGACAATAACTTCCTGGCACTGACCGCCACATAGGGCAACAGGCTGAAGTATCCGCTGTATCTCATTGCATCGGAGTCCGACTGCATACAGACGAGGAAAGCAAAATAATTTGCCTCTGCCTCACTGCCCACTCCCAGCAAATGAGCAAACTCATGTGCCATCGTAAAGGGATATTGTTCGGGGAGTACGTCTTCATTCACTTGTGCCTCGGCAAAAAACGGTCCCATGGCACCCAATACGCCCACACTCGAATATAGCGGGGTAAATCCAAAATGCTTGATATGCTGCCACGGTTGCGGACAGGCCAACCCATAACAAGAAGAAAGACCGGCATAGTTTCTCTTGACGATAGTCTCCACCTCCTCTTTTTCTATACCGGTGTCATGCGTAAATGAAGCGTTCAGTCCCTCTGTGTAGACATCCAAAAATTTCATGAATACCTCTTCTTCATATTCCACAGGTCTCAAATTACAACGCGCATAAAGACTCGGACGGAAGTAATTCAATCCCCATGCCATATAAAACCAGATGATTATCCACAATACCAACAAAGTCAAACGTCGGAAAATAACGAGCCACCCTTCTCCACGCCTGCGCGCCATGACCGGAATAAATATCATCAGAGACACCACAACTACAGCCATTATCTCCTCCCAAGAAACAGGAATTACGGACGAAACAGCCGACAAAACAAAGGATACATTCGGATAGACATAATCGGCATATCCGCGTGCGCAACCGGGAAGGAAGCGGCAGAGCATGATATAAATTAATAATGCAACCGGAAGGATAATACCCCAACAACGCAAAATACGTTCTTTTCTCATGGATGTAAAGCTAATCATTTTCCACAACCCCCAAACAGGCATTTACCGTAAACGAAAAGTTCTCGTTTCACATCAAGTTATTGTAAAGCAAATCATTAACCCACTGATATGTGTGAAACATGGTTTTCTGCTTCCTGCTATTGGACAGACACATGAGTTTGCTCAACAGTAGCAGCCAAAGCATGATAAATCTGTTTGGTCAAATTCTACTCTTCTTTCGTTAAAATACGTTCCAACTCCTCAGCAGTAAGTCGGAGATGGAATTGTCCCTTATAAGCTACCGAAATGCCTCCGGTCTCTTCGGATACGATTATGGCCAGCGCATCCGTCTCCTGCGACACCCCCATGGCTGCACGATGCCGTAATCCCAACTCTTTGGGAATATTCAAATCATGAGACACCGGAAGAATACAACCGGCCGCCTCAATGCGTTTGTGACGTATAATCATTGCCCCATCGTGCAACGGACTGTTCTTGAAAAATATATTTTCAATCAACCTTTGATTGACATTGGCATTAATAATCTCACCCGTACGGATAATATCATTCAGCGGCATACTCTTTTCGATGACAATCAACGCCCCTACCTTGCCTTTACTCATGCTCATACAGGCAAGCACTATCGGCATAATGTCCGCCTTCTCGGTCTTCTCCTGCTTATTTCCCGTCAGAAAGCGGAAAAAACTGCCCAAGCGCTTATGCGAACCCAGCGTAACAAGAAAACGGCGCAACTCATCCTGAAATAAAATAATCAGAGCCAGCACACCTACGCTTACCAACTTATCAAAGATAGAGCCCAAAAGCTTCATCTCAAGAACTTGTGACACAATCAGCCAAATGCCGATGAAAACCAGAATCCCCGTAAAAATGTTGATTGAACCCGAATCCTTCATCAGCCGATAAGTCTGATATAGCAAGTAAGCCACCAGCAGGATATCAATAAGGTCTTTTATACTAAAGTCGATAAACATCTTTCGCTATATTATTATTCAAGATTATACTATTAACAGTCGATAGCACAGGACTTCATCTGTCGCACAATCCGCACAGCTTCCACAGCCTCCTTCACATCGTGTACCCTCAAAATGTCAGCACCCTTCATGAGCGCAATGGTATTGAGTACGGTCGTGCCGTTCAGCGCATTTTCGGGAGTACCGTCCAGAAGTTTGTAAATCATCGACTTGCGCGATATCCCCACCAATACCGGAAGGTCAAAAAGAGCAAAATCTTCCAAACATCCCATGAGCCCGTAGTTGTGTTCCAGTGTCTTACCAAAACCAAAACCAGGATCAAGAATAAGGTCTTTCACACCCAACTCATATAACTGATGTATCTTCCGTGCAAAATACCGGAATATTTCCTTCATCAAATTATCATAATGCGGAGCCTGCTGCATGGTTTGCGGAGTACCCTTCATGTGCATGATAATGTAAGGAACACCCAGCCCGGCCACAGTAGAAAACATCTCGGAATCCATCTCTCCTGCCGAGATATCATTAATGAGGGCTGCGCCATATTCTTCCACACACATCCGTGCTGCATCTGCCCGGAAAGTGTCTACCGAAATGGGAATCGAAGGACACACATCAGTAATCACTTCAAGTCCCATCCGCAAGCGATTCATTTCTTCTTCCAATGAAACATGGTCGGCATTCGGACGAGAGGAGTATGCACCGATATCAATAAAGTCAGCACCCTCATTTACTATTTCCACCACACGTGCAGCAATCTTTTCCACTGTCTGGAGACGGCTTTCACTGTAAAAGGAATCGGGTGTTACATTCAGAATCCCCATTACCCGAGGCTCCGACAGATCCATCAACTGCCCCTTTACATTAATGTATTTACTCTCTTTGTTCATCATCTCTACGAAGTGTTATTTATGTCGTACAAAAGTACGCACAATTCTTGAGTTTTTGTTATTTCCTGAACTATTTTTCAGCTATCTTTGCCGCAACTAATATTAATAGAAGGTATAATGGATATTTCAACTTTATATAAATGCTTTACGGAATGCAGTGGAGTAACCACCGACAGCCGTAACTGTCCTGAAGGCTCCATGTTCATAGCCTTGAAGGGAGAGACATTCAATGGGAACGCCTTCGCTGCACAAGCGCTGGAGAAAGGTTGCCGATATGCGGTAGTGGACGAAGAACAATACGCCGGTGAAAACCCGCATATCCTTTTGGTTGACAACTGCCTAAGAACCTTACAGGAGTTGGCCAACTTCCATCGCCGTACATTAGATACCCGCATTATAGGCATCACCGGTACCAACGGAAAGACCACCACCAAAGAACTGATAGCCGCCGTACTTCAAAAAAAATACCGGATACTTTATACATTGGGCAATCTGAACAACCACATCGGCGTGCCACTCACACTGCTACGCCTCACTCCCGATGACGAGCTTGCCGTGATAGAAATGGGAGCAAACCATCCGGGTGAAATCAAAACGCTCTCTGCCATCGTTGAGCCCGATTACGGTATTATCACCAATGTGGGCAAGGCACACCTTGAAGGGTTCGGCTCTTTTGAAGGAGTGATAAAAACCAAAGGAGAGTTATACGAACATTTACGTTACGGAGGTGAACACACCATTTTCATCGATAGGGATAATGAGCATCTTAATAAGATTTCAAAAGGGCTGACCTGTATCACCTACGGCACAGAAGACGAAGCGGAACTCTATGTTAGCGGCAAGGCAGGAATATGTGCCCCATTCCTCACTTTCGAGTGGAGGCACGAAGACAGACGACATAAGGTAAGCACCCACCTGATAGGCTCTTATAACCTTAAAAATGCCCTTGCCGCCATCGCCATCGGACGTTT
>OCHM01001125.1_pt1 | contig 13413 bp, 10 predicted proteins | sample 1538901 | NCBI WGS metagenome assembly OCHM01 (sample SAMN04571734, study PRJEB22368) | human gut metagenome | biome: human gut; material: stool | host: Homo sapiens | place: Luxembourg | collected 2012-11-08 | reverse complement strand
GAATACTTTTTAACTCCCGGATTACCGGATGCCCTTTTTCAAATAATTCTTCCTTGCTTCCATTCCCCATCGGGACTGTTTCCATACGTTCTCTCTCTTCCACACATTTCACCCTTTCTATGCACCAATAGACACACCTTTCATCAAATCCTTTAATGGCTTGACTATATTGTCTAAAAATTCTGTACTCATCGGTTTCAATAATTTGTCAATTTTAATGAACATCGGAGAAGCCTCCTCATCAAGCTCCCCATCCGGCTTTACAAAACAAAAATGGAAATCTTCCTCACTCATTTCATCTGTTGAGAAAAAGATCACCTGTCCTACCGGATACTGTGTGTATTCCTCATAGTCATTACTTCCATACGCATCCGTAAATACCATAATCGCCTTATTTCTTCCCGAAACAGGAAACTTGCGCAGGGAAGTTCCGATTGCTTTATGCACCGATTCTTTTCCATCGTCCCCGCCGCCATACAGCTTGGTTCCTTTTAACTTTTTTAAAAATAAGGAAATATCTGAAGTAAAACTATCTCGTCCCTCAAATAAAACCGTTTCTGTCTCCTCACCATTTTCTTCATTTCTTATCAGTGTGAGTCCAATCTGCGGATATACTTCATATTTTGACAGGCACTCTAAAAAATGTGCAGCTGCATAATATACTGCTGGGAATACGGTATACATAGATGCCGTCGCATCCACTACAAAATCTAAATATAGTGTAAATGCCTGTTCTTTTTCTTTCTTAAAATTCTGCTGTAAGTCTAAAGGAATTTCTGGATTCCAACTTTCATTCATATTACCTAACACTCCTGTCCTTTTGGTTTTATTTCTTTCTCAAAAATCACCGTTTAATCTGCAAAATTTCAATATTTGTTCCCGCATAAGCAAAGATGTCTCCCTCGCAGACTTCCTCCTCTTTTTGTTTCCTGATAATGTGGCAATCTTCATGTAAGATAAGTGCTTTTACCTTATCATCCATCCGGTAAAATGATAAAATATGCCCGCTCATTCTTCCATTCTGACTTCGTTCCTGTTTTGTGCCAAATTCAATCGGAATAAAACGATAATTCTTCATATACGGACTATATTTTACATCGCCTATACGGTAGGAAAAACGAATCGTTTTCTGCTCCTGTGGCTGTTCTAAAAGTTCGGGAAGTTCAGGAAGCTTTCTAACAGACATAAGGTATTCTTTCATATCCTGAATCACTTCTTTTATACTTCCATATCGTTCTTCTTCTCTCGCTATCATCTTTGCAATAATACGGCTTAAACGATCATCAATTCCTGGCATCTCTTTTAACTGATAGGCATAGTCATCCCCTATCATGTAATTCTTTATCTCATCATTTCCATAGAAGTGATGCTTCCCTGTATAAATAAAATAAAGTACAAGTCCGGCAGAATAAATATCCATCTCCGGCCGGCAGATATAACTGTTCCAATATCTTGGATCGGCATATCCTGGCGTTCCTTTCTGTTCTCTCCGAAGCATGACAGTCACATTTGATGCATGAAGATGTACCCAGTCAAAATCAATAATCTTAACAACAGAACCATCCGGGGAGGCCAGTACATTCTCCGGCTTTAAATCTCGATGAACAATCGGATCCTGCCGGTACATAGACATATAATGATCTATTCCAAGCAGGAACTTCATTGCAATGCGATTCCTCACCTTCATTTTCTCATTCCAGGTATCTCCTGCAATCCCTCGGCCGCGCATCAGTTCTGATAGATCACTTTCTTCGATATATTCTACCAATGTAATAAAACGCTTGTTTTTCTCGTCAAGCATTCCTCCATAAATTCGGATAATATAAGGAGAATACAACTGTACCTTACTTTCTTTTTCTACATAAACCTGCTCAAGATCATTACAAAACAACACCTTCACAAAATACTTTTTACCTGTGCGGATGTCTTCGGCAATCATGGCCTGCTTACTTCCGGTGCGGTGACATTCTTTTAACATTTTTAAAGATACGACCATATTTTCTCCGGACCGTTCTCTGTCGCGAATCCATGTGAAAACTTCGCCCTCTTCAAAATAACAATTCATCTTACCGGCCTCCTATAAAACGGTTTTTAAAAAGTTTCTCTTTTAATGACAGCGGCTTCTTGCTCTTAGGAAGTTCTGTATAACAGCAGATATCTTCCTTTTTTTTCGGCTGTCTGGTATCTGTTTTGGGAAACTTTACTTCGCTTTCCTTTTTGTTTTTTTCCTTTTCCTGATTTACATAAAGAATTGCTGTCTGATTATCCTCTTCCCCGCTTTCTCTTGCGCTCTCAAAAATCTGTCCAATCACTCTTTGCGGGCGCTCACAATCACAACATATCGTTTCGATTTCTGCTTTTGTAAGATCTCCGAACGCTCCGTCTGAGCCCATCAGTATTCCGTCAATCTCCTCTGCGGGAAACAGACGGCAATAGGGCTTACATTCCTTTCTCTTTCCAAGATAATCAAGCAGGCGATTCTTATTCTGATAATATAATACGGACCCTGCTGTTGTTTTTCCTTCCCTTACCATCTCTTCCGCCACATTCTGTACTTCACTGATAAGCTCAATTGTTCCATTCTTGATGCGGTATATTGGACTGTCCCCGCAATTTGATACAATAAATGTATCCCAGAAATGAATCACCGCAGACAAGGTGGTTCCTCCTTTGATTCCGGCATCCAATCCTTTCTTATACAATCCCTGATTTAACTTACTATATATTTCTTCAGAAAATTCCTGTAAAATCTCAATCTGCCGGTCTAAGGGATTCCCTTTAAATCGATCACTCATCAATGTCTGCAGCAATTCCTGATACCACAGATTTACTGCCGCCTCTGAATAATATTTACCCCCGGAAAGTCCGCCCATTCCATCTGCTACTACCATCGCTTTTACTACTGCTTCTGCATTCATATGAATCTCCATCTGGCAATAGCTGTCTTCATTCGATGAGCGCCGGTTTATTTCACTTGCAAAAAAGAAAGCCACCGTACTTCCTCCCTTCCCTCATTTGAAAATTCCTTTCCTTTATGATACACTGATTCACATAAAAAATCTACAAAAGGAGGTTCTCCATGTTTCCGAAATCGTTTTCCGATTTTACATTCTATCAGAAAAAAAAAGATATTTTAATCTATAAAGCTGCTGATTCTAATCATCAGTATATTTTAAAGTGCAGCGAGAATACTACCCCTGCGCTAAAACAGGCACTCCTTGATGAATATGAGGGATTATCCCCTCTGTCCCATCCATCTCTCCCAAAGTATTATGGGTTCTGCGAGAATTTCTCATTACCAGAATCAAATACTCCTGTCTTTGCGCTTTGTATGGAGTGCTGTGATGGCAGCTTATTGCCTAAACTCGTACCATTTTTGGCTTTAGAAGATCTATTATATCTCCTGCTTTCTACTGGAAAAGTGCTTTCTTATCTTCTCGAGAAAGGAATTCTTTATACGGATCTTCATCCGTCCAATGTACTTATAAGAACATTAGACGGGCATCTGGCAATCACTTTATTAGACTTTACTTACTGTTACTACTTCCTGAATAATCCAAATCCACCATATGAGCTGCGTTTTTCTTATAATCTTTCTCCTGACTTAAAGGGACAGCAGATGTTGATTCAGGAACTTACTTACTTTCTCCACGCTCTTCTTGAAATAAAAGAGCAACAGCGCACAGGTAAAAAAGAACCCCTTCCTTTTTCTGTGTGCATGCTTCTTGAAACGGGAAATCATCCACCAGAGAATCTCTCCCTTCAAGAATTCTTAATTATGATTCAAAAATGCTTCCTTAGTTTCTAGAGCGTGTTTGAAAAATGCTTTCTGCAAGATGTGCGTTACAATTTGTGGGAGATTTTACCTGAATGAGGGCGGCGTAGCGGGCTACGTCAACTGAATGAAGGCAAAATATACCGCAAATTGGGGCGTGCAGATTGTAGGAATGGTTTTTCAAACACGCTCTAGAGCTTGTTTGAGAAATCCTCTAATTTGCATCAAAAAGTGTATTGTATAAATCTTCTACCACTGGTGCAAGTGTTTTTCCAATTTCCGTTGTCTTTAAACGATTTGCAACGATGACATACTGCGGATTATCTGCCGGTGCAAATGTAACAAGCCATGCGTTGTTCGTTCCATCTCCCCGCTCCGCAGTTCCTGTCTTCGCAGCAATAGAATATTCTTTCTCTCCTACTGTGGACATTCCATAAGACTGTGCTGCTGCTTTCATTGCTTCTTTAATCTCCTGCGCAGTATCCGTATCCATTGTCTCTACTAACTTTTCTGACTTGCCTTCCGCTGTTGTCTGCCCTTTTCCATTGACTACAGATTTAAAAAGATATGGCTTTAACATTACACCATCATTTGCAATACTCTGTGTAACCATCGCCATCTGAAGGGGTGTAACAAGAGTTTCTCCCTGGCCAAATGCTGTTGTCGCAACAACATTATCTTCATAACCCTTTAAATCAAAGTTAGAATGGATTGTTGCAAAATCAAGAGAAATGTCTTCCCCAAGTAAAAAGCTTTTTCCTGTCTTATAAAGGCGAAGGCCGCCAAGCTTTAACGCCCGGTTCATAAAGTACACATTAGAGGATTTCACAAACCCTTCCCGGAATGAAATACTTCCATAGGCTTTACCACCATAATTTCGTATTGTCTGTCCATTTACCGTAATTGAACCAGTGTCTTCAACTTCTTCTCGTTCAATACCTGCTTCTACGATTTCTTTGGATGTGATTAATTTAAATACGGAACCTGGCGCTACCGGATTCTGGTATGCATTGGAGAGGAATACTCATTTTTTTCCACTTATCTTCAATCTCAGACACATTAAAAGATGGCGAAGATGCTAACGCTAATATTTCTCCTGTCTTTGCATCAAGAACTGCAACAGATCCTTTATATTTCTCAATGTCCTTATATGCTCTTTCCTGCAAAGCCGCATCAATCGTAAGAGAAACATCCGCACCTTTCTTTTGCTTTGGGTTAGCCCCGCAATTGCTGTGAACAAGTTCTTCATTCATCGTCTTTTCTACACCGTATGTTCCATAAATCTTGGACCAGTAACCAACGAGATTAGAAAAAGCATAGGGATGAGAGTATGTGCGTGCTCCGCCCGGCTTTTGTGAAAATGCAATCGTATTTCCATTACGGTCTAAAATAGATCCTCTCACATATTCTTTCTCATATATCTTTGCCTTGGCCTGACTCTTCTTTTTGTCCGCTTCTTTTGATACGCCCGGAAGCAGCGCGGAAACTCTCACGAGAGAAATGATCATTAAGATGACGCAGATAAGCGTGGCACTTTGCAGTAACTGCGTTCTCCTTAAAAAATTTATCCTGTTCTTCTTCATCTTCTACTGTTCCTTTCCATTTGACATTACTTGACACCGCTACGATAAGTCCCACGATCATAAAGCTGATCATAAGTGAAGTTCCTCCGCTTGAAATAAATGGCAGCGTGATTCCGGTAAGTGGGCACAGCCCGGTACTTCCAGCGATAATAATTAATGTCTGGTCAAAAAGCATAAATACAAATCCCGCGCCAACTGCTCTGTGATAGCGGTCCTGTTTTCTTACAAAAAGTCTTACTCCCTCAAGCCACATCATAATAAATACAATAAATACAAGCAGTGCAAATATCATACCACAACGCTGAATCAGTGCTGGATAAACGAGGTCACTCGTCTTAACCGGCAGCTCTGTCACAGAAGAGGTTCCAAACCACCCTCCAAGTACGATAGACTCCTTCGCTTTAAGAAGCTGATATCCAAGTCCTAAAGCATCCTTTTCCGGATGCAGCCAATAAATAAAACGATTCGCTATCTTGTTATAATTTGAAAGGAAAATCTGTGCCAGTTTGTTCGTTCCAAGAAACACTCCTGCACTATTCCACTTTGTAATCTGTGCTCCTATAACAGAAAGTCCGACAGAACCTGCTGCCATGACGAACACCGTTCCGATAAATACCTTTATATCTGGAACAAATAAAAAGAGGAATGTTAAAAACAGCATAAGAATCAGAAGCATGGTTCCAAATTCACTCTGTAATGCCAAAAACAATACTTCTAAAAATGTTACAGTATAAAAAGCCCGTATATTCTCCTTATCCGGATTCGCCTTTGTTCCTAAAAGTCCTGCCGCAATAAATACATATAGAAACTTAATAAACTCTGTTGTCTGTAAAGAAACACCACCTATTGTAATCCAGTTTCTTACGTTACCAACACTCTTTGCAAGAACAAGAGTTGCTGCCGACAGCAATAAGGAAAACCAAAAGAATATTCTGCATACCTTAATCGTCGATAATTTAAAACGCTTCAAACACTTTATAGAAGCAATATTTCTGCTATTTATATAAATGAACGCTGCCAAAAGAGCCATCACAAATCCAAGAATATACTGAAACTGCAATGATGTTGCCGGATTATGTGTCGCATAATACTGCGGATTCTTTAATACCTGCTCTTCTTTAAAAATACATTGCAGCATCGTTCCTACCGTAAGAAGTAACAAGGTATAAATAACAATCTTCTTATTTCCGTGTATCACAGAGGTAAAAAACCAGGATAATAACGTAATCGCAAGTAAGATTCCTATCATATCAAGATAAATCTTTCCTGCGCCTTTCGCCTGCACAAAGATAAAGGCCGCTGCCTGCATCAACAGCAGGGCAAGAACCGGACTATTTTTAAAGGAATAAAATGCTCTCTGGATTTCCCATACCACCCTTTCAAAAGAAAAAGCTTTTGTTCCAGTATCATGCCTACTCATAGCTTCCCTCCGCATTTTTATAAAGTCTTGTAGACTGGCTTCTTCCGCCCTCTACCGTAATCTGAAATTCTTCATTTCCAATGTAAACTCTTAAACCATCTGACAGTGGAACCTGCCCTGTCACCATTCCATTCACATAAAGCTTATTCATCGTTCCCACATCTTCTAATAGATAACGTCCGTCTCTCTCAATAATGCGGCAATGATTCCTTGCTACACATAAATCATCCAGTACTAAATCATTACTTGTACTTCTTCCAATTGTAAATGGAATCTTATTCACGCGGTACCGCGCCATAACTCTGTGATTGGCATCCAGCTTCATAAGCGTAATTCCCGTTGTTTCTCTCTTCTTCATCGGAACGATCTTGCCACTTTCGTCTTTATAATCCTGCCCTGCGCTGCTTTCTTCCGGCTGCACTCTCTCCTGGCGCTTTCGTTCCTGCTCTTCATAGTCATATAACCAATCTGTGTTAACTCGAATACTCTCTCCATCATATCCGTCCTGCTGAGATTCTTCCTCATATTCCATCTCTGAGAAATCATTCTTCTTTGGATATTCTTCGGCATACTGTTCTTCCTCTAATGCCTGTTTTTCTTCTTTTTCTTCACGTAACTCATACTCTTCAGGTTCGTTATCCTCATCAACCAGAATTCCTTTTCGTTTCTGTTTCTTTTGTAACTTTTTCTGTTCTTTTTCTTTTTGAACTTCTAACTTCTTTTCCTCACGTTTTTGCTTAATTTCCTCCTTCTTTTCCTGTCTTAATGCCCACTCATCTACGAAGTTCTCTCCCTCCTCGGAAGCCTTCTTTAGATTCTTATTCGAACGTATTAAAACAAGTACAATAAATGCAATTAAAATAACTACCCCAATCTGCGAAATAATAGACATAAATATAGCTCCTGCCTTTCGTTATTTTTAAAAACGCTGCTGCGTTCTTACCAATCACTTTCAACAGGAGCATACCATAAATAGTGCCTTTATTCAAATATTAGCTTTCTGAACTTTTACTGATTCTTTCTTACTTTTGCTACTGCTTCTACCATAGAAGACAAGTCGCTTTTCCATCCATCCTCTTCTTCTCCAAGAACTTCCGCCAGGATAGAAAGAAGGGCTTTTCCATCCAGATTATTTTTTATAAATTCTTTCTGGATTTCTTTCACATTCTGCATGCCATTCTCTTTCTGGTAACATTTACCTGTCCAGATTGAATATAAAGTTGCCGCATAAAAGTACATGTCATTACGAAGGAAATCCTTCGTAAAGCGGCTAGGCCGTCTCACATAACAATAGTCCTCAAACTTTTCCATATCAAGAGCATCCGGTACATAGTTCTTTTCAATCAAAAGAGCTGGAATTTCCTGAAACTCAACTTCCTGCCAGTTATCAATTCCCTCTTCCATATATTCTGCCGCACTCTTCTTAAAAGAAACATTTTTCTTATTGCGGTTCATATCATCAAAGAGCAGTTTATCTTCCATTGCAAAACGGCAGTAGCCGTTCTTCTCATACCCAAATTCTCTATTCTTTTCATTTTTTAAGATTTGTCTGCCGATACAGAAGGAAAACCACCATTTCTGTGCAGCTGGAAGTTCATAAACAGAATTATATTTCCGGCATAAATCTTCCTCGATTTCATAGCCTTTCTGGCGCAGTCTCTCTGATGCTGATTCAATCATAATCCAGATTTCCTGGCTATTAGCCACTGAATTCGACTTGTATCTGGCAATCATTTCGATAATGACTTCTGCCGGTGTAATGCCAAGAGGTTCCATCTGTGCCTTTGCAAGTAATTTCTCAATGGATTCATACGTTGGCTGCAAGGCAATACAGAACCGCAGCAGCCATTCTCTTGTAACAACTGCTTTGCCTGCTCTTATCTTTGAAAACTGTGCTTCACAGTGAAGACAGCCAATATCTCTTAAAAACCAGGCAGCCTTATCATAGTATCCATATTCTTCCTCAATAACTTCTTCAAGACACTGGCCAAACTTCCTTGTTCCATCCTTAAACTCATCTTTGTAACTTCGAATGAGTTCATAGAATTCCTCTAATGTCTTCACTTCAGAAAGCATAACCCACAAATCCATCGTTGCAAGGCTTCTGCTGTCCTGCTGTATATTTTCTTCTAAAATGTCTTCAATATGTGCCCGGACATCTTCAAAGGCATCAATTGGAAAAAGTCCATTAATCAGTGCAATCCACAAAGCATCATCAATATTCTTACAGTAAAGTCCATATCCCATATAGGTTTCCAGAAGGATGTGGTTAATTTCCTCTAAATTCATTTCAAATGCCATACCAAGTGTGACATAGATATCCCTGGATGATGGCATGGAACCACGAAGCCATGCCCCGATTGCCTGTCTTGTCACAGGTACATAAGAAACTGTTCCCTCTTTCTTCTTTTCTACACGGTGAAACACCTTTTTTGCCAAAGATGTATTGCTGTAATCAAAGGCATCCATTTTTTCCTCTAAAAATCTGGAAAATGGAATTTTATTTTTCTGCCCTTCTGCCAGCCGTTCTTCTATCGCATTCATAAAAGATTCTATCGTATCGTCTGCTAATCTTTCCATAACTTCCTCTTTTTCTATCTGCCTGCATGTGCCGATTCTTCTTCCATCTGACTTTTTTCCTTTTTCAGGCGAAGGAGATTCACTACCTGAATACATACCGTAATTACTCCCAAAATAATAAAATAGTACAGTCTCACTTTTTGCGAACGGAAAAACCAGGCCGCCGCTTCAATAATCCAGCCTTCTACCAGACACAGGCCAACTACCTTCCACAGAGGATAACTCGCCTTTCTCTGAATAATCACAGCCTGATAATTTAACATGAGAAGAACCCACATGCCCGCCATACCAAGTGCAATCTTCCAATGGCCAATCATTAAAGAATAATGAGATAAGTACATGATACAACCGGTGAGAAATCCTTGCGGGAATCCCATAAGTAAAAATGGAACTGCCGGTCCTTCCTCTTCTAAGCTGTCCTCTACTGCCTCTGCCTCCACATTCTCTATCTCCGTGCCTGTTTTTCTCGCTTTTTCTTCCTCTGTTTCTGCTGCTTTCTTATACCGTCGTCCCATGTCACTGTCCTCCTCACCACTGTCTTTCGATTGTCCGCCTTTTTTTATTCTATGTGTTCTGTGTCCGCGTTCCTGACGAAGCACCATTCTTGTTTCCGGCCGGTATCCGCCGAGCATTTCCTCCACATAACACGCTGTATCTAACTGCTTTTTATTAAAGAGCGCTGCATGTTCCTGTAGCTGCTTTACAAAATCCTGAAGAATCTTAATCCACTGCTCCCTTCGGTTCAAATGAATCGCTATTTTATCGAACAGTTCAAACCGGTCTTTGTCAAAAAGTTCCTCATTCAAAAGGCCGATTCCTGTACGAAGGATCTCATCTTTTTGTTCTCCTGGTACTTTCTCCTCATTAAAATCTTTCACATACTTATACAGACTTTCCATGTCCCTCGCATTCATGCGAAACAGACTTTTTCCATAATCAGATAGCTTCTGATTCGCCAAAGTTTCACATAGAAGGCTGGTATAAATATCCTTATTTTTCTCTCTGATCACAGCAAGAAGTGAGGCAAACTCCACTTTATCTTCCTCAAATACTTCCCCTAACACTCTGTCGATTTCTTTTAAAATCCGCTCTCTTGAGCGTCCTGTCATGCCAGTTAAAAGATTCTCTATATATTTCTGTCTTTCTTTTACTGAAAACTTATATTCCCTGATTTCTTTTAAAATATCTTCTGCTACATATTCTAATGCTTTGTCTTTACATACCCAATATAATAGTTCTGGAAAATTTTCACTTAAAATTTCTATGCTAAGTGCACTCTGTCCATGCTTTCTTGCAATATCATAGAAAATCCACTCTACTTTCTTAAGAAGATTTCCGTTATCTCGAACAGTCTTTAAATACTTCCCAGCCGTTTTTTGAAAATCTCGATAGATCTCGTCTTCTTTTTGGCTTGCCTGTGCAAATCCATTATAAAAATACTGATCAAGGGCTGTCTGCGTGTTCTCCCAATCATTTCTTTCAGATTTTTCAGAAAGGTTAAAATACTTTGTTCCACATACTTTCTGTGAAAAATAGAAAGAAACGGATGGGATTGCCTCTCTTGTAAAGGAAACATATCCTGCTCTTTCCCTTGCCGGCTGCGGCAGCAAGCTGTGAATTACATACATCAAACGCTTTGCTTTTTCTGCAAATTCTTCTTCTTTCCAATCCGGTGCCACAATATTAATTCCCTCAGAGTGTCCCGACAAACACCAAAAGACTACCTGCATAAATTCAGGCAGTCTTGACATAAGATTCATCTCCTGCAAGATATCTTTTCTATGAAATTCCGGTTCTTCAAGGAATAACGGCTGTAAATAACCAACACTCTCTTCCTCTGCCCATTCTCCTCCCGGTGCAAGATAGGCTACTGGATTACTTTCAGGAGCCTTGGGCTGATAAATTCTAACTCTCTTATTCTGCCGCTTATCCTCTCCCGATTCACATGGAACAGAACTCATCTTTACAAAACCACAAACAGAACTATAAACAAGTTCATCTACTTCTGTTTTTCCAGTCTTATCTATAACAGCTGCCTGTGCCAGCTTTTCAAGTTCTCTTAAATAGGCTCTGTCTTCCGGCATGGAGGAAGCAGTAATTCCCCAGCCAAGTTTATTCCCGGAAATGCAATGATTCGACCACATATACTCATGTATTAAATATTCTGTCTTCATTCAAGCCACCCTCTTTCCTGCATGAACTTCATCATCATCCACAGTATTGGTTCCTCTGTTCGAATCGGCCGTACTCTTCCTACTGTTTTCACTTCCTTTTGTGTTCCCTCCATCGTCTCCTCTGTCTCACAGCCAAGTGCTGATACTGCAAAGAGACCACTCTCTTTGTAATCTGCAAGATTACGCTGCAGACGGAACACTTTCTGATCAAAAATCTGTTTTAATATCTCCTGTCTTAAAAAATGATGATCCATATTCATAAAGCCATAAGATACCTGCTTTCTCTCAAATAAAAGACTGCTTCCCCTGTATTCCTTTATCTCTCCAAGTTCCTCTAATAAATCACTCTTTGCGATAGTAAGAGCCATATACTTCTGCTTTAATTCATGATCTCCAAGAACAGAACGAATAGAATCTAAAACGGTGTCTGCCTTTCTCTCATAAAAATACTCGTCACTCATCGTATTCTCCATCATGAAATCCGCCTGATCCATAACCTGCTTTCCATTCTCATTACTCATTCTCTGAATGGACATCTGTTCTTCCTTCCCCATGACATAAAGTTTCTCTAATACTCGCTCCTCATCAGGAATCTGTTTATTAATGAGAGAATGTTCCAGATGCATCTGCGCTGGATCTACCAGGCAGATAAATCCATCCATATGCCGGACAAATCCTGTTCTTCCTGTACCTGCACTGTCTCTGATAAGCTCTCCCGCCACATCATAAATTGCCGTAAGCATATGCAGATTCTTCTGTCCAATCCGATAGGTCACTTCCAAAAATACCGGTTTTTTAAAAGCCTTACTTGTTGACTCCGGACAGATTCCATACCGCATAAGACGGTCGGCATTCCGCTCCATCTCTATCTTATAATCATCATTTGGATTGCCATAAGCATTACGAACCGTAAGATTCTGTCTCTGCATCACATCAAATCCATTCATCATTAGAGAACAAAGATACACGGTCTTACCAGAAGCGACACTTCCTGCAAGCCCGATCATCAACATCTCATATTTAAAAAAGTTCTGTGGAAGTACATTATGACAGTGCGGACAGACCATCGTATTGGAAAAAAGGGTAACCGCTCCCTCTTCCACATGAAACGTATATCCACAACTATCCGTATCAAAGCGTTTCACGGCAAGATCTCTTCCGGCCGCTGTCAGTTCCTGATTCAGTTCTGTCATAACTTCATTATCTATAATAATTCTCTTTGCATCGATTTGTTCTTCCGGGATTCCCATAGCGCTCCAGAAATACAAATACGCCGTATCTGTCTTATAAGAAAATACTTCATTTAACGCTGGTGACTGAAATCTTACCCCGTCTGTTCTTAAAAGAAATCCTGCATCCTCATTTGAAATATTACGGAAACAGTAAGGACATTTCTTCACCCGTATTGTTTTTGTCTCCTGCATCTGTATCTCTCCCGTCTAACATCTTTTCGTTGCTTTAATCGAAATCTCGTGTTTTGATTCCAAAATAATATAATACTTGACATCCTGCTTTATGACCGCCTGCTTTGTCGGAACACCCTGTCCTCTCGAAAGACCTGCCTCGCGAATCTCAAATGGCTGCTGTTTCGAAATAACCGTCAGTTCTTCTGGATTATCGCAGGCACAGATTTCCAATCCCTGATCTTCGATATAATAAGTAAACTCTTTACCCGACGGATGCTTTCCATACATAAGAATATTATCAAGCGCCACCTTATCCCTGCGGATTCTTCCATCTGGACAAATCGCTGCACAGCCACCAAAGGCGGAACCATGCGTAATCATAAAGTCCATGCCAAATAAGCGGTCTTTCTGCTTCTTTTCTTCTTCCTGTCTCTGCTGCCGTTCTTCTTCTCTCTTCTGACTCTCTAATTCCGAA
>OCHM01001121.1_pt1 | contig 13447 bp, 10 predicted proteins | sample 1538901 | NCBI WGS metagenome assembly OCHM01 (sample SAMN04571734, study PRJEB22368) | human gut metagenome | biome: human gut; material: stool | host: Homo sapiens | place: Luxembourg | collected 2012-11-08 | reverse complement strand
GCATCCTACACGCTGCAGGAGATCCTGACCGTGAAGTCCGATGATGTGGTAGGTCGTGTGAAGACATACGAGGCAATCATCAAGGGCGAGAATATTCCGGAGCCGGGTATTCCGGAGTCCTTCAAGGTACTCTTAAAAGAGCTTCAGTCCCTGGGTCTGGATGTCAGAGTTCTGGCAGAAGACGGTTCCGAGATCGAGCTCAAGGAGAACATCGACGAAGGCGATACTGATCTTCGTTCCGTCATCGAGGGTGACAGCAAGCGTTACTCTCAGAATGAGTCCTTCGGCAACTACGGTTACCAGGAGCAGGAATTTAAAGATGGTGAGCTGACCGATGTAGAGCACGATGAGTATACAGCAGAGGCAGACGGCTATACGGACGATGACTATGCAGACGTTTCCGATGATAATGGATCTGACGACGAAGAATAATCGATAGGAGGGAGTACCGCTCATGCCAGAGACAAATGAAACATATCAACCATTGACATTTGACGCAATCAAGATCGGTTTGGCATCCCCTGAAAAGATTCTGGAGTGGTCTCACGGCGAGGTTAAAAAGCCGGAGACCATCAACTACAGAACATTAAAGCCGGAGAAAGACGGCCTGTTCTGTGAGAGAATCTTTGGACCGAGCAAGGACTGGGAGTGCCACTGTGGTAAATATAAAAAAATCAGATATAAAGGTGTTATCTGTGACCGCTGCGGCGTTGAGGTTACAAAAGCCAGCGTCCGCCGTGAGCGCATGGGTCATATCGAGCTTGCAGCTCCGGTTTCCCACATCTGGTATTTCAAGGGAATTCCGAGCCGCATGGGTCTGATTCTGGACATTTCTCCGAGAACTCTGGAGAAGGTTCTGTACTTCGCTTCCTATATCGTGCTGGATCCGGGACAGACCGGACTGCAGATGAAGCAGGTTCTGTCTGAGAAGGAGTACCGTGACGAGATCGAGAAATACGGTTACGGTTCTTTCCGTGTCGGCATGGGTGCCGAGGCGATTCAAGAGCTTTTAAAGGCGATCGACCTGGAGAAGGATTCAGAGGATCTGAGAAACCAGTTACAGGATGCAACCGGACAGAAGCGTGCCCGCATCATCAAGCGTCTGGAAGTCGTAGAGGCATTCAGAAATTCCGGCAACAAACCGGAGTGGATGATCATGACCGTTGTCCCGGTTATCCCGCCGGATATCCGTCCGATGGTACAGCTGGATGGCGGACGTTTCGCAACTTCCGACTTAAACGATCTGTATCGTCGTATTATCAACCGTAACAACCGTCTTGCAAGACTTCTGGAGCTCGGCGCACCGGATATCATCGTGCGCAACGAGAAACGTATGCTTCAGGAGGCAGTTGACGCATTAATTGATAATGGCCGCCGTGGCCGTCCGGTTACCGGTCCTGGCAACCGTGCCCTCAAGTCCCTTTCTGATATGTTAAAGGGTAAACAGGGACGTTTCCGTCAGAACCTTCTGGGTAAGCGAGTTGACTATTCCGGACGTTCCGTTATCGTCGTAGGACCGGAGTTAAAGATTTACCAGTGCGGTCTGCCGAAAGAGATGGCGATCGAGCTGTTTAAACCGTTCGTTATGAAAGAGCTGGTTTCCAACGGAACCGCTCATAACATTAAAAATGCAAAGAAGATGGTAGAGCGTCTTCAGCCGGAGGTTTGGGACGTTCTCGAGGATGTAATCAAAGAGCATCCGGTTATGTTAAACCGTGCTCCTACACTGCATCGTCTGGGTATCCAGGCATTCGAGCCGATTCTGGTAGAAGGTAAGGCAATCAAGCTGCATCCGCTTGTTTGTACCGCGTTCAACGCTGATTTCGATGGCGACCAGATGGCGGTACATCTTCCGCTTTCCGTGGAGGCACAGGCAGAGTGCCGTTTCCTGCTGCTTTCTCCGAACAACCTGTTAAAACCGTCCGATGGTGGTCCGGTAGCCGTTCCTTCCCAGGATATGGTACTTGGTATCTACTATCTGACCCAGGAACGTCCGGGCGCCAAGGGCGAGGGCATGGCATTCAAGAGCATCAACGAGGCGATTCTTGCATATGAGAACAAGGTTGTTACCCTGCATTCCCGTGTCAAAGTAAGAGTAACCCGCACGATGCCGGATGGCACAACGAAGACAGGTATCATCGAGTCTACCGTTGGACGTTTCATCTTCAACGAGATCATCCCGCAGGATCTGGGCTTCGTAGACCGTTCCCAGAAAGAGAACGAGCTGAAACTGGAAGTTGACTTCCACGTAGGCAAGAAGCAGTTAAAGCAGATTCTGGAGAAGGTTATCAATGTCCATGGTGCAACCCAGACAGCGATCACCCTGGATGATATCAAGGCGATTGGCTACAAGTTCTCTACACGTGCAGCCATGACTGTATCGATTTCCGATATGACCGTACCGGCAAGCAAGCCGAAGCTGATTGCTGACGCGCAGGCAACGGTTGACCATATCGCAAAGAACTTCCGCCGTGGTCTTATCACAGAGGAAGAGCGTTACAAAGAAGTTATCGAGACCTGGAAGGCAACCGATGATCAGCTGACTCACGACCTGCTGACAGGACTTGACAAATATAACAACATCTTCATGATGGCTGACTCCGGTGCGCGAGGATCGGATAAGCAGATTAAACAGCTTGCTGGTATGCGAGGACTGATGGCAGATACGACCGGTCATACGATTGAACTTCCTATCAAGTCCAACTTCCGTGAGGGTCTGGACGTACTGGAGTACTTCATCTCCGCACACGGAGCTCGAAAAGGTATGTCCGATACGGCTCTGCGTACTGCCGACTCTGGTTACCTGACCAGACGTCTGGTAGACGTATCCCAGGATCTGATCGTCCGCGAGGAGGATTGCTGCTGGGATAAGCCGGAGATTCCGTATATGGAGATCAAGGCATTCATGGATGGTCAGGAGACCATCGAGACATTGCAGGAGCGTATCACAGGACGTTTCATCGCTGAGACAATCACAGACCCGGATACAGGTGAAGTGGTGATCGAGAAGAACCATATGTGTACGCCGAAGCGTGCAGCGGCTGTTATGGCAGCATTGAAGAAACAGGGCAGAGATTCCATCAAGATCCGTACCGTCCTGACCTGTAAATCCCATATCGGTGTGTGTGCGAAGTGCTACGGTGCCAACATGGCAACCGGTCAGCCGGTTCAGGTCGGTGAGGCAGTCGGCATCATCGCGGCACAGTCCATCGGTGAGCCTGGTACACAGCTGACCATGCGTACGTTCCACTCGGGCGGCGTTGCCGGTGGCGATATCACACAGGGTCTTCCGCGTGTCGAGGAGCTTTTCGAGGCACGTAAGCCGAAGGGACTTGCTATCATCGCTGAGTTCGGCGGTGTGGCAACTATCAAAGATACCAAGAAGAAACGTGAGATCATTATCACGGATAATGAGACGGGCAATTCCAAGACATACCTGATTCCTTACGGCTCCCGTATCAAGATTCAGGACGGCGCGGTTCTGGAGGCTGGTGACGAGCTGACCGAAGGTAGCGTGAACCCGCACGATATTCTGAAGATCAAGGGCGTCCGCGCCGTACAGGATTACATGATCCAGGAAGTACAGCGTGTATACCGCTTACAGGGTGTAGAAATCAACGATAAGCATATCGAGATGATCGTACACCAGATGTTAAAGAAGATTAAGATTGAGGAAAGTGGAGATTCCGACGTACTGCCGGGCGTATCCATGGATGTACTCGATTTCAACGAGATGAACGAGGCGCTGGAAGCTGAGGGCAAAGAGCCGGCGATCGGACGTCAGGTTATGCTGGGTATCACCAAGGCATCTCTGGCAACCGACTCCTTCTTATCCGCTGCATCCTTCCAGGAGACAACCAAGGTTCTGACCGAGGCTGCCATCAACGGAAAGGTAGATAAGCTGATTGGTCTGAAGGAGAACGTTCTGATTGGTAAGCTGATTCCGGCTGGTACCGGTATGAAGCGTTACCGCTCCATCAAGCTGAACACTGATGTTGAGGAAGAGGATGATATCGATCTGGCAGAGGACGACTTCAACGAGCCGGCTGAACTGGACGAGGCAGACAAGATTGTACTCAACGAGGATGAGCTGAGTGAAGAATAATTAAAAATGAAAAACGGAATCGTTTTTTGGAGATCGCCGCAGAGATGCGGCGGTCTTTTTTTGTTTCATAAAACCGTAAGAAATAGAAGCGCGGGATTGGTTGAATCGAAGGTGAAAATCCGTTATACTTATAAAGGAAATGTTTAAAATCCAAAGTAATGTGATTGAATTGTATAAATTTAAAGAACAAATTTAACGATTTTAGACTTTCAAAACAGAAACAATTATTTAAAAAATAGAGACATTGGAAGGAGATTATATAGATGAAGAGACACAATCGGCTCAAAAAACACACACTGGGACTGGCGGCGGCTCTGCTGATGACAGCCGGTATGTCGCAGATCGCGCTGGCAGGTGACTCGGTGTATGTCAATACGTCTTCCCTGCGCTACCGGACATCGGCGCAGATCAAGGACAATAATATCGCGGGCAATCTGTCCTACGGTCAGAAGCTGGAGCGCGTGGGAACCAGCGGGCAGTGGACGATGATTCTTTTGAATGGAAAGAAGTATTACGTTTCATCCGCCTATGTGACAAGCAAAAAACCGGCATCTGCAGGTGCTGTTCAGACAACCAGCCAGACAGCAGCGGGAGCGCAGACATCCGGCGGCACGGCGATCGCACTTTCTTCTAATTATAAATACGCAAATTATTCAAAGATCAACAGCGGAACTGCGAGCCTGTACCGCTCGACTGCTTCTAACAAGAAAAATAAAGTGGTCTGTGTCAATGCCGGACATGGAACAAACGGTGGCGGAAGCGTCAAGACCCAGTGTCATCCGGATGGAAGTGCGAAAGTAACCGGCGGCACAACCGGAGCCGGTGCTACCTCAGCAGTGGCAGTTTCCAGCGGTATGACCTTTGCAGATGGAACAGCAGAGAGCAAGGTAACACTTGCTATGGCAAAGGTGCTTAAGACAAAACTTCTGAATGCAGGCTATGATGTACTGATGATCCGTGAATCAGATGATGTACAGCTGGATAATATAGCCCGTACGGTCATTGCGAATAACAACGCGGACTGTCATATAGCCTTGCACTGGGATTCAACCAGCAGCAACAAGGGTGCCTTTTTCATGAGCGTTCCAAGCAATGCAACCTACCGTGCGATGGAGCCGGTTGCCTCTCATTGGAAGCAGCACAACCAACTGGGCGAGTCGCTGATCAGCGGCTTAAAGAGCGCGGGTGTGAAGATTTATTCCAAAGGCAGCATGGAGATGGATTTGACCCAGACTTCCTATTCGACGATTCCGAGTGTGGATATTGAGCTGGGAGATAAGGCGTCCGATCATTCGGGAGCGACGCTTGAGACGCTGGCGAACGGACTGCTGGCTGGCGTGAATACGTTCTTCGGACAGTAAAAGCTGAAAGGAGGAAAGTGTATGGGATTGGTAGCGTTTATTATGGCATATGCATTATTTGCGTTTATCTTTTATATTCTGCAGGTAATTGCATACTGGAAGATCTTTACAAAAGCCGGGGAAGAAGGATGGAAATCCATCATTCCGATTTACAATGGCTATGTACAGTACCGGCTGACCTGGGATGTGCAGTATTTCTGGGTGGCACTCGGACTGGCGGTCGGCGGAGGTATTTTAAATTCCTTCGGCGGAATTGTGGGAGTTATCGGTTCGCTTGCGCTTCTGGGAACAGCACTCATGAATGTGGTGGCACTCTATAAGCTGGCGTGTGCCTATGGTCACGGGATAGGATTTACGATTGGTTTATTTTTCCTGAATCCGCTTTTTATGCTGATTCTTGGTTTTGGTGATTCGGAGTACATGGGACCGCAGGAGTAGCGGAAATGAAGTTCCGGGATATTTAAGATATTTTCCAGAAAAAAAGAGTCAGACGAGAAAATAGAGGGTTTTGCACTGTACCTGGCTACAGCGTAAAACCCTTTATTTTACGGGAAAAATTTGCATTTTATACCTTGACAGTGCAACTCAAACTAGCTATAATAAGTAAGCGTGCAAAATTCAAGGAATTTCTGCGCGGAAATACAAGCTTAAAAAAGCAACCACAGACAATATCACAGGAGGTGAAAAGGATGCCTACATTTAACCAGTTAGTAAGAAAGGGAAGACAGACATCTGAAAAGAAATCAACAGCTCCGGCTCTGCAGAAGGGATACAACTCTTTACAGAAGAAAGCTATCAACGTTTCTGCACCGCAGAAGAGAGGCGTGTGTACAGCCGTTAAGACTGCAACACCTAAAAAGCCTAACTCTGCTCTTAGAAAAATCGCCAGAGTTCGTCTTTCCAACGGTATCGAAGTAACAAGCTACATCCCGGGTGAGGGACACAACTTACAGGAACACAGCGTTGTTCTGATTCGTGGTGGTCGTGTAAAAGACTTACCAGGTACCAGATACCACATCATCAGAGGTACTCTTGATACTGCAGGCGTAGCCAACAGAAAACAGGCGCGTTCCAAATACGGCGCTAAGAGACCGAAAGACAAGAAATAATTTTAATTAGGTAGAAGTTCTATTAGATTTAGAATGAATGTGCCGGACTTTGATATTGATCCTGTAGGTTGCAGGGAATCATAGAACCGCGCACGAGACGCAACAAGACTTAGGTGAGCAATTTCGTGAAAAGGCGAAGAAGACGGCTGTTCAAGAAATTGAATTCGTTGCCAGGAAAGAGGCACCATGCGTGGTGGCGCGCTGAAAGACGCGCTCGTTTCGCAGGTGTGCTTATTCGCTAAGTTCGTGAAAGACCTCACTAAGCGAATAATGCGAGTACCTAAGATCTAATGAATGGCTCCCGCGGCTCCCCGCCGGAGCAGATATTAAGGAGGGAAGTAACGTGCCACGTAAAGGACATACTCAGAAAAGAGACGTATTAGCGGATCCGCTGTACAACAACAAGGTTGTTACTAAATTAATCAACAACATCATGCTGGACGGCAAAAAGGGCGTTGCTCAGAAGATCGTATACGGCGCGTTTGATCGTGTCGCTGCAGAATCCGGTAAGGAAGCTGTAGAGGTTTTCGAAGAAGCAATGAACAACATCATGCCGGTTCTGGAAGTTAAGGCAAAACGTATCGGTGGTGCTACCTATCAGGTACCGATCGAGGTTAAGCCGGAAAGAAGACAGGCTCTTGCACTTCGCTGGATCACTCTGTACTCCCGTAAGAGAGGCGAGAAGACTCAGGAAGAGAGACTGGCAAAAGAGATTCTGGATGCAGCTAACAACACTGGTGCATCTGTGAAGAAGAAAGAAGATATGCATAAGATGGCAGAGGCTAACAAGGCATTTGCTCATTACAGATTCTAATAGGAGGAAAAAGCTTTGGCTGGAAGAGAATATCCGTTAGAGAGAACCAGAAATATTGGTATTATGGCTCATATCGATGCTGGTAAGACTACCACTACTGAGCGTATTCTGTATTATACTGGTGTTAACTATAAGATCGGTGATACTCATGAAGGTACTGCTACCATGGACTGGATGGCTCAGGAGCAGGAGAGAGGTATTACCATCACTTCTGCAGCGACAACCTGTCACTGGACTTTGCAGGAAAACTGCAAACCGAAACCAGGCGCTCTGGAGCATCGTATCAACATCATCGATACCCCAGGACACGTTGACTTCACGGTTGAGGTTGAGCGTTCCCTGCGTGTACTGGACGGCGCTGTAGGTGTATTCTGTGCTAAGGGTGGTGTAGAGCCACAGTCTGAGAACGTATGGCGTCAGGCTGATACCTACAATGTACCGCGTATGGCATTCATCAACAAGATGGATATCCTGGGTGCAAACTTCTATGGCTGTGTAGAGCAGATCAAGACCAGACTTGGTAAGAATGCTATCTGTTTACAGCTTCCGATCGGCAAGGAAGATGATTTCAAGGGAATTATCGACCTGTTCGAGATGAAAGCATACATCTACAATGATGATAAGGGTGAGGACATCAGCATCCTTGATATCCCGGAGGACATGAAGGATGACGCTGAGCTTTACCACACCGAGCTGGTAGAGAAGATCTGCGAGCTGGATGATGATCTGATGATGGCATACCTTGAGGGTGAAGAGCCGTCTGTAGATGAATTAAAGAAAGTATTAAGAAAAGCAACCTGTGAGTGTCAGGCTATCCCGGTATGCTGTGGTACCGCATACAGAAATAAGGGTATTCAGAAGCTCCTGGATGCTATCATTGAGTTCATGCCGTCTCCGCTTGACATCCCGCCGATCAAGGGTGTTGACCTGGATGGCAACGAGACTGTAAGACATTCTTCCGACGAAGAGCCGTTCTCTGCTCTTGTATTCAAGATCATGACCGACCCGTTCGTAGGTAAGCTGGCTTACTTCCGTGTGTACTCAGGTGTTATGAACTCCGGTTCATACGTACTGAATGCAACAAAGGACAAAAAAGAGCGTGTTGGACGTATCCTTCAGATGCATGCCAACAAGCGTCACGAGCTGGAAAAGGTTTACTCCGGTGATATCGCAGCAGCGATCGGATTTAAGTTCTCCACCACAGGTGATACTATCTGTGATGAGCAGCATCCGGTAATCCTGGAGTCCATGGAGTTCCCGGAGCCGGTTATCGACATCGCTATCGAGCCGAAGACCAAAGCTGGTCAGGACAAGATGGGCGAGGCTCTTGCAAAACTGGCAGAGGAGGATCCGACCTTCCGTGCTTATACAAACAAAGAGACTGGTCAGACAATCATCGCTGGTATGGGCGAGCTCCATCTGGAGATTATCGTAGACCGTCTGCTTCGTGAGTTCCACGTTGAAGCTAACGTAGGTGCTCCGCAGGTAGCTTACAAAGAGACCTTCACAAAGGCTGTAGATGTAGACAGCAAGTATGCAAAACAGTCTGGTGGTCGTGGTCAGTACGGTCACTGTAAGGTACACTTCACTCCGATGGATCCGAACGGCGAAGAGACCTTCAAGTTTGAGTCCAGCGTTGTCGGCGGTGCTATCCCGAAAGAGTACATCCCGGCTGTAGGCGAAGGTATCGAAGAGGCTGCTAAGGCAGGTATCCTCGGCGGATTCCCGGTACTCGGCGTTCACGCTGACGTATACGATGGTTCCTACCATGAGGTCGACTCTTCTGAGATGGCTTTCCATATCGCAGGTTCCATGGCATTCAAGGATGCTATGCGTAAAGGTAACCCGGTACTGCTTGAGCCGATCATGAAGGTTGAGGTAACCATGCCGGAAGAGTATATGGGTGATATCATCGGTGATATCAACTCTCGTCGTGGTCGTATCGAGGGTATGGAAGACATCGGCGGCGGCAAGCTGGTTAAGGCTTATGTTCCGCTGGCAGAGATGTTCGGTTATTCTACCGACCTTCGTTCCAGAACTCAGGGACGTGGTAACTACTCCATGTTCTTTGAGAAATATGAGCCGGTTCCGAAGAGCGTTCAGGAGAAAGTTCTTGCTGGAAAAGCTGAGAAATAATTAAAAATGTAACTATATTGCCTTTTCCGGGCAGATAACTGCCCGGAAAAGCAATATTAGGCTTGAAAAAATGGCTCTAATCGAATATAATTAGAGTCAGCCTAACATAAATTGAGATACCCGTATTGGGTGTAAATTAAGGAGGACGTCTTAAAATGGCAAAAGCAAAGTTTGAAAGAACTAAACCGCATTGTAACATTGGTACTATCGGACACGTAGACCATGGTAAAACAACCCTGACAGCAGCTATCACAAAAGTTCTGGCTGCAAGAGTAGCTGGTAACACAGCTGAGAACTTCGAGGATATCGATAAAGCTCCGGAAGAGAGAGAGCGTGGTATTACTATCTCTACTGCACACGTTGAGTATCAGACAGAGAAGAGACATTACGCACACGTTGACTGCCCAGGACATGCTGACTACGTTAAGAACATGATCACTGGTGCTGCTCAGATGGATGGCGCTATTCTGGTTGTAGCTGCTACCGATGGTGTTATGGCTCAGACAAGAGAGCACATCCTGCTTTCCCGTCAGGTAGGCGTACCGTACATCGTAGTATTCATGAACAAGTGCGATATGGTAGACGATCCGGAGCTGCTTGAGCTGGTTGAGATGGAGATCAGAGACCTGCTGAACGAGTACGAGTTCCCGGGCGATGACACACCGATCATCCAGGGTTCTGCTCTGAAGGCTCTTGAAGATCCGAACGGCGAGTGGGGCGACAAGATCATGGAGCTCATGGACGCTGTAGATTCCTACATTCCGGATCCGGTACGTGCTACAGATAAGCCGTTCCTGATGCCAATCGAGGACGTATTCACCATCACAGGTCGTGGTACTGTTGCTACCGGTCGTGTTGAGCGTGGTACTCTGAAACTGAACGATGAGGTTGAGATCGTTGGTATTCACGAGGAGACTCGTAAGACTGTTGTAACTGGTATCGAGATGTTCCGTAAGCTGCTTGATCAGGCTGAGGCTGGTGATAACATCGGTGCTCTGCTTCGTGGTGTTCAGAGAACTGACATCCAGCGTGGTCAGTGTCTGGTTAAACCGGGTTCTGTAAAGTGCCATAAGAAATTTACTGCTCAGGTTTACGTTCTGACAAAAGACGAGGGTGGTCGTCATACTCCGTTCTTCAACAACTATCGTCCGCAGTTCTACTTCAGAACCACTGACGTAACAGGCGTTTGTGAGTTACCGGCTGGTACCGAGATGTGTATGCCGGGCGACAACGTAGAGATGACTGTAGAGCTGATTCATCCGGTAGCTATGGAGCAGGGTCTTCGTTTCGCTATCCGTGAGGGCGGCCGTACAGTAGGATCTGGTAGAGTTGCTACTATCATTGAGTAATCAATGAATTAAACAAAGGTGCTTCTTGTATGCGCAGCAGGCAAGAAGATGTACCGTATATATATAATATAAAGTCGCTTCCAGGAAGCGCATTGTGTCCAGACGTAAGAGATACCCCGGAACCGTAAGGTTTCCGGGGTTTTTCTGTTGTTTCATAGGAAATTGCGTTCTATGAAACAACAAACGCTCCGCGAGGATGCGTACTCGCGCGAAGTAGAAACATGTCGCAAGCGACCGCGCGAGACGCCCGAATGTGTCAAGGCACATTCTTTTTCACAGAATTTCAGCTTTTTACGCATTGTCGGTTGCCAGAAGTCCGGCGGCACGCAGGTTGGCAAGAAGTTCATTGAAGCGTTCAACGACATCTTCAGCACTTGTTGCATCTGCGACGGGAGCAGCGGCGGTGACGATGGCGGCGGGACCGGTAGGACCCGTTGCGCCGGTAGCTCCTGTAGCGCCGACAGCTCCTGCGGCGCCGGTAGGACCTGTTGCGCCAGTCGGACCCGCAGGGCCGGTAGGACCTGTTGCGCCAGTTGGGCCCGCAGCCCCGTCAGCGCCAGCCGGCCCCGTAGCGCCCGCAGCCCCGTCAGCGCCAGCCGGCCCAGCCGGCCCCGCAGCCCCGGTAGCGCCGGTCGGCCCAGTCGGACCAACAGCCCCGGTAGCGCCGGTCGGCCCTGCAGCCCCGGTAGCGCCGGTCGGCCCGGTCGGACCCGCAGCGCCCGCAGCCCCCGTTGCCCCGGTCGGACCAGCCGGCCCAGTCGGACCCGTAGCGCCGTCCAGTCCATCGAGTCCGGCAGCACCAGTGGGACCGACAGGTCCGATCGGTCCGGGGCAGCCGCGTGGTCCTATAGGACCGGGACGACAGCAGTTGTAGGGTTCAAAAGAACCGGGACAGCCGCGATCGCGTCCGCAGCGCCCATAGCCGTTATTTTCATAGTCACTATCATCAAAATAGTAGGGAAAATTACATGAATGACGAAACATAAAAAACTCCTTTCCAGATTTAGGACATCCATCCTGATGTAGTATATGTGTGCGATGAAAGAGATGTGCATTAGTAGAAAAGGGCTGGGAAATCGAGGGCTGGGAACTGTGGAATATTATAAGTGTGGAAGACGGTAAGAATGAATGTAGGAAGTGTGGATGCCGCTGGATGGAACGACTCCCAGTCCGCCGCTCAGACCACTGCAGAGGTCGGAGAGAATGCCACAAGATAGGTAATCAGTTTGCTTTATGGTTTGAGGATATGGTTTGAGGATATGGTTTGAAAATATTCTTCATTTGTCAAAACCGCCGGAGAATCCGGGCGGATTTTTTTTGTTTCCTTATGATAATACAGTGCCTTATCATAGTTTCCCATCCGATCATAGCAGACGCAGAGCTGGATTAAAGGAATGAAATCATAGTAATCGGCTTCGATAAAGGCATTTGGATGATATTCTGGTCGGTCTTTGAGGGCAAGCTGGTACCAGAAAACAGCCTGGGAAATTTCTCCGAGGGAAAGTTTCAACCGTCCGATCTCACAGCAAGTTTTAGCACGTGGGCGGTCGTAGAGGAAACTCTGGAACAGAGAAAGCTGGCTGGCAGCCGTATTTCTGAGCATTTCATGGCAGCGTGCCAGAAGCAGACAGGCATCTGTCTTATTTTCATACCATCCGGCCGGTTCGTTCAGGAAATGTTCCAGGACCGAGCGGGCTTTTTCATATTGTTTGTGGTCGATGAGTTCGCGGGCGTAGTAGTATTGATGGCGTGGATCGAGCAGTTCGCCGTCCGCAAGCATTGTTTCATAGATTTTCAGGTTACGGTCAGAATGGGTGAGAGCAGACGCAGGCTTTCGGTGTTCGATTTGAATAGGAGAATAGAGAATCCTGCCGCGCGGCGCGATGGCTTCGTGGACGCGTCCTTTCCAGCGAAAATGCCGGTCCGTTCGCAAAATCCGTTCGCGATTGTAGGTAAATGCAGATGTACCGTCCGGCTGAAATCCGGCGACGTATTTCATCATGACGACATCGGGCTGCGGGGATTTGCTTAAAGTTTCTTTCAACTTTAAAATCGCTGTGATCGATTCGGCGGGAACGATATCGTCGGCATCGAGCCACATCCAGTATTCGGTTGAGACCTTTTCACAGATGAAATTGCGCGCGGCGGCGAAATCATCGTTCCACGGGTAGTGATAAATATGTTTGGTGTATTGCCGGGCGATTTCTACAGTTCGATCGGTGGAACCGGTGTCGGCGACGAGGATTTCATCCGCAAATTGTATGGCAGATGCTAAAACACGCGTCAAAACGGCTTCTTCATTTTTGACGATCATACATAGGCTGAGGCGGATCATGGGCTCTCCAAAATCAATATCAAATTGATATTAATATATGAAAGAAGTTTTTAGATGTGTACAGACCTTATATATATAATTATATAAGGATAAACAGGAGAAAAGTAACGTTCTATTATTTTGCGGGTACTTTTGTAACTGTTCACAGGTAGGAATTTTCTGAACTGAAAATTCCGTACAATACAGTTTCGGCAGCAGATTTTGCCGATTTGGAATGCGTAGCATCGGCAAAATCCCG
>OCHM01001120.1_pt1 | contig 13466 bp, 17 predicted proteins | sample 1538901 | NCBI WGS metagenome assembly OCHM01 (sample SAMN04571734, study PRJEB22368) | human gut metagenome | biome: human gut; material: stool | host: Homo sapiens | place: Luxembourg | collected 2012-11-08 | reverse complement strand
TTCTTATACGGTTTTACAATGCTGTTATTATATTCTCGTTTTAAGTCATTTATAAACGATTCTGTCTCTGGATTTATTAAAACTTTTTTACACATCAACCCATCCACCTATTTCATTAAATTTAATCCAATAATCTTCGTTGTAAAAATAGCATCGGAGATTATTTGTTGAAATATATACACTTTCTTCAGTGTCAGGAATCACGCAAGTACCTATTGAACGATATCCTTGTGTTGCAGATAATCCATCAATAAGAAAACCTTTACTATAATATTGTGAATCACCTACAATATATAGGTTATCAGCCCTTAACGCTTGAACCGCATTAGAACCTTGCCAACGAATATAAATCGTATATAAGGTAGGAATTCCACCAGTTCTTCCACTCAGGACACATGTTACCGTTGTAAAGCCACTACGAAGTTGCCCTGAATAGTTACCGTTTTCATCCAAAAACAGACGTCCATCAAATGTCGTAGAAGGTCCATCGAGAGACATTATATCAGCATTCGTATTTGTCTCTATGTCGGAAGCAAATACTGTTTCAAAATTTATCGACAACAACAAACAACAAGCCAAAAATATGCTCATTACTTTTCTAATTTTTTTCATATCCATCTTTATATGGTTTTTATTAAATCTGAACATTATCGCTACCTCCAATCGTAGAATTATCAGTTGTTATTCTTTACATTAAGCATACGTATATTTATCTTTTTCAAAGAAAATAACCTACTGAACAAATTTTAATGTATCAAAGTCAATCTCTGGTACCGTAACTGCTCTTCCTGCACTTTGGGCAGCACTTAAATAGATATAGTCATTCACGATCCATCCCGGATAACCGATTGAGCTGTCAGACACCTGCCACCAAATATAGTTTTCATTCAAAGAATAATTATCATTTAACAAAACCCAATCTTTTCTGGTTTCATACAATAACCCATTAATTACTCCGGAAGTGCTCGGTGTGCTTCTTAAACGAACACCATTTCCTTTTACATATGCGAGATAGTAATATTCTTTTGACTTCATCAGTGTCTTCACATCTGGATTTTCTTCCCAGATTTTTTCAATCTCATTCTGATCTGTGATAATTTCAAGATCGGCAAATACTTCGTTTTGGTCTAAATACTTTTGAATTCTGGGATTCTCTGAAACAATTTCATTAATGGTTTCTTTGTCAGTCACAACTTCTAAATTTGCAAAGGGCTCTTTAACTTTCTCTGCCGCAAATGCAGTCACAGAACTGGTTACTACAACACAACAACAAATGAATAAACCACATAAACGCTTAATTTTTCTCATATTTCTTCCTCCTAATGTGGTGCATGTGAATATGCAAACTGCCAATCAGAAAGACTCTTTAGAGCAGCGCCACAGCATTTGCACATAATAACTCTTTTGGTATAGACCCAGCATTCAGTAGGACTTACTTTCGCATGACCATAAAGAGTTGTCTTAACCTGATTGCATGGAATATGCGTACAGGAAGCTCTTAAATTTTTATCTGAGACAATGTTTACCTCTTTATCAACATCCAACTGTTCCATAAAAGAATCTGCTATTTCCTCTGATACGCTAACTTCCTCGCCATTTTCATTAAAAAATGAAACTTCAACCTTTTCCGGCTCCTGTTCTGCTGCTGAAACACTAATCGTCGGCACCAAAATCAGTCCACATACTAATAATATGCTCCATATTTTTTTGATTGTTTTCATATTCTTCCTCCGTTTTATTATTTTTTTAACATTTCAACACTACACTGTCCATCTCTCCTTTCCAATATCAATGTAATTCTTTCGACCATTTTTCCGTCATAATTACATACTTCAATATTTAGTGTTGAACTGTCAGTTTCTGGTATTTTAATAACATCCCGTCCTGATCTCTGAAATTTATACTATTCATTCCATCTGGCATCCAAAAAATCTTATTTCCATTTCTGAAAATATTATCAGCATTCAAGTTTTGTTCATTTTCTATCGTATAATATCTGCTTCCTTCTTCCACACTCATTTCCAGAACATACCCATATCCCAATGGAGTTCTTTGTTTTTCCAAGTTTACTCTCTCATTTAGTCTTAATTGCACCATTTTATCCCCAGTTGCCGCATAAACTACTAAATCAGGAGATTGCAGGTAATAATTTACAGAAAACATTATCATCATAGCTAATGCAACTACTGCTACACGATAATATCCTCTCATAAGAACTTTTTTTCTTCTTTGGGATTCAATTCTCTTTTTGTATGCTATAAAGAGTTTTCTCTCATTCTGCTCTGTCAGCACAATATCATCTGCTAATTTTGATATATTCTCTAATTTTTTTTCCAATTTTATCTGCCCTCACTTTCATATTTTTCTTTTAATCTTTTTCTTGCCCGTTCTAGTTTTTTCTTCACTGCACTCTCTGAAACCTTCAACATATCAGCAATCTCCTTGCAAGAATAGCCTTCTATATAATAAAGAATTAGTACTTCTTTATCCTTTGCATTTAATGTCATCAATGTATCCATAATTCCTGTTTCTTCAGGTTTATGGTAATGTAGTGCAAGAGTTTCGTAATCTACCGTTGGATGCATCCTTCTGAAACGGAGTATGTTTTTACAAATATTAATATTAACTCTTGTCAGCCATGCTCTTTCATGGCTTTCGTCATTAAAGTCCTTTTTTGTATTTAAATATTTCAAAAATGATTCCTGCACTGCATCATAAGCATCCTCTTCGCTACACAGCATAATAATTGATATTTTATACAACAGTTTACAATATTTATTAAAAATCTGATCAGCATTTCTTTTCATCTTTTTTTCTCCTCATATATATCACACATATAATACATAATTGGTGACACCTAAACCAAAAAAGCAAAAAAATATTTAACCACCTGCTACTCACCAAAGATTTTTCCATTCTTCTGCTTGTATTCTATATCATAATTATAGAAGCTAACTTCGGATACATAAACAGCTTTGTAAACTGACAGCTCTTCCCACCAATTTACAAAGCTGTTTTCATTTCATATACGTTGTCTTATACTGATACTATAACTTTAAATTTATATGATTTTAGAACAATTTTCCACTATTTTAATTGAAATAAATACATCCTCCCTCAATTCCAAGTTCTTTCATTATATTTTTAAGTGTCTTCAAAATTCGTTTTTTTCTGTTCTGTATTGTTTTACGGCTACATCCACAAATTTGTGCCGCTTCTTTCACTGTAACCTCTTCAAAAAATAACAGATAAATCAGATATGCCTCCTGTTCCGGTAACTGTTCTAAACTCTCCTTCAATTTTTTCAGGCATTCACTGCGTACTGCCATCTCCTCCGGCTGTCCTTCCTGCGATATAGAAGTTTTTGCAAAACTGCCTTCCTGCACCACATCAAGACTGCAAACACCGTATTTCTGTTTCTGTTCCTGCTGGTATTTTTCCCTTCTCCGGGACTGATACCATTCCAGATAAACCTCCCTGGTTACTTCCACAAGTGTTCCGTTTTCTGTCCGCAAAATATAATTTTTTCGTTCTTTCGGCTTCTTTCCACGCATATCTTCTTTCCTCCCACTATCTTATCTCTTTTCGATTGCAGCCACCTGACCGTACATCTGCATAATATCTCCGCATCCTGTTCATCGCCCTTGACAGGGTTCTGGACACCGCAGACGGAGAAATTCCCAATTCTTTTGACAGTTCATTCTGTGTTTTTTGATGAAAGAAACATCCGTAAAATACCCTTTTCTGCAGTTCCGTCAAAACCTCAAATATTTCATTTACAGACTCTCTGCCAACCAGCATCTCCAATGGAGACTTTTCTTCTGTCTGAAGCATTCCCCATTCTTCCGAAACATCACTGTATGAGATTGTCCAGCCCTGTTCTTTCGATTCCTGATTACGACTCAAACGGTCTTCTCCTTCCAATACCAGACGGATATACCACTCCCTTTGATTAAAAAACTCTTCCGAAATACAGTCCGCCTGTTCCGCATTGTATTGATATTCCCCACAAAAACAAATCGGAAATACCGTAGTGAACCGACTAACCTGATACAACGCATAGCCATTTTGAAATGCCAAGATTTCTGTCTCACAACCCATGCTCTTTTTGGCAATGACCGTTCCATATTCTTTTAATTTTTTTGCAGTTGGAATTTTCATGCCCGGATATGGGACATCTACGATCTGTTTTAATTCCTGTAATGTCAGCATAACTACCACCTCTTCCGGGTGGCAGAAAATAAAAACATCACAGACGAAAAAACAGTAAAAGACAGCTCCCGGCACACCCGTTTTTTTTTAACGGGAGCCTGAAACTCCTTTTACTGCCACATAAATTTCTTATGCTTTATTTTGTTCTGATAATTCCGGCTGTGAAGCAGCCACTTCATTATCCCTGCTATCTTCCTTTTTCTCCGAAAAAACAGAGAAATCGCCCATTGCATCATATGGGCATCTTTGTCTGTATGCAAGGCACTCTTCCCTTGTCATATCCTGCCTCCTTTCTGTCCGCATCTGTTCTCTTTCCTGACTTAAAGTTTAACAACATTGGCTTTCCATTACCTCATCAGATATGGGGATATTTCTAAATATTCCCACCATATCTGTTGAATTTCTACAATTCCGTACCAAATCCCTCAATCAACACTTCCATTGTCTTTTCCAAAATTTTCTGTTCTTTCCGTTTCAGTTTTTTCGCACGACAAATCAAATCATACAGACGATGGTTTTCTTCTTCCTTACATTCCCCCAATAGTGTTCCTGCATCGGTTTTCAGAATCACCGCCAGCTTCCTGAATATCTCAATAGACATTGCTGTCTGTCCTCCCTCAATCCTGCTGATCGTGTTGGGGCTGATACCTGTTTTTTCTGCTAATACTTCCTGTGATAAGTGAATTTCCTGCCGCCTTTTGCGAATACGGTTTCCTAAGTCAATCAAATCCTGCGATTCCGCACGATTACCCAACACACATCCTCCTTTACTTTGCGACACCGTGTCGCAAGGTTTTTCTTAAAAAGGGCAAAAAAGCAGCCAATATTTTTTACGCATTGGCTGCTTTTCACACTCTATATTCTATTTTTTATACTTTGTTTTTTCTCTTTGAAATCATGTTCTAAATGCTTTTCTCACTATCCACAAACCACCATATCCAATACTCTTTAACAGATATGTTCCCACCATAAGCAAACGCCATGTCAAAACCACGCTGCCTATCATTCCTCCTATCAGCAGATTAAAAGCAAACATTCCAACAGTACCGCCTATATCAAACCCTTTTGGAATCATCCAGAAATACATTTTTTGTATGCCAAAGGGAATCCCTGAAACTATCCACAATTTCCGGTAATCACACACACCGTTTTCCACACAAAACAGATAAACAATAAACATTACCACAGCTATCCCTAAAAGCGGAACTGCCACATTCTCCAAAAATTCTTTTCTTCTCATCCGTTTTATCCTCCTCCATACATATCGTGATTCACTTCTGCTCTGTAATAATTTTCTATGGTCATGGTTGAATTGTAGAGTGTTGTCAGAAGATACGCCCGGATATTTCCTACCTTGCTGGTATTCTTCTCAAGGCAGCCAACGACATATTCAATATGCCCATGTTCCACCTTCATAAAGCGGTTCTTCACAATCACCACAGGCTTGTCCACTCCGCCAATGCGAACAGTGCTGTTATCCGGCATGACCATAACCTCTACCATCAGTTCCACAAGTTCATCCACTTCCTCCTGTTGTCGATACCTGCTGTCCTCAAAACACTCATACGAAATATTTTCCCTGATAATTTTCCGATAGGCTTCCATCTCTTCCACCATATCTATCATTCCTGCTGTTTTCCTCACTGATAGATGAGAAAGATTAGATAAGATATTATCTGTCTCGTTAAAATCAGTTTCACTACTCTCAGTGTCACTATACTCATTTTCACTAAAATCAGTATTGTTAATATCAGTATTATTAGATTGTGATTTTGGACATTCAGGAGTTGTGATTTTCACTATTCCAGAATTGTGATTTTCATCATTCTTGAATTGTGATTCTGCACATTCTTGAATTGTGGTTTTCATCATTCCAGAATTGTGATTTTCATCATTCTTGAATTGTGATTTTGGACATTCCTGAATTGTGGTTTTCACAACTCTTGAATTGTGATTTTCACAATTCTGTGTATTTACAGGCTTTTCCGGCTCTTTTTCTTCCTTTTCAGGCTGTTTGACCATAAAATTCTTCACATAAATCACGTTGGGTTTCCCCAATCCAAGCCGCCTTTTTTCCACCAGGCCAATGCCCTTTTCACTATCCAGTTCCTTTAATAACCGCACTGCCTTCTGTGTGCCACAGTTCATAAGCTCCGCAATTTCTTCCACAGTAAAAATAATGTATACCCTGTCCTCTTCATCGAACCAGCGATTTTTAATACTCAGGCTCATACGGTCCAGCAACAGACCGTATAAAACCTTTGCTTCGCAGGAAATAGTTTTGAAGCATTCTGCGGTAAATAAAATTTTCGGAATCCGGTAAAAGGTATACTGTTCCGCTTCCATTCCATGAAAATAATCAAACTGTATCTCCTGCATCTTCCTGTTCCTCCTTCCCTTTCTTCTTTCTCCACTGTTCCAACAGCGTATAAATTACTTCCTCAACCTGCTCTTTTGTATAGGCTGGCGGAAAATACGAGCGTACCTTCTTTGCCGAAAGAGTTACCTTTGTTTCTGCTTCCTTTTTCTGCAATAAAACAGAATAGATAATTCCCTGATTCAACGTCTTTTCCCTGCTATGATTCTTGAATAACTCCGCCTGTTTATCTGTTACCGTCAAAACTGCATTATCTATTGCCTCTAACACCCATTCCTGTTCTTCTACCGTCAGAAAAGAAAGTTTCTCTCCCGCTTTCATGGAAAGTCTTTTATTGTCTACATAGTCTAATAATCTGGAAATAAGGAATGATAGACGGATATACCGCTGAACCGTCCTTCCGCTTTCGCCAGCAGCTTCTCCTACCAGATCAGCCGTATGCTTCTCTCCCTTGCTTCCCTGATGTTTCATGGCTTCATATTTCATTTTATAAGCATGGGCTTTCTCACTGGGCAGAATATCTTCCCTCTGGATGTTCGTATCCACCATTATCACCGTAGCAGTATCATCATCCATTTCCCGGATAATTACTGGCATCTCTTCCATTCCTGCCAGTTCACACGCCCGCCATCTGCGGTGCCCTGCCACCATCTCATACTCACCATCACCATACGGACGTACAATTCCCGGCATCAGTATTCCATATCGTTTTACACTTTCCACAGTCTCCTGCATTTTTTCATCATCCAATACCCGGAATGGATGGTCTTTGAAGGTGTGAAAAAGACGAATCGGAACGGATACAATCTTCTCTTCTGCCGTTACTTCACTACTGCCAAATAAATCATCATAAGAAGTCAGCTTTATCTTTTCTGCGCTCTTACTCTTCATCATCCAACACCTCCCCTGTCAGATAGTGATAGCCCTCTGCCACAATTCCTTTCGGGTCATGGAGATAGATGCTTTTTCCCTCTGCGGTAGTTTCAGCCGCCCTTACAGACATCGGTATGCAATTTGCAAAAATATGTATTTTGTTTCCGTACACCTCTCGAATCTGAGCCGCAATATCCTTTGCGAAATTTGTCCTGCGGTCTACTTTTGTGAACAAAATCCCCATGATAGAAAGCTCCGGATTCAGTTTTCTGTGTACCCGCCCTATTGTCTTAATAAGCTGCTGTAACCCTTTAACCGGAAGATAAGCCGCTTCTACCGGAATCAATACCCTGTCAGCCGCCACCAATGCGTTAATGGTAATCATACCAAGTGAGGGCATACAATCAATCAGGATATAATCATACTGTTTTTTTATCCCACATATATACTGCCGCAATACCATTTCCCGACTCATGACATTCACAAGGGAAGTCTCCAATCCTGCAAGTTCAATATTGGCAGGGATAAAATCCACCCCTTCTTCATGATGGATAATTCCTTCTCCCGGCTCCGGTTCCTTGTCATTGATAAGTTTTTCCATAATATTGACCAGTGTCTCATCCAGCTCGTCCGGTTCCTGAATCCCAAGACTGACCGCCATGCTTCCCTGTGCATCTGCTTCAATCAGAAGCACTTTTTTCCCTTCCCTTGCAAGACCGATTCCTAAATTCACACAGGTAGTTGTCTTTCCGACACCACCTTTTTGGTTTGCGACTGCGATTACTCTACACATACTTTCTTCCTGCCTTTCTCCTGTCATGCTTTACTGCATGGTATTTTCTCTTTTCTCTATTTCTGCGTATACACGAAAATATTTGTTTGTTCCTTTATTTGCAAACGGTTTCGATACTCCAAGCACCCGGATTTTCGGGTGCTGTTCCAAAAGTTTCCCAAACCACTGTATATCCTTAACTGTTCCCTGTAATCTAACCTTCAGCATATGAATCCTCCCAATCCCGATAAAAACAATACTCCGGATAACGGATTTTGACTGCCTCCCAAAAGTACCTTGCATAGCCACAGCAGAATAAATCACTGACCGAATATTCCCTGTATTCATCTACCTGTCTGTCACTGTCTCCTTCATAATCATAAACACTGGGAGTACCGTCACAATATAGGTTAAATGCCAGCCGTATAATCCTTACGCTGCCGCTTGTCTGCCAGCCTTCATGCAGGCATTCCGTTTTCACGTATCCTGTCTTAAAATCGTATATCTGTTCTGCGTTTTCTCTTGTATCCCGGTCAATTCCAAGACAATACACCAATGCCTTGTGGTATACATCCTGATATCTGCACTTTGGCAGATAGGTGTAATAAAATTTTTCGTGCTCCTTATTTTTGAAAGTAATTGTGCGAGTAGTATCTTTACCTGCTCTTAACGCTGTGTTATTTGCCATTTTAATTTCCTCCTGTTTTTTTGTACATGACCGTAACAAAAAAGACACTCTTCTAAAATTTCTCTTAGAAAAGTGTCCTCATAATGTAAAAATATTGATTTCATTTTGCATGGACTATTTAAAATCATTTATTATAGCCCATTAAGGAGGTTTTATTTGTCGTACCTTTGTCGTACTCTACATCAAAAAGCCTACATTTTTTAATCCTTTATCGGATTTTTAATACAGCTTTGCACCAGCCGGAATATGTTCATCTACCATCAGTAAATGTAATCCCTCTCTTCCGTCTTCCTCGTGTACTGCTGAAATCAGCATACCTTCGGAATCAATGCCCATCATCTTTCTCGGCGGAAGGTTTACGATTGCAATCGCTGTTTTTCCTACCAGTTCTTCCGGTTCATAATACTCGTGAATACCGCTTAAAATCGTGCGTTTACGGTCTGTTCCGTCATTCAGAGTGAACTTTAAAAGCTTCTTACTCTTCGGAACTGCCTCACACGCTTCAATCTTTACGGCTCGAAAATCTGACTTGCTGAAAGTGTCAAAGTCAACGTTTTCTTCAAAAAGCGGTTCGATTTTTACATTGGAAAAATCAATCTTCTCAGCAGGTTTTTCCTCTGCTTTTACAGCCGGTGCTGCCTGTGCCGCATTGTTTGCTTCGTTCTTAGCAGCGCCCTGTGACTTCATTGTCGGGAACAGTAATACATCTCTGATTGCCTCTGCTCCTGTCAACAGCATACACATTCTGTCGATACCGAATCCGATACCACCTGTAGGCGGCATACCGATCTCCAGTGCGTTCATGAAGTCTTCATCTGTTGTGTTGGCTTCATCATCTCCCTGTGCAAGCAGTTCTTCCTGCGCTTTGAAACGCTCTCTCTGATCGATCGGGTCATTCAGCTCTGAGTAAGCATTTGCCATTTCCCATCCATTCATGAAGAACTCGAAGCGCTCTACATATTCTGGATTCTCTGGTTTCTTCTTTGTCAGTGGAGAGATCTCAACCGGGTGATCCATAACGAATGTCGGCTGAAGCAGATGCTCCTCTACGAACTCCTCGAAGAAGAGGTTGAGGATGTCACCTTTCTTATGTCTCTCTTCAAATTCTACATTATGCTCTTTTGCAAGTTCTCTTGCCTGCTCCAGAGTCTCAACTTCATTCCAGTCAACGCCTGCATATTTCTTAACTGCATCAACCATTGTGATACGCTCGAACGGTTTACCGAGATCCATCGGGATTCCTTTGTAAACGATCTGTGTTGTTCCAAGGACTTCCTGAGCAACAAAGCGGTACATGTTCTCTGTCAGATCCATCATGCCGTGGTAATCTGTGTATGCCTGGTAAAGCTCCATCAGAGTGAACTCTGGGTTATGTCTTGTATCTAGACCTTCGTTACGGAATACACGTCCGATCTCGTATACTTTCTCAAGTCCACCAACGATCAGTCTCTTCAGGTACAGCTCAAGTGAAATACGAAGCTTCAGATCCTCGTTCAGTGCGTTGAAATGTGTCTCGAACGGTCTTGCAGCTGCTCCACCGGCATTTGCTACAAGCATCGGAGTCTCAACTTCCATAAATCCTTCTCCGCTTAAGTACTTACGGATTGCTGCAAGGATCTTGGAACGTTTGATAAATGTATCTTTAGAGTCTGCATTCATGATCAGGTCTACGTATCTCTGACGATAACGTGTGTCTGTATCTGTCAGGCCGTGGAACTTCTCCGGAAGCATCTGTAAGCTCTTGGAGAGAAGTGTCATCTTCTCAGCATGGATAGAGATTTCTCCTGTTCTTGTTCTGAAAGCGAATCCTTCAAGTCCGAAGATATCACCGATATCAGATTTCTTGAAATCAGCGTAAGCGTCTGTTCCGATTGCATCTCTTGCTACGTATACCTGGATATTTCCCTGTAAATCCTGGATGTTACAGAAAGAAGCTTTTCCCATAACTCTCTTGAACATCATACGTCCTGCGATTGCTACGTGGATCGGGCTTGCATCCATGATGCTTCTTCTCTCTTCGTAATCATTCTTGAGAGCCTCTTTTGCCTGCTCTTCATCCATACCTTCTACGTTCGGCTGCTGGTGATCTTTTAAAATCTCAGCCTCATGTGCCTCATAGAGATCTTTCACTTCGAGTGAATGATGTGTCTGGTTAAACTTTGTAATCTGGAAAGGGTCTCTTCCGTTCTGCTGCAGTTCTGCAAGTTTCTCACGGCGAACCTTTCTCAGCTGATTCATATCTGGTTCCTGTGTGTTCTTCTGATTCTGTCCCACTGTCTGTTCTCCTTCCATTTCTATCTGCTTCCGCATCGATTTTTACATAAATCAACTTGGAAGCATTATTTTGTATATTGTCTTTTTAAGCGAATTCAGACCTCTTAATAGTAAGAGGTCTGTCCTAAGCTGATTATGATCGTTTGATATCAAGTACTTTGTACTGGATAACTCCTGCCTGTGTCTCAACGTCAACGACATCATTGATTTTCTTTCCGATCAGTGCGTGACCTACCGGAGACTCATTGGAGATCTTTCCTTCCAGACTGTTCGCCTCTGTAGAACCAACAATCTTGAACTCCATCTCTTCATCAAATGTGATGTCGTAAACCTTTACTGCACATCCAACATTGATCTTATTAAGATCAACTTCATCCTCTACTACAACTTCTGCATTCTTCAGGATTGCCTCAAGCTCCTCGATACGGGCTTCGATATCTCTCTGCTCGTCTTTCGCTGCATCATACTCAGCGTTCTCGGAAAGGTCTCCCTGCTCTCTTGCCTCTTTGATCTTACCTGCAACTTCTTTTCTCTTTACTACTTTCAGATTCTCAAGTTCATCCTCAATTGCCTTTAATCCGGCATAAGTAAGTAATCTTTTTTTTGCCTCTGCCATTGTTCCTGCTTCCTTTCTACTTCCTTACCGTCACTGCCTGTTGCAATAACGTTTCGTTTCCTACAACATTTACAGATTCTCTGCAAATCATTTTCTGTCTATACTTTTCATGCATTCAAAGTTTCTTCTCTGTCTACAGATATTATGATGTAATCGGATTGCTCCATTGCTATGCAATTTATACTTTTGACACTTACATCATATTATCGGTTTTAAAATGCATGTCTGCTGTCTTTTTCTCCTGAACGCCAATCGTTATATCAGCGTCCGTCCGCAATTTCAATATTATACTCAAACTCGCGCTTTCTGTCAAGCAATTTCACTCTCACAGGTCACTTCTGCGCAGTGTATGAAAAGCCTTTAAAACCGCCTTTTTCCGAACTTTTTCCATTCTGTTTTCCAACTGTTTTCCGAAGTCCCGGAGCTTCTTTTCCTATAGTCTCTGAAAGAGCAGTTCTTCCAGTTCCTGATAGGACTCTACGCGGTTGATTTCTTCACGCAATTTTGCAGAACCTTTCAGTCCCTTTGTATACCATGCCACATGTTTTCTCATCTCGCGGATACCAATGAATTCACCTTTGTATTTCAACTGTAATCTGGCATGACGAAGCATCATATCACGAACTTCTTCTTTTCCCGGACGTTCTGGTAATGTGCCTGTCTCTTCATATGTGATCATCTCGGAGAAGATCCATGGATTCCCCTGTGCTCCTCTTGCGATCATGATTCCGTCACACCCTGTCTGTTTTACCAGCTCCTCTGCTTTCTGTGGGCTTGTCACATCTCCGTTTCCAATTACCGGAATAGAGACAGCTTCTTTTACCTGACGGATGATATCCCAATCTGCCTGTCCGCTGTAATACTGTTCTCTTGTCCTTCCGTGCACGGCTACAGCTGCTGCCCCGGCCTCCTCAACGATCTTCGCGATTTCAACCGCATTAATGCAGCTGTCATCAAATCCTTTTCTTATCTTCACAGTAACCGGCTTATCAATTGCCTTCACCATTGCACTGACAATCTCATAAACAAGCTTCGGATTCTTCATAAGTGCAGAGCCTTCTCCGTTGCGCACAACCTTCGGCACCGGACATCCCATATTAATATCCATAATATCAAATGGACGCTCTTCCACACGTTTTGCCATCTCACTCATAATCTTCGGATCTGATCCAAAAAACTGCAGTGACACCGGCTGTTCATCCGGGTGGATCTCCAGAAGTGATTCTGTATTCTTATTATTATATAAAATCGCTTTTGCGCTGACCATCTCCATACATAAAAGACCTGCTCCCTGTTCTTTGCACAACACACGGAATGGAAGATCTGTCACTCCGGCCATCGGTCCTAAGATGTAACGGTTTGGCAGCGTCACATTTCCTATTTTCAACTGTTTCATCATATTCTATTCTTTCTAATCTATAACTATTCTTCTTATTTGACTTTAGTATCATAGTAAATAACCGCTGAAAAGTCAACGGACACCTGCCAGGCAATTGACATTTACCATTTTTTGTGCTAACTTTTTATGAAAGCGGATAAGTTTTTTATTCGCTCTCTTTTTACCTTTCGGATTAGCACTCAGCTTTCCGGACTGCTAACAAATCATGAGACGAAAGGAGTGTTTTTATGATTATTCGTCCTGTTTTTAATATAT
>OCHM01001114.1_pt1 | contig 13499 bp, 10 predicted proteins | sample 1538901 | NCBI WGS metagenome assembly OCHM01 (sample SAMN04571734, study PRJEB22368) | human gut metagenome | biome: human gut; material: stool | host: Homo sapiens | place: Luxembourg | collected 2012-11-08 | reverse complement strand
GTCGGGCACAACTTTTTGTTAATAATAATTATATTTACAAAAATAAAAAATTTAATCTTGATTAAAATATCATAAACATTTATTAACTCTTTCTTTAACATTGTTATCGCACACCACCAATAGCAAATTGGGTACAAATCATGCTGTGGGAACTTCTCGCAGCCGATGTAGAGGGTGTCGAAGGCATCGGTGCCGTCGGTACGGTGTTCGAGAAGGTCTTCTTCGGACTCCGGCTGCTTCTCCATAGACTTATTCTTGCGGAAGCCGTTGCGTCCACGCTCCACTCCTGCAGACTGAATGGCGAGGATAAGGTCATCGTTGTTTTGGCGGTTGAAGTACGGCATAAGGCGTTGCTTACCGACAAAGCCCTGGTTGAGGTTGTGTCAAAGCTCCTTTTTTGTTATATACACATAATACCCAAGCAGACATTAATAATGTCACATACCGCCTTCTTAGGTGAGGCTGACTATCAAAACGAAGATATAATAAGATAGATGTAACACGATGTGTAACACTTTTCATTTGAATTTGTATTACACATCGTGCTACACAATATAACTATTCCTCCCCTCGCAACACTGGCAGTGAGATGTGGTACTTCACGGCGAGGATGCGTATTGCTACGATAAGGAGGAAGGCGATGATAACAGAAATGGTCATATCGCAACCAAGCTCTACGAGTGCCCAATAAGCCAATCCGCCGATGATGCTCGCCATAGCGTATATCTCCTTTTGGAAGATGACGGGCACGTTGTTCAACAGCACGTCGCGGATGACACCGCCTGCCGAACCCGTTATGGTACCCATGATTATAGCCACCCAGAAGGCGTGACCACAGTCGAGTGTCTTCTGCAAGCCGGCTACGGTGAAGAGCGCCAAGCCGAGCGTGTCGAAGAAGAACCACGTATTGTCAAGACTCTTCAACGATCGCGCAAAGACGATGACGAACATCTGCGCCATGAACGTACAGATGAGATAAATAGAGGAAGTCATCCAGAACGGCGTTACGCCGAGCATTATATCGCGCAGCGTACCTCCACCGATAGCTACGGCAACGCCACATACGAAGCCTCCGAACCAGTCGAAGCGCTTGGCTGCGGCATGACGGATGCCAGAGATAGCAAAGGCGAAAGTACCCAGAAACTCAATAACGTTAAGTAGGGGCTGGTAGATATCTTCTGTAGGCATCATATTTAGTTAACAACATTAGTAGGTGAGCCTTCAAGAAACGATTTGATGTTGTTCACGGCGATATCCATCAAGCGCAGGCGAGCCTCAAGCGTAGCCCATGCTACGTGTGGCGTGATGAATGCATGTGGTGCACCGACAAGAGGATTTGACGGCGATGGTGGTTCGCATGAAAGCACATCGGCACAATAAGCACCGAGTTTGCCCGAAGCAAGTGCGTCGGCTACATCTGCTTCGTTCACAAGAGGTCCACGACCAGTGTTGATGAGTATCGCGCCGTCACGCATCTTCTCGATAGAAGTATTGTTCATCAGTTCGCGCGTTGTGTCTGTAAGCGGGCAATGCAGCGATACGACATCGGAAGCGCCGAAGAGTCCGTCGAGCGTTGTCTTACGAATACCCTCTGGGAGCTGATCAGGAGTCTTACTTGTGTACGCAAGCACGTTCATGCCGAACGCCTGCGCTATCTGCGCCACCTTCATGCCAATGTTTCCAAGTCCTACAATGCCAAGAGTCTTGCTTGCAAGCTCAAAGAGCGGCTTATTCCAGTAGCAGAAGTCTGGACAACGACTCCACACTCCGTTGCGAGTCTCTTCGGCATAGTGTTCTACATGGTTAGAGACATTGAGCAAGTGAGCGAACACCATCTGTGCCACGCTGTCCGTGCTGTACGCCGGAATGTTCGTCACAACGATGCCACGCTCGCGTGCCGCCTTTGTGTCTACCACGTTGTAGCCAGTAGCAAGCACGCCGATATACTTCGTGTTCTTGAGCTGGGCTATGATGTTGGCGTCGAACACCGTCTTGTTAGTAAGCGCAATCTCTGCGTCGCCCACATGCTGCAGCACTTCTTCGGGCGCTGTGCGCGGATAAACGGTAAGTTCGCCGAGTTCTTCAATTCTATTCCAAGAGATATCGCCAGGGTTTACACCCTGACCGTCTAACACTACTATCTTCATATTCCTGTCAATATTATTGGTTGAATTACTTTATTCGTTCTTATACTTATCGCCCCAACACTGGAGCATGTGCTGATACTGCCGCTCCTCGATTGGCGAATGTTGCGGTTGCCAGATGCGTGTATCCTTAAGCGCATCGGGCATATACTGTTGTGGGGCAAAGTGATTGGGGTAATCGTGCGAATACTTGTAGCCATCGCTGTAGCCGAGGTCCTTCATCAGCTTCGTTGGAGCATTGCGCAGATGGAGCGGAACTGGCTGGTTGCCAGTCTGACGCACAATCTCCAAGGCGTGATTGATGCCGAGATACGCCGAGTTGCTCTTCGGACTTGTAGCAAGATATACCACAGCCTCAGCCAGCGGTATGCGTCCTTCAGGCCAACCAATCTTCATCACCGCGTCGAAGGCGGCGTTGGCAAGCAGAAGTGCATTGGGGTTGGCGAGTCCGATATCCTCAGCCGCACTAATGACGAGGCGACGGGCTATAAACTGCGGGTCTTCCCCACCCTCTATCATGCGCGCCATCCAATAGAGTGCGCCGTCAGGGTCGCTTCCGCGTATACTCTTTATGAACGCCGATATAATATCGTAGTGCATCTCGCCTTCCTTATCATATGCAAGCGGGTTCTGCTGCAGGCACGCCACAACCATCTCGTCGTCTATCACAATCTGATCACCGGGACACGACTCAACGACGAGTTGCAGGATATTGAGCAACTTGCGTGCGTCGCCACCGCTATAGCGCAGCAAGGCATCGGTCTGCTTCAGCTGGATATTAAGCTTCGAGAGTTCAACGTCGGTTGTAACTGCGCGGTTGAGCAGTTGCAGCAGGTCTTCCTTCTCCAAAGGTTTCAGAACATACAGCTGACAGCGCGACAGCAACGGGCGTATCACCTCGAACGACGGGTTCTCTGTGGTGGCACCTATGAGCGTGACGATGCCCCGCTCCACAGCGCCGAGCAGCGAATCCTGCTGCGACTTGCTGAAGCGGTGAATCTCGTCGATGAAGAGAATGGGCGAAGCCGAATTGAAGAAGCGTCCGCTCTTGGCACGCTCTATCACGTCGCGCACATCCTTAACACCACTCGTCACGGCACTAAGCGTGTAGAACGGTGTCTCAAGACGATGCGAAATAATCTGTGCGAGAGTGGTTTTGCCCACTCCGGGCGGTCCCCACAATATAAAGGAGGACACGCGTCCGCTCTCAATCATCTTGCGCAGGACGGCATCCTTGCCCACTAAATGCTGCTGTCCGACATAATCGTCAAACGAGCGCGGGCGCATTCTTTCAGCTAATGGTTCACTCATAAGTACAAAATTAGTTATTATATGCGAAATAGCAAAAATTTGCCCCATTTTTATTCACCCCAGCACCTCAACTTCGCTTGAAAAAGCGACAAAAGAAATGCCCATTAGTCAGACATTGAAATCTGATTAATAGGCATTGATAAATTATAGCATAGGAGGTGTGAGCAATCTTTCTCATACCACATGTCCACGGCAAGGATACCGTAGACTCCTACGTAATTTAATCCTCAGCAAGCTTCAGCTGCTCTGCAACCTCATCGCAGATGCGCTTTGCAAACTCTTCTTTAGTCATGGTAGCCTGCTCGCCACCACCCTGCTTACGCATAGAAACGAGACCCTCTGCAGCCTCCTTCTCGCCAACTACAACCATGTACGGAACACGCTTGAGCTCGTTGTCGCGAATCTTGCGACCGATTTTCTCGTTGCGGTCGTCGATGAGAGCGCGTACGCCAGCCTTGTCGAAGAATGTCTTCACATCGCGAGCGTAGTCGTTATACTTCTCCGAGATCGGGAGAATAGCCACCTGATCAGGGATGAGCCACAATGGGAAGTGACCTGCTGTATGCTCGATGAGTACGGCTGTGAAGCGTTCGAGCGAACCGAACGGAGCGCGGTGAATCATAACCGGTGTCTGCTTAGAGTTGTCCTCTGCAGTATACTCGAGCTTGAAGCGCTGCGGCAAGTTGTAGTCAACCTGGATTGTACCAAGCTGCCAACGTCTGCCGATAGCGTCCTTCACCATGAAGTCGAGCTTCGGACCATAGAACGCAGCCTCGCCTACCTCCTCGTGAGTCTCAAGACCCTTCTCGCGGCAAGCCTCGCGGATAGCGTTCTCGCTCTCTGCCCAAATCTCCTCGCTACCGATGTACTTCTCAGTATCCTTCGGGTCGTGAAGTGAAATCTGTGCCTCGTAGTTCTCGAAACCAAAGATGCGGAACACCTTAAGAATGATGTCGATGATGTTCTCGAACTCCTGCTTTACCTGCTCTGGGCGCACGAAGATGTGAGCGTCGTCCTGAGTAAAGGTACGAACACGTGTCAAGCCGTGAAGCTCACCGCTCTTCTCATAGCGGAATACAGTACCAAACTCTGCGATGCGCAACGGCAGATCTTTGTACGAACGCGGCTTGCGTGCGAACACCTCGCAGTGGTGAGGACAGTTCATCGGCTTGAGCATATACTCCTCGTCCTCCTCCGGTGTGTGGATAGGCTGGAAAGCATCCTTGCCGTAGTGAGCGTAGTGGCCCGAAGTCACGTACAGGCTCTTGCCACCGATACCCGGAGTGATAACCTCCTCGTAGTTGTACGGCTTGAGCATCTTGCGGAGCAACTCCTGCAAACGCAGACGCAACTGTGTACCCTTAGCAAGCCAGATAGGCAGACCCTTACCTACACGGTCAGAGAACATGAAGAGCTCCATCTCCTTGCCAATCTTGCGGTGGTCGCGCTTCTTAGCCTCCTCAAGCATGAGGAGATACTCGTCGAGCATCGACTTCTTCGGGAACGAGATACCGTAGATACGTGTCATCTGGTCGCGCTTTGCATCGCCACGCCAGAACGCACCGGCTACGCTCGTAATCTTCACAGCCTTGATAGCACCAGTGTTCATCAAGTGCGGACCACGGCAGAGGTCGGTGAAGTTGCCCTGTGTGTATGTAGAAATTGTGCCGTCTTCGAGGTCTTCCTCGATATGCTCGCACTTGTACTCCTGACCGTCAGCCTTGAACTCAGCAAGAGCCTCTGCTTTTGACACATCGCGACGAACGACAGCTTCGTTCTTCTTAGCGAGTTCCTTCATCTTAGCCTCAATCTTGGGGAAGTCGTTCTCACTGATGACATCGCCCTCCTTCGGCATAACGTCGTAGAAGAAGCCGTTCTCCACAGCCGGACCAAAGCCGAACTGAATGCCAGGATAGAGTTCCTTCAGCGCCTCAGCCAAGAGGTGGGCAGAAGTGTGCCAGAAAGTGTGTTTGCCTTCCTCGTCCTCAAACTTGTAAAGAGCGATAGTTGCATCCTCGTTGATAGGACGGTTGAGTTCAACTGTTTCGCCATTGACACCGCAAGATACAACGTTGCGAGCGAGAGCCGGCGAAATGCTCTCGGCGATTTGTAACCCCGTTACGCCCTGCTCGTACTCACGAACAGAACCATCCGGAAATGTGATTTTAACCATGACAAATTAGTTTTATTTAATCAAACTGTCCACAAAGTTATACTTTTATTTTTACATACAACCATTTTTGCAAAGAATAATAGACTTTTTTATTTCATAATACCATTATCCGTATCGCTCATCCTTATCCTCCTCTCTGCAGCCTTATGCCTGCCACCTCGGCTAAGCCGCCACGATATGCTTAGAGCCACCTGGTTGCCGTTGCCCCTCGAATAGCCGATGGTATGCTTATAAAGATTACGGTTCAGCAGTTCGTTCTCGTATGCCTTGTAGTTATTGTCAAGTGGATTTGCCCACGACAACGACAACTGGCAGTCGCGCCACGTATAAGATGCTTTCACGACTGAATAGGCTCCGTTGTATCCTTTCGATTCGCCCTCCAAGAAGCGGCTGCCGTTGTCGACATATCCCTGCAATGTGAAGTTGCCGAGATAAGTCGTGATGCTGCAAGCATAGAACCACGAGGTATAGCAATGAGTATAGTCGTTGCCGAAGTTGAAGCATCTGAACAATCCTCCGTTAGCAGCAATCTGAAGCTTTTCGGGCAGGAGCCAGTAGCCAGCGTATGCCATAACGTTCAATGCATCAATCTCTTTTTGGTTTGTCTGTGTATAGACGAAATGATTGTCGCCAGTCCGCTCATAGTGAGCCATATTCGGTTTGAAGCATTGCTTGAAGTAGCCATCGAAGAAGGTCTGCAGGCGGTTGTTGTTGTATGAGATTTGCAGACGGTGTTCCATATCATGCGACGGCTTCAAGTCGGGATTGCCCACTGTCCATTCCATACTGTTGGTGCGAATCATAGCATCACTCGTCATCGCAATGCGAGACACTTTATCCTGCATCTGACACGTATAACCCAACTGTACGTTGTTGCTGATGTTATATGTGAGCGATGCCTTCGGGTGGAATGTCCCGAAGTTGTATCTATGGCCGTTCTGCGTGTAATGAATGTAACTTGCGCCCACACCTAAAGAATAGCGCAGTTGTCGGAGCGTACCTTTAATTTCGGCAAAGCCATACAAGCGGTTGTTATCCGTATTTGTCAAAGAAGAAACATCGCCCTGATAGGAGTTCTTAATGTATTTATAATTATAGTTTACACCCATAGAGAGCGTGAAAGGCTTCAATCGATTCTCGTAGATCACCTCTGTGAGCAGCGAAGCCGTCCTGCCGTCCACATTATATTTATATGGAGATCCCTCGTCATAGAAAGAACCAGTCTGCGTATAGATATATGTGCCTACAGCATTGGCGGCAATGGACTGACGAGAGGTGAACTGGCGGAAGAAGTAAATATCCAATACCGGCGAACAGCTCTTGTCTGCGTTGCGACTTGTTGCCATGTATTGGCGAGTGCCGTCCGTAATATCCTTAACATCGCAATTGTCAGGGGCGTTGTTGAACGCTCCACTCAATGAAGTCTGGAAGACTGTGGCAGTAGAATCCGCCCAATTGTAGGTAAGTTTTGCTTCGTGCGCTATCGATTTGCGAAGCGATTCTACGTCGTTACGGTCTATTATGTGTACGCTGCCGTCAGCTAAAGTGTATTCTGCTGCCTGTCTGCTCTTCACGCCTTTGGTCTTATAACCGCTCATACCATACGAGAGTGCCCATTCGCTCTTGCCACGACTTCACTTGCCGTACACCATTCCATTGCCCTGCAGAGTGGTAAGTGCCGACGTAAGGTCGGTACCAATGGTATAGCCGCTCTCGCTTCTGCGTGTAATGATATTTATGACGTATGCTATGTCGTCACCATAACGCACACCTGGATTGTTTATGTAGTCGATCTTTGCGATGTCCTTCGGATCGAGAGCCAACATCTCCACCTTGCCCACTACGACACCATCGACTCGGAGCTGAACTTCTCCCCTATTGTCGATAGCCGTAATCGTGTGGTTGATATTGTCGATACGCAGATTGGCAAGCGATAGTTTCTCAAGAATGCTGTAACCATTGTTGGAATACCGCTTTTGAACATCGGTAGGATATATTATCATACCGTCTGCTTTGTTCACAACCTTAGCTGCTTTAACAGTAACTTCATCGAGCGTAACGCGCCCCTCCACATCCTGGGCATAAGCACCGAATGCAGAAGACATAATAATAGAAAGTGTAATCAATCGTTTCATCTTGCACCAAATTTTGTTATGGTGCAAAAGTACACACCTCTTAAAAGAAATCCTATCGATTAGTCTGACATTTCCCTGACAAGTGGCTGACAAATGGCTATCTACTTGAGTCTCAGACTGTAGTTCCTGCCCCTATCCGACTCTATCTTCAACCTGCTATTAGTCTCTACAATAGGTTTTATGCGTCTTATCAGCGTGTAGAGCGTATCACTTGCATCAGGCTTCTTCGGCCATAGCCGCTCGCAAATATCCTGTTTCGATAGCGTATGCGTGTCGTTCGTCATAAACATTTCGAGCAGCGAATGCTGCATAGGCGTAAGACGAATCCGCTCACCCCTTTGCGTCATAAACGTATCGTTATGAAAGACAATACCGCCGTATGATATGCCTTGCGACACCAGCTCCGGTCCTTTCCTCCTTACGTACCACAAACTACATAACAGCCATAGCATACCGACAAACAATATAGAACCTGATGCCCTCTGATCGGACATCCCAAAGGTGGTGGCAAAGCCACAGTTAGCCTCTGCCACAAGCCGGATCTCCCAACGTCCATCCATACGCACGGTACGCATGGCTATTCCTGCCGTGTCCTTCAACTCGGCTATGGTGAGATTGTTGCGATAGCAGCGTATGGTATCTGTAGTGACCACATTGTCGGGCATCGTCGCAAGGACCTGCTCCAATGCTCTATTTACATCCTGCGCTATCATGTGTTCTGTTCTGCGATAGCTGCTTATGCTTGTGCACAATGCGCAGAGCATAAGAAAACTGAATACTATGTATGGAAGGGTCTTCATAATTCTATCACTTATTCAACAATTCAAACTCTTACAACATCCACCACATGGCTGCCGGCTCCAATAAGGTCGGCACGCTCGGAGATGCACTTCTGATATTCTATGAAACGCGCAAACGTCTCGTCACTCATGCGGTTGAGACGCGTGCGCATATAGTCGGAAGCCCCGTCGGGCGAGAAGATGGTTACAAGTTTCAAGCCGGCACATTCGTCAAGTCGGTTGATGTCGTCTATACGCACATAGTCGTACAGCTCGTCTGCCTGAGCCTGAATATGGAAATCCCCGTCTACCGCCCCACGCTCCATCAGTCCTTCTATCCTATCCTCGTCAAAGCAATACGACAGGATGCTGTATTCGTTCATCAAGTAAGCCACGAAAATCAGTCCGCCTGGTTTTGTAACGCGCTTTGCCTCATTCAGGGCCTTCAGCTTCTCCTCATCGCCGATGAGGTGATAGAGCGGACCGAGCAACAGCGTAACGTCAGCAGCCCCCGTAGGCAGAAACGGCATATTGCGTGCGTCGCCCTGCACAACATCAGCCGTAGGCTCACGCTTCTGGAACACCTCTATATTGCGACGCACCAACTCCACCGCCTTCACTCGATAGCCTTCTGCCATAAGGGCAGAGGTGTAGCGTCCCGTTCCTGCACCAATGTCGAGCAAGAACGAGTCTGGCTTGATGAAGCGACGCAAGTGATGCATGGTGGTTTCAAACTCTACGATGCCGTGCCTGCGTTGCAAGCGAAGGTCTTCGGGGTGCTTGTTGTAATGCTTCTCTATATTGGATAATGCCATATTTATATATTAAGAGTTGTGAGTTGAATGATATGTTGTTTCTTCAAACAACGATAATCCTCAACAAAGATACAACATATTACTTATACAACAATTTCTTCAAAAGAATTATTTTACAAGTTCCGAACATTTTGGTAAAGCAAGTTGATTTTTAATTGGCTGCGGAAATCGTAAGAGAAATCATCTGGCACACACGATAAACCACAAGCCTACGGCTACAGCTTAATGCCAAACCTCACGATCCCCTCGTACAGCATCCCCTCTGGCATGAACTTCTTTAGCGTATCCGTCAGCGTGTTAAGCATACGTTGGCGGATATAGTCCTGCTTGATATATAGCGAAACACGGCGCTGGGAGAGAAAGTCGCCCTCAATACGGCGCACGTTCTCACGCTGCTTTTCCGTAAGGTACGACACGTGCATCTCGGGGATGATAGTGAAGCCTCCATTCTCGTCCACTATATTCACCAGAGTCGCCACCGTGCCAGCCTCGTACACACGATTGCCCTTGCTCCTCCCCTTGCAGAAGGAGAACGCACTCTCGCGCAGACATTGCGCACCTCTCATTATCCACATGCCTTCATGCTCCAGATTCTCCGGTCTGAACACGGGCAGTTTTCGCCAGCAGCTCTCCGCAAGGTACACCATGAACCTCTCGGTATAGAGCGGGATCTCGAGTATCCCCTCCCTTCTGTTGTCGGATATGGCGATGCCCGCATCGAGTTCTCCACGCAGAAGCGCGGTCTGCATGAAGTCCACGTCCATCTCCTGTATCGACAGCTCCACCGTCTGGTAATCCTCACGATAATGCCTGATGAACTTAGGCAGGACATACGGAGCGATGGTAGGACCGACGGACAGACGCAGCCTTCCGCCGACCAGCCCCTTGTCCTCCGATACTATCTCGTTTATCCGCTCTATCTCCATCAGCACATGCTCAGCCTGACGGATAATCTTTTCGCCAGCCGAAGTCGGGTTTACCGACCTGTTTGTACGTTCAAAAATCCGTATACCAAGCTCCTCCTCCAGCTTCTGAAGCATGGCGCTCAGAGTTGGCTGAGAGACATTGCACGACTCAGCCGCTCTCGCAAAATTGCGAAAGCGGCCTACTGCGGTTACATATTTTAGTTGCTGTATATTCATTATATAAACAGATTGACATTAGCCTTCTCGGCACGTTCCATATAGGTCGCCACACCGCCAACGGTGACATTGTCGAGAAGCTCCTCGCGCCTCACGCCCATCACATCCATCGACATCTGGCAGGCTATAAACTCCACACCGTTGTCAACGGCTTGCTGACGAAGCTCCTCCAGAGAGTCCACACCCTTCTTGCGCATCAGATAGCGCATCATCTTCGCACCCATACCCATCATGTTCATCTTTGAGAGGGCAAGCCTCGTAGAATCGGACGGCAGCATCCACGAAAACATACGCCCGAAAAAGTCCTTGGTCACCTTCGGTCCGTTGGTTTTCTTGATGGCGTTCAGCCCCCAGAATGTGAAAAAGATGCTGACCTTCCTGCCGGTAGCTGCCGCACCATTGGCAAGGACAAACGTGGCAAGGACCTTGTCAAGATCATCGCTAAAGAGGATCAGGGTCTTTCCTGAATCCCCCTGCTGCGGCTTGGAAGCCTCAACGGCACAAGGAGTCGTTTTCTCTATCATGGCTATATATACGCCGGACTCAGAGTGCCTGCCCAAGAATCTGTTCCCCGTTGTCCTGCACCAAGCCTCGGCATCGCGTGGGAAGGCGGCATCCGTAGCACGCACTTCCAACTGCTCTCCCGGCGCAAGGCCGTCCATAGCCTGCTTCATCTTGAGGATAGGGCCCGGACATTGTATGCCGCATGCGTCCACCCTCACAATGGTCTTTCCGCCTTCACACACAGATGTCTCGCACGAATGGTTGTAATGTACAGCCGCCTCGCTTGAATGGCTGTCCGCTGCGGTGTCGAAGTCTGCAGGAGCAACCAGCTTGGCTGTAGCAGCCCTATAGGTTTTAAGTCCGCCTATAAGATTTCTTACGTCCCGATAGCCGTTGGCCTTGAGGATGTTGGAAGCCAAATAGCCACGCAGTCCCACACCACAGAAGAGCCATACGGGAACGTCCGTAGGGATCTCGCCCATACGCTCGCGCAAGTCGTCAAGCGGAATGTTCACGGCTCCGCCAATCGTGCCCAACGCATATTCATCGGCAGTACGCACATCCACAAGTATCACCTTCGTGGTGTCAGCCTGCTCCAGCTCCCGCCAATAGAGTGGAGTCATCTTTCCGGCAAGAATATTGCCTGCCACATATCCCGAAATAGCCACGGAGTCCTTCGCCGAAGAGAAAGGCGGGGCATAGGCATGTTCCAGCCGAGTGAGATCGTCGACCGTAGCCCCAGTCTTTATGGCAAGCGCATACTGGTTGATACGCGTGTCCACGCCCTCATAACCTACGATTTGTGCGCCATATAGCCTTCCGTCACTTGGCGAGAAGGTTATCTTGATGTCCATCTGCCTACTGCCTGGATAATAGCCGGCATGTGAGCCGCTATGAATAGTAGCCGAGAGATATGGTATCTCCATCTGCTTTAGGCGCTTGGCAGGAAGCCCTGTGGACGCCACGGTGATATCGAAGACCTTGGCTATGGACGTTCCGACAGAACCTTCGTATTTCAACCTGTTGCCCAACACCATATTGTCTGCCACAATGCGTGCCTGACGGTTGGCAGGGCCTGCAAGGAAGTTGAGCCAGGGCTTGCCCGTTATGGGATGAGGAAACTCAATGGCGTCGCCTACAGCATAAATATGCTCATGGGATGTCTGCAGATATTCATCCACCCAGATACCGCGCATCTCGCCAATCTTCAATCCGGCAGTTTGAGCCAAGCGGGTCTCTGCCCTTACGCCAATGCTGAGCAACACCATATCTGCCTTCAGACTGACACCCGATTTGAAGTGGACGGCCAGCTCGTCTCCCTCGCGTGAGAAACCTTCTACGGCTTGCTCCAGATAGAGCCTTACATCCTGCTGCTGCAGATGCTCGTGCACAAGAGCAGCCATGGAGAAGTCGATAGGAGCCATCACCTGATTTGCCATTTCCACCACAGCCACCTGGGCACCTGCATGCTTCAGATTCTCTGCCATCTCCAAGCCGATGAAGCCTCCGCCCACGATTACGGCACGCTTCACCTTATGCTCCGCCATATAGGCCTTTATGCGGTCTGTATCGCTCACGTTTCTGAGGGTGAAGATGCCCTTGCTGTCAATACCTTCAAGCGGAGGCACAACCGGCGATGCTCCTGGCGAAAGCAACAGTTTGTCGTAGCTCTCAACGTATTCTTTGCCGTCAGCGGTATGCACGGTCACCTGCTTTGCTTCGGCATCAATGGCTGTCACTTCGCTCAATATGCGCACATCGATATTGAACCGCTTGCCGAAAGCCTCCGGCGTCTGCACAAACAGGCGGTCGCGGTCTTCTATCACCCCTCCTATATAGTAAGGCAAACCACAATTGGCGTATGATATGTGTTCACCCTTTTCAAAGAGGACTATCTCAGCATCCTCTGTCAAACGTCTGATGCGTGCAGCTGCAGTTGCACCACCTGCAACTCCACCTACGATAATGTATTTCATTTTGCTTGCTGTCATGTTTTTACGTGTTTAAAAGTTTGCAAATCTTAATTTGATGGTGCAAAGATACTCATTCTCTCATAGACAAACAAACGATTCTGTCAATGCAGCAATAGACAGCAACTATCATTCTATCATGGCACCCTTACAACATCCACCACATGGCTGCCGGCTCCAATAAGGTCGGCACGCTCGGAGATGCACTTCTGATATTCTATGAAACGCGCAAACGTCTCGTCACTCATGCGGTTGAGACGCGTGCGCATATAGTCGGAAGCCCCGTCGGGCGAGAAGATGGTTACAAGTTTCAAGCCGGCACATTCGTCAAGTCGGTTGATGTCGTCTATACGCACATAGTCGTACAGCTCGTCTGCCTGAGCCCGATAGCCTTCAGCCATAAGAGCCGAGGTGTAGCGTCCCGTTCCTGCACCAATGTCGAGCAGGAACGAGTCTGGCTTGATGAAACGGCGCAAGTGATGCATGGTGGTTTCAAACTCTACGATGCCGTGCCTGCGTTGCAAGC